>Ga0214474_1001255_pt1 | contig 11768 bp, 10 predicted proteins | sample RVTome_2_FD_187335 | JGI IMG/M metagenome (GOLD analysis project Ga0214474, IMG submission 187335) | Soil microbial communities from uranium-contaminated site in the Upper Colorado River Basin, Wyoming, United States - RVT95D214 HiSeq ...
GGGAAGAAACCAGTTTTCAGTCCTCACGACAGACCTCTCCATCGATTATGTAAAAATCAACGCCTCCTATAGATCATGACCTCTCCGTTTACTCCCTCTTCCCATGGAGACTGTGTCATCAAGGGGGAAAAATGAAAAATGTCATGCTGAATTTATTTCAGCATCTAATAAAATCAAAGACTACGAGACCCTGAAATGAATTCAGGGTGACAAAATACTAATTACGACACAGTCTCAAGTGAGAGAGGGTAAGGGTGAGGGATTCATTAAGGTAAATCATGACAGACTATTCTCTTATCGATCAACCCACCATATTAAGAAATATATTTTTTCCTCGTAAGGATTTCACCTTATGCCCGAGGAATGCTTTCGATGTCTTCGTCACAGTTGAAGATCGTGTTTCGATCTCGTGCCGTTTCTACATGGGGCATCACGAATGGCCGTGGATTCTATTTTTTCATGGAAATGGCGAGGTGGTGAGCGATTATGATGAGATTTCTCTATTCTACCATCAAAAGAAAATCAATTTAGTCGTCGCCGATTACAGGGGTTACGGTGCCAGTCAAGGTACTCCCAGCCTCACCCATCTCGTTCAGGATTCCCATGTGATCTTTAGAGAGGTCAGGGCGGAACTATCCAGAAGAAATCTCAGAAGTGACCTGTGGGTAATGGGAAGATCTCTAGGAAGTATCTCTGCCTTGGAGTTGGCCCACCAATATCAAGAAGAGATGAAAGGCCTCATCATCGAGAGTGGTTTCCCTAGTGTAGCGAGAATGCTTGAACATCTGGGGATATCGGTCCACAATAGTGACCTGGAAAAGATTGAGCAGGAATGTTTGGAAAGGATCAAGAAGATATTCATCCCCTCCTTGATCATTCATGGTGAACAGGATGCGCTTGTCCCTCTCAAAAATGCGAGAGATTTATATAAGTACCTTGGAACACAGAAGAAAGAACTTTTCGTCATCTCGTTGGCGAACCATAATGACATCATGATGATAGGCTTCAAGGGCTATTTCGCAGCCCTTCAGCAATTTATTGAGAAGACAGGAGAATTTAAATTTAGTCCGACAGGAATGAGAAGTAAAGGACCACTAAATCGTATGAAGTAATAAGGGAACATCTTTCAAAGGCCATTGAAAAACTATCAATTCAAAGTTGTCAATTAGCAATCATAGAAATCTTTTACTGAGCTAATACCCCAAATTGCTAATTTTGCAATGCTAAATTTCTATTTTGCATTGATTACTTACCGAGCGTGGCTTTTTGACGCAGAGGTTTCAATAGAAAGTCAAGGGCATCGAGGATGTTTGAGACCACCACATCCGCCTTTTGAATCGTTTCCGCAGCAGTTCCTTCCCTGCTGATTACACAGATGCCAAAGGCAGCCTCTTCGATCATTGATGCGTCGTCTAGCCCATTTCCAATGGCAACCGCCCTATTTGCACCCAGTTGGCGCAAGAGATCCAACTTCCTGATGGAACCATTCCCTTCTGCGAAATGAATAATCTCCGCTTTGACTTTTCTCAAGGTCTCTATTACCTGTTCTTTCCCTTCTTTGGTCAGGATATAGATCTTGGCACGTTTCGAGAGAAGGTTGATCTTGTCCTTTGCTTTAGGATGAACACGGTGGTCTGAGGCAAGAGTGCCTTCAAAGTCTATCAAAATAAAATCAATCTCTAAATTGCCCTGACCGGGCCTTTCGATAAAGATCATAGTTTTGCCCCTATGGGTTAGAAAATAATAATTTCAGCTTCACCCTCGCGTCCCCCCATGAAAGGGGAGGGGATCGAAGTTTATTTCTATAATATATTTCCCTCTCCCTTGGTGGCCTCCGGCTCAGAAGAGCCTCTGGCTCGGAGAGGAGAGGGTGGGGGTGAGGGGGGATTATTATGAAGAGTACGTTGTCGTATCACCTCATACAGGATCATTCCGCCAGATACTGAAGCGTTGAAAGACGTAAGGGGTCCCTTCATCGGAATTGAAAAAAGACAATCGCATTGTTTCTTGACCAAAGGCCTGATCCCTTTCCCCTCTGCCCCAATGACAATGGCTATATCAGTATTGAGATTGAGGTTATAGATTAGATTTTTTGCTTCCCCGGATGCTCCATAAATCCAGATCCCTTCTCTTTTCAAGGCATCGATCGTAGCGACAATATTGACTACCCTAACAATTGGTAAGTGAGCAGCCGCTCCTGCAGAGGCTTTAACCACTGCTGGGGTGATCCCGACTGCCCGGTGTTTCGGGATGATTATCCCATGAGCTCCGCAGCCCAACGCAGTTCGAATGAGGGAACCAAAGTTTTGTGGGTCCTCAATGCCATCAAGAATAAGGAGAAGAGCTTTCTTTCCCTCTTTCTTCCCATGAGAAAGAATCTCTCCAATATCGGCATAAGGAATTTCTTTGAGAATGCCCACGATACTTTGATGAACGCCACCATGAGCCATCTGCTCAAGGACTTCCTTGGACGTAAAGGCAACAGGGATATGCCTCCTGTTAGCCAGATCTAGGATCGATTGAATAGAAGCCTGAGGCTTCGGGGTGCCGATTAAGATTTTTTCAAAATGCAATTGAGAAGAGTTTAAGGCTTCTTTTATGGGGTGAATTCCATAGATGATCTGAGTCATAGGAATTGAAATCATTCAAATTACAATAACCAAATCTCAATCTCCAAATAAATTCCATTTTTTAATAACCAAATTATTTTTATTCATTGGAATTTGGTGATTGGTTATTATTTGGTTATTGGTGCTTGGGATTTGGTTATTTTCGAGGCGAGGCAATGAAAATGAATTATAGGATTTTAAAATATTCATATTATGTAATATCTTCAATGATTCTTTGAAGGGCCTCGATTGGATCTTTCGCTTCTTTGATAGGTCTTCCAATCACAAGATAGTTGGCTCCGGCTGCAACAGCTTCTTTTGGAGACAGGGTTCGTTTCTGATCGTCTTTTTTGTCGGTTGGAGAACGGATGCCTGGAGTGACGATTATGAATTTTTCTCCACATCTTTGACGAATAACACTGATTTCTTGAGGAGAGGCTACAACTCCATCTATTCCCGCCTTCATCGATAAAAGGGCAAGGCGTCCTACCTCGTCTAAGATAGGGACCTGAACTCCGACTTCTTTTAACGTCTCTTCGTCCATGCTGGTGAGGATCGTGACGGCTAAGATGATGGGCTTGGGAATGCCGAGTTTTTTAGCAGCAGCCCTCGACGCCTCTACCGTCTTCTTCATCATTTCAAATCCCCCAAGGGCGTGGAGGTTAAACATGGTGACATTCAGTTTTGTAGCTTCCTCTCCAGCCTTAGCAACCGTATTTGGAATATCATGATATTTTAGATCCAGAAAGACATTCTGCCCCTTCTGCCGAATCATATCGATGACCTTTGGCCCGGCATGGGTAAAGAGTTGTTTTCCAACCTTGAAGATCCCCACGCGGTCTTTGAGCAAGGTCACCCATTTCTGGGCTTCTTGGAAATGTTCCACATCGAGGGCAAAAATAATCTTGTCTTTAGGATGCGCCAAGGATGGTTGATTCATCAGCAAGAATCCTTAAATGGAGCCCCACGGGAAAGCCCATGGTACTATTTCAAACGCCTCTTCGAGGCGGACATCCGTACTAAAGGACCAATTCACCCATGGGTAAATTCGTGGTTCTCTTGGTGCCAAAATAGGGTTACCCATCATACAAAGATCCGGGTGTGGCTGTCAACAGATTTTTATCCGCCTACGCAGAAGACCACGGGCTTTGCCCGTGGATGAATGCGTAAACCGTGCCTTAACTGCAGTGGGTTGAAATCCGTTGCTTCGGCGGATTTCGCCACAGGCGGATAACCCTCCGACCTGCTCGCCGAACAAGTTCTTTGGCAGGCGAGAGCCTTGGTAGCTGCGCACCGAAGTGCTTTAGCGCCCAGGGGCGTAGGAGGGTATTTCAATGGAGGTACCACGGGCTTCGCCCGTGGGGCTCCATATTGCAAAAGTTCTTTCGACCCTCTTTACAAGGGTTATCACCCTCTGATATAAGAAGAAAAAGGGGTAAATATCTTGGGAAAAGCAGACTATGGAGGATAGAAAGATCCAAGAAGAGAACCGAAAGATCCGTTTTCTCCGGTTCTTGGTCGATCTCTCAATCGCTTCGATTCAGCAGGATGACTTCTCGCCCACTGAGGCCCTGAGGGTAGTGGAAGATGTCAAACGGGCTGTCTGCAACCTTTTCCCGGGAAAGGAGGAGACTTTTGAATTGATCTATCGACCCCGGTTTCTGCGGGTCATTCACGAAAGGTTTGGATCCATTTCATCAGATAAAGCATCTCTCTGATAAGTTTTCAATTCAGGATTCGCAATTTCCAACCTATAGAGAATGATTTAAATAATTTGGCATCCTCGATCGGGTCATTGCGAGCGAAGCGTGGCAATCTCTGGGGATTGCTTCGTCGCTACACTCCTCGCAATGACGACTTTCTTTGGTCTTTCCCTCTAAAATCCGCAATCTTTAATCTTAAATCGGTCTACTTTCCCATTTCCTGATTAATCAGTTCTTTAACTTTGGATACAGTCTCCTCTTTTTTCACCAGAATGACTTCACCTGTCCTCCTTTTTCTAATCTCCACCAGCCCCTTCCTTAAGTTCTTCTCTCCTAACGTCAACCTCAGTGGTATCCCGATGAGGTCGGCATCTTTGAATTTTACTCCAGGGCTTTCATCTCGGTCGTCGTATAAGACCTCGTCATCTTTATCCAATAGGGTCTGATAGAGCTCCTCGGCCGTTTCCCTTAAGAGATCGATCTTCATATTCACAGGTAAGATGAGAACATGGAAAGGAGCAATAGGCATTGGGAAAATGATCCCATTCTCGTCATAAGACTGTTCAATAGCTGCTGCGACGGTCCTTCCGACACCAATCCCATAACATCCCATAACAATCGCTTTCTCTTCTCCCTGATCATCTATGAACGTGGCACCCATGGGCTTACTGTATTTGGTTCCGAGTTTAAAGGTGTGGCCGACCTCGATGCCTTTGTCCGTCCTTGTTTCTTTGCCACAGAGAGGACAAGGATCCCCTGGAGAGAATGTCCGAATGTCCGCGAATCGAGAAATCTGAAAATCCCGCTCGATGTTCACATCGATGAGATGGGCATCCTTTTCATTGGCACCTGTGACAAAATTGACCATTTTTTGAATATCAAGATCAGCTACGATTGGAATGGAGAGGCCGATTGGGCCGGCAAATCCTTTTGGAGCGTGGGTGATCTCTTCGACCATCTCTTCTCCTGCCAGTTGAAGTTTCTCTGCATCCAAAAGGATTCTTAACTTCTTTTCACTGATTTCATGATTGCCTCGCACCAGCGCAGCCCAAGGGCCTTTGTCTGTTTCAAAGATAAGGGTTTTGACTAAATCCTGGGGTGAGACGTGAAGAAATTCCGTCACCTCTTCCACGGTCCGCTTCTCTGGGGTATACACTTTTTGGAGTGGTTTTAGGATGATGTCGTGGGTGCTGTGCCTTGTGACTTCTCTTCTGAACTCCGCCTTCTCGATATTGGCCGCATAGGAACAGTGGGTGCAGCTCACAATGGTTTCCTCTCCTGTTTCGGCGAGGACCATAAATTCGTGGGAGAAAGAGCCTCCGATCAGTCCTGTCTCTGCTTCTACGGCCTTAAATCTCAGTCCGCATCGAGCGAAGATGCGAGAATAGGCATCCACCATCCTTATATAGCTTTCATCAGCGGCCTTCTCATCGACATCGAAACTGTAGGCGTCCTTCATGATGAATTCTCGAGCTCGCATCACACCGAAGCGGGGTCGGATCTCATCCCTGAATTTAGTCTGGATCTGATAGAGGTTAAGGGGCATCTGACGATATGATCGAATCTCCTTCCTGGCAAGATCAGTGATGACTTCCTCATGGGTTGGGCCTAAGCAGCAGTCTCGATTGTGGCGATCCTTAAACCTTGCGAGCTCCTTTCCGTACTCTTCCCACCGATGGCTCTCCTGCCAGAGTTCGGCAGGTTGAACAAACGGGAGCAGCACCTCAATCGCTCCGGCTCGGTTCATCTCCTCACGGATGATTCCCTCCACCTTTCGGATGGATCGCAGGCCGAGAGGGAGATACGAGTAGATACCCGAGGTCAGTTTTCGAATCATCCCTGCTCGGAACATCAGCTGATGGCTGGGGACCTCTGCTTCGGAAGGGATTTCTTTAAGGGTGGGAAGTAGGTAGTGCGAATATCGCATTTCAATTCCTCCTCATTAAAATCGTGTCCGTGTCCGACGACAAGAAAATTGCAGAATTCTTTTTTGATCGAAGTTGGCCTTAAGGCCTTGATTTTTATTCCACGGTGAAGTATAAATTCTTCACAAAATGCGGATGCTACACACTACGGAAACATGACACGGACACATTAACGTATTTTTAAAATGATAAAACGAATTCCTCCTGTTCAATGGCTGACGATTATTGTCCTCGTTGGTTTAAGCCTTTTGGTTCTCATTTTCAAAGGCCAAATTCCATTCTGGCATTCTTTACTTCTCAATTACATTATATTGTTGGGTCTTCTCTTTGTCCTAAACATATCATCGGATCGAAACGTAACAGGAAAGGTGGGAACATTTTTTCACCATTTTTCTCCTATCCTATTCGTCATTCTTATCTACGAATCGCTTGGTAGTTTGATCCAATATCTCCACCCTGATATCGATTCATGGTTGATCAAGATTGATTTTTTCATCTTCGGGGTCCATCCTACCATTTGGCTTGAGAAATGGATCTCTCCCTGGTTTACAGATATCATGTCCTTGGCATACATCAGTTACTATTTCCTTCCTATTATCTTCATCGTTGTTATTTACCTGCAACATCGGACATGGGAGTTCGACGAATCCGTGTTCATCCTGCTCTTTAGCTACTATCTTTCATTTATCGGTTATATCCTTTTCCCTGCCATCGGCCCCCGCTCCACATTGGCCCATCTTTATTCTGTTCCTCTCGAGGGAAGTTTCATCACTGATTTCGTTAGAGATGGTTTAAATGCTTTGGAACACAATAAAAGAGATTGCATGCCCAGCGGCCATACACAGATCGTTCTCATCGTTTTATACCTGGCCAATCGTTTCGAAAAAAGAATCTTTTATCTCTTCTTACCCATTGTTTGCTGTCTTATTCTCTCGACGGTATATCTGCGGTATCACTACGTCATCGATCTTTTCGTCGGGACTCTATTTGCAATAGGGTGCATGATCATTGGGCCCAGACTTTACAGATACTGGAATGTGGAAGGTGGAAGGTAGAAAATGGCCAAAATATTTTCATTTACCACTCTCGACTCTCCACTTACCACTTAAATAGGCATTTCATAAATACGATAGGTTTTATAACGTTTTCCACCCATCGCTTCAATGCCATGCTGCATGAGGGGATTATTCTCAAGAATCCAAGAACATTCAGATTTTGGATAACCCTTTTTAATCCCTCTTTTAAACGTCTCTAAATAGAGGAGGCCCTCAATCCCTTTCTTCCGAAATGCCTGATTCACCCCCAGAAGCATCACTCGAATCGTTTTAATCTTTCTCGAATAGTAGAGGAATTTGAGAGTACCCAGAAGGCCTACCTTTCCATTCAGATGTTTGAGAACTTCATTATAATCTGGGAGGGAGACTGAGAAGCCAATGGGCTTTTCCCCTGAGTAAGCGAAGAGGACAAGATCTGGAACGACCAATGGTTTCAGGTTTTTTGCAAGATCGTTAATCTCTTCGTCGGTAAATGGGACAAACCCCCAATTCCTGCTCCAGGCATGATTGTAGATTTCCTTGACGATTTTCAATTCCTCACTGAAATGGCGAAGGTTGATGGGCCGGACCCAAAGTTGGGGATCCTTTTTTATCGATCGTTCAGTGATTCGGATGAGCCGATCATCTCGAAAAAAAGATTGTTCCAGCCGATAGGCATAAAGATCCATTGCCTTCTTTAATCCAAAGCCTTCAAGTAGCGAAGGATAGTATGGTGGGTTGTACGGCATCATTAGGCAAGGGGAGTTGTTAAATCCGTCGATCAGCAGGCCACATTCATCGTTTGTCGATGGGTTGAATGGACCTGTCATCTTCTCCATTCCATGCCTCTTTAGCCAGTCCCGCACCTTCGAAAAGAGAATTTCTGCAACCTGATCATCGGGGATCGATTCAAAGAATCCAAAAAAACCAACTTTCTCCTGATGATAGTCGATGTATTGGTGGTCAATAATCCCTGCAATCCTTCCGACGAGCTGTTTCCCTTTGCTGGCTAGAAAGAGGATCATCTTCGCATGGGAACGAAAGGGATGGTTTTCATTGAACTTTTGGAGATGATCTTTGATGAGCGGGGGAACCCAGTACCGATCTCCCTGATAGATTTGCCAGGGGAATCGGATAAAGGCCATGAGATCCTGTTTTTTTTCTACTTCCCAAACATTGAGCTCTTGGTTTATCATAATGTTTCCACCAAATCAGTCCTAGTTGATTTCCAACCTTTTGGAAGACATGAAGGACTTTCTCAAATTGGCCCACAAGGGCAAAGATGATTCCCAAATTGACTTGATAACCAGTAGCGAAAACCAGGGCCGCTTGCCTTCAACTCTTCTGTTTGTTCAAGGATTTTCGAGCATTTTCCAAAGATATCCATTGGACCCCCTCGACCTACAACCAATTTTCTTTTCGATACCAGTCGACGGTTAATTTGGCCCCCTGGGCAAGGTGGATCCGGGGTTCAAAACCGAGGACGGTTCTGGCTTTTGTGATGTTGCAACTCCAATTCTGTTGGATCATCTGTTCTGCCATACCTTTGCTGATGAGAGAAGGCCTCCTGGAGAGCTTGGAAAAGTACTCCGAGAAGGAGGCGACTCCGAATATGACCCATTTGGGAATAGGAATGGAAAAGGGGCTGATTCCCATCGCCTGGGCAATGATATTACCGACCTCGTCCATCCGGTAGTCGTGACCATCAGAGAGGAAAAATATCTCGCCCTTCGATTCCTGGGATTCAGAAGCCAAGAGGATTGCTTGAATGATATCCTGAACATAACAGAGGCTGAGTTGACCGGCGAGGCAAGGTTTGATTTTTTTAGAGAGGAGTTTGAATAAGACATAGAAATCCTTATCCCTTGGCCCATAAACGGCAGAAGGCCGTAGGATGAGGAGAGGAAGCTCATGAGCGTGTTCAATAGCCAGCTTTTCTCCCATCCGTTTACTCTGGCCATAGGGTGAGATGGGTTTACACTCATCAGATTCCTTTTTCCCCCTTCCATTGCAACACGGGCCTGCTGCTGCCTGACTTGAGAGGTAGATAAACTTTTGGAGGCAAGGGCTGTATTCGAGACACGCATGGATCAGGTTGTCTGTCCCGAAGGCATTTACCTCAAAGTAAGTTTTTTCGTCGATCGCTTTTGTCACACCCGCGAGATGGAATAGTTGATCAACCTCTTTAACGGCCTCCTTGAGGGAACCCCTATCATTACAATCCCCATAGACGAATTCGATGGGAAGTCCCCTAAGCCACTTCAAATCGCTCGTTTTCCGAACGAGACACCGGACTTGGACTCCCCTTTGAATAAGACCCTCTACCAAGTGGCTCCCAATAAATCCTGTGCTTCCTGTAACCAAAGCCTTCAATACTCTTTTCACCTGTTGAAATTTTAAGATTTTATCCGTTTTCAGACAATTGTCAAGGAGAATTCAGGAATTTCTGAGAAATCCAGAAATCTCTAAGAGAGCGTAAAGTAGTTTTTCAGAGCTATCTTCTGAAGCTTTCAAAGGAGTGTATTTAAGGCTTCAATTTCGGTCCAATCACTCGTATATCTGTGACCCGATCGAGTAACGATCCGTTCGGTCCTGAACTTCCCAAGCTCAAATCGGAAACCACCACCCTTCCAATCTTTTCCAGAACAGGGCCGGACTCTCCAGCTTTTTGAATTCCCCAAATATTATGAATGGCATAATATCTTCCGCGATCTTCTCCTAAATAGAGCATAATATGGCCGGGCAAGCGAAGGATAGTAGCGAGAGGTATTGCTTGATCCAACATTTTCTCCTTTTCTTTTACAGCCTTACTTTCGGTTTGGCCGAGGTCTATTCCCATCCTTGCTTGAAATTTTGAGTTTCGAGGCATGAGAATGCCAAAAGTGGAGAAAAGATCCATAATCAATCGAGAGCAATCTCTCGCACCAAACATCTCACCCCAGCCATAGGGTTGGTGAAGCATTTTAAAGGCCTGCTGCGCAAGGTTTTCTTGTGCATAAGGGAGAAAACCAGAATGAACATCCTTACCCATAGGAATGTATCCCTCATGAAAGGTTAACTGTCCGTCGATTTCCCGGAAAGGTATCTTGATGATGTAATCTTTTTTCGTTTCTTTTGTTTGCTCAGGTAGGTCAAGAAGTGGAAAAGAAATTCCCATCTGGGCGGTGAATGCGATTTGTTTATGGGACAGATCACAATAAACATTAATGAAATCTCGAGTGATCACCAAGCGCTTCTTTACCTCATCGTAACCAACCGCTTCCTTCTTTTCTTGTGCTATGGCAAGATCTTTGGCCTGAACCCACCCGCGAACAAATCTTGTCTGTACATACGCCCAGAGTTTATCTTTGCTGAAGTGATAAACTCCAATGAGAGATCCCGGAGGAACAGTAGAGTGTTGAATCTGGTCAAACTTACTATTCGTAGGGCTGCCCATACTGATTTCATGGGTGGGGAAAAAACGGATATCGGTGCGTTTGACGATTAAGCCAAAAAACAACTGATTTGTTTCTTTCAAGGATTCCTCATTTAGATTCTTCTTTAATTCAGTCCAGAAGGATTCCTTAAGAGGATTTCTATATTTATCATATCTACCCTCATCTATCCTTCCAAAACCTTCCCGGTCCTCCCTCAGGAAAGATAGAATCTCCTCTCTGGTCCATTCTTCCTTTAGGTCTTTCACACTCCAAAGATAGAGGTCTTGGTTTTTTAAAGACGCTTCATTGATTCCTTGAATTTCTTCGGGTGTCAATAGGAGACGACTAGGATTTTTAATCTTTTTGATCCAGAATTCGGGCTTTTCCATCTTTGGAGAGACATGGGGAAGCAAATGTGAAGCAGCAAGGATGCAAGGGGATGTTGCTAGAGCAAGGATGATAAAAAGGACGATGCTTATAATGACGCTGAAGATTGATCGTTTTTGAAGGACCATTTGAACCTATAAGCAATGATGACTATAATTTACTACATGAAATCTACACCAGGAGAAATGTCTCACACCTTAATTTCTCAGGGGATCTAATTCTTCGCAGCTTGCTGCGTTCCCTTTAGAAACTATTGTCTTTGATACCCCGTCCGCTTGCGGCGGGGTAGTTCATTCCAGATAAGCTTCCCATTGCTTAACGGTTTGAAGGACATAGTTCGATTGAAGTTTTGTAACGATTGGATTGTGACCGGGTAAGAGGATCTCTATGTCCTGTTTTGCCAGTCGCATTAAGGATTTTTTGAGCTCAGCTCCATTAGCCCCGTAAAGATCATATCGGCCGATAGCGTAATCGGCATAGATGACGTCACCTGGAATAAGAGTTTTTTGGGGTTTGTAATAGAGGGCGATACTGCCCAGGGAGTGTCCAGGGATATGGATGACTTCCCAGTTCATACCCCCTATCTCTAATGTTTCTCCTCCCTGAAGCTTCCGATCAATTTGAAAGGTGAATGCTCCAGGCTTAATCCCATACTGCATCTGGCACATTTTCTGAAACATCCCCATCCCATAGA
>Ga0214474_1001258_pt1 | contig 11741 bp, 7 predicted proteins | sample RVTome_2_FD_187335 | JGI IMG/M metagenome (GOLD analysis project Ga0214474, IMG submission 187335) | Soil microbial communities from uranium-contaminated site in the Upper Colorado River Basin, Wyoming, United States - RVT95D214 HiSeq ...
CGGTCTTTGAAAGACGACATCTCAAATTAGATTGCACCTTATAGTGAACGACTTAATAAATTAGGCATTTTGACGATTGTTATTTACCTATTGTCCGGCAGAAACCCTTTTTTTCAGAGCGAAAGAGATTATCTGCACTTAACCGGCCTAAGGATGTCGTCAGGCGGGCGGCGAGCATCCGGGTAGATAGCCACCCCTCCTTAGTGGTTAATCTTGATGAAGCCCTCCGCCCGCCTTTGCTACGAGTTATGCAAGATACCGGGCACTGTATTCTTTCGCCTCTTAAAAAAAGGGTTCCTGCCGGACATCCGTAGCCTGCTTTTGCGAGTATGGCTACTTATTTATGTCGTTCACTATAGTTTAGCAGTGGTCTGATTTTTAAGGGTTTACGTTACCGGCTTATGGCAGAATACTAAAGTTATTATAGAGAAATAGCTCATCAAAACCTTAAAAATCAGACCGCAGGCAATGTAAAATTAGATGTCGTCTTGAAAAGATCGGCAAAACCGGCAACTCTTAATTAAAAACGCTGTTTTTCAATGGACAGCCCTTATTCCTTATCCTGGTTAAATGCCTGCACGACCTACTAAATAGTTTTGCCCCTTAATTGTCCGTCAATCTCATCCAGGACCTTTCTGATATCAAGGTTATTGCACAGACCCCTTTCACATTTCCTTTTAAAACATGGCCCGCAATCCGGAGAGATCTGCACAACCCTGTCCGTGGATCGTCTGGGACCGGAGTATTCCGCGGAAGAAGGGCCATAATAAGAGACAGTTGGTGTCTCAACCGCGCTCGCCGCATGCACCATGCCTGTATCCGGTCCTATCACAAGACGCGACATCCTCAACATTTCTATGAAAACATCAACCGGGATGTCCCCCAGCTCGACCACCTTACCTGTCGCAAGCCCTGAGATCCTTTTCGCCCTTTCCTTTTCATCTCTGCCGCCCCATGACAGCACCGGCTTAATCCCGTTTTTACTGACGCAATCACATATGACGGCAATCAGTCCTTCATCCAGCAGTTTTGTTTCCCAACCTCCGCCTGCAGCTATAACAGCAAAACCATCCTGAACAAGACCGTTTCGGACAAGGACCTCCCTTGCTGTCCGCCGGGCATCCTCATTCACAGGCAGGCATGGTAAAACTGTCTTTGATATCTCCATATCAAGGGCCTTTTCAAGCAGCCGGACAGTCTGATCAACCACATGGCCAGAAGGAATAGAAAACGTCCTGTCAAGGAAGAGAACACTATGTCTTTCCCTGCAAAAACTGGAATCCCTGGAGAACCCGACCCTCTGGTTGCTCCGGGCAATGCGGGCGAGTATCGCGCTTCTCAATAGGCCGTTTATATCGATAACCATGTCATACCTATCCGCCCTGAGTCTAGACCAGAATGCGAATATCTCCCGCCAGGTTGTCCTGCTTAAGAGTGACCTCCTCCACTCCTTGGTGTTTATTATTATCAGGTTATCCACGCCAGGATAATTCTTCAGGATAGGGCTCCACTTCTTCTCCACAATCCAGTGCAATTCAACTTTTCTGTCATATAATTCGCTGTAGGCCCTGAAACAGTCTATGACTGACAACGAGTGAATAATATCCCCAAAGGCGCTCAATTTTATGATCAGAACTCGTAACAATTTCACTCCTAGTATCAGTTATCTTCAGAACTCCGCGATATCGATCTGTTTTTAAACCTATCTTTTATCATGTCGAAAAATTCTTCCCTTCCGGACACAAATGCGAACTGGATTTCCAGAAACGCCATATCAGGATATTCAGGTATCAGGCCTTCCAGTCTTACCCAGTCCTTTTCCGTGCTCATGAGATACTCCGCGCCCCTCCTCTCTTTTTCAGTCACTAGCCCCCTGAAATCATTAACACTGAATACATGGTGGTCCTTGAAGCCCGTAAACGATACCAGATCCGCGCCCATACTTATCAGGGTTTCCCTGAAGGCCTCAGGTCTGGCGATGCCTGCAAAGGCGGCAATCCGTTTCCCTTTTAAAAACTCCGGGCCATAAGCGCTGCCTTTAAATGGAAAGACAACCTTTTCTGGACGATGATCCGCCCTGAACAAGACTTTCCCCTCCAATCTTCCTTTCAAGTCCTTCTCTGCATTATACACGCTGTGGCCAGAACCATATCTGGAAAAGACTATTGCGTCAGCCCTTTGAAGCTGTTTAACCGGTTCCCGAAGTGGTCCCCACGGCAGGAGATGTCCGTTACCGAATGGATTCGACGAATCAATCAAGACAATATCCATATCCCTCTTTAGGATCAGATGCTGAAATCCGTCGTCAAGTATAAAAAAATCTGACCCGAATCTCTCATGGGCAATTAACCCGGCAAGATAACGGTCTTTAGATACTAATACCGGTATGCCATTGAGTCTTCGGGCCATGAGAAAAGGTTCATCACCTGCCTGATCAGGTCCAGCCTTTATATCATGTCCATCGGAGACTACAAATACCTTCTTATCATAAGTGCCGCGATAGCCTCTTGAAAGGACCGCCACATTATAGCCCTCAGTCCGAGCCCAGCCGGCTATCATTATGGCAGCAGGGGTTTTTCCTGTCCCTCCTGCCGTCAGATTTCCAATGCTTATCGTAAATCCCGGGAGTTCCTTCTTTCTTCTTTTTTTCATCACGGCAAGTCTGAGCCTTACTCCCAGCCCATATAAAAATGACATAACGGCAAGAGGAGCCGTGCCATAACGAAATCGTCTCTCTGTGTGGATATAAGACCAGTCAGGCAGATTCAATATAACCCCCGATATATTTCATAACTCGTTTCACGGCGCCGCTGTTCTTTTCTACAAACTCTCTAGCCTTCAAGCCCATTTGTTTCGAAACTGCCTGGTCCAGCAGGAGCCCTTGAATCGTTATAAAAAGATCCTCAGGACTTTCCACCCTTTTGCCCCCGCCGGCCTCTATTAAAAGCTGGGACATTAGAAGGAAGTTATATGTATGCGATCCGAAAAGGACCGGACAGCCGAAGCTGGCAGGTTCCAAAAGATTATGCCCTCCTATAGGGACAATGCTTCCGCCGACAAAACTTATGTCTGCTAGGCCATATATCCGTCCCAGTTCTCCCAAGGTATCCAGAATAAGGACCTGATATGGATGACTATCACCGTTTACGCCACAGTCGGTCCTGCGCCGGGTCTTAAATCCCATATCTAGGCCTAATCTGTATACATCCTCAGCCCGTTCAATCCTTCTGGGCGCAATGATAAGGACAAGAGTGGGGAACCTGTTCTCGAGCCTTTTATAGGTTTTAAGGATGATCTCCTCCTCACCTTCATGAGTGCTTCCCGCGACCCAAACCCTGTTTTCAGGCCTTAAATGCATCTGTTCAACCCAGTAGGCACGCTCCTCATCATCCATTGGTCTCCAGTCCCTGTCAAACTTGATATTCCCGACAGCGACCGACTTTTTATCAAATTGCCCTATCTTAAGGAGCCTTTCTCTATCCAGGTCCGATTGCATAAGACACATGTCCACATGGCCAAGAAATCTCCTGCTAAAAAATCTAAACCTTTTATAATGCCTGTAAGTCCTAGGTGAAATGCGCCCGTTTATCAGTAAGACCTTGACGCCTCTTTTTTTAAGAAAATAGAGCAGGCCCGGCCATATATCCCCTTCCACCAACAGGAAGACCGAAGGATTGATATGATTCACCAATCTTCTTATTGACCACCAGCAATCCAGCGGCATAGGAAGGAGGATGTCGACCTTGTCACCAATCTTTTCACGGGCCACTTTCATCCCCTGGACGGTCTTGACCGTAAAGACAACGGATCTTGAGGGATATTGCCTCCTGATCGCATCCAGAAGTGTCAGGGAGGATATCACTTCCCCCACTGACAGGGCGTGGACCCAGATACTTTTTCCCTTGAAAGGCATGGGGGGCAGATTTAAGGCCAGTCTCCTATTAAACCACTGATTCTTTGTAAGCAGGAATATAGGGAGAAAAAAAAATAAAATTAACGTCCATGCGAGATTATAAATGAAAGAAAACACATCAACCGCTTTCATGTATTCAGAGATTTATCGGCAGATCAATAATGAACCTCGTCCCGCGAGGTTGATTGTCTTGAACATCAATAAAACCGTTATGATCATGAATAATTGTATTTACTATTGCAAGGCCCAGGCCGGTTCCATGTTTTTTTGTAGAAAAATAGGGTTCAAAAATCCTCAACTTGTCGTAAGGTGGTATGCCCATTCCATTGTCGGCAATCTCTATTCTCACCATCTCGTTTTCTTTATCATATGAAACATTGACTACCACCTCTCCATTGCCTTCAATCGCGGCTATTGCGTTATCCAAAAGATTAATCATTACCCTTTTTATCTGCTCTCTGTCCATCTTGAATATCGGGATCCCGGATATGTCATGGAATATGACCTTAATGTCTTTTTGGATCTCTTGATACAGGCCAACCGCCTCCTTGATTATCTGATTGATATCCTCGGGGTTCGGATTCAAGGCAGGCATACGGGCAAAACTGGAAAATTCGTTTACAAGACGCTTTAATCCCTCGACCTGATTGATTATCATGTCAGTGCACTCCTCAAAGACCTTTTCGTCCCCTTCGCTTAGCACATGCCCATATCTCTTTTTAAGTCTCTGGGCAGAGAGCTGTATGGGAGTCAGGGGGTTCTTGACTTCGTGCGCAATACGTCTTGCCACCTCCCGCCACGCCGCCATTCTCTGGGCCCTCTCGATCTCGCTAAAATCATCGAACACGGCTACCAGACCTGAATATTTCCCCTGATCATCACGGAGCATATTAATAGATACCAGCAAGGTTAAACTCTTCTTGCCTACTGAAAGGATTACCTGTTTCTGAACAAATCCTTTTCTCAGAAGGCTTCTATCTTCAAGCAAATCCTTAATCACTTTGACCTGTTCCTGATCCATTACATCTTTATAATTTTTACCTGTAATGTTTTCAGCATTTATGCCCAGCATCTCTTGTGCGGATTTATTTATGGTTAATATTCTTCCTTCATTATCAGCGGAAATCACTCCGGCACCGACATTGGCAAGGACAATCTCCATATAAAGACGTCTTCGTTCTATCTCGATATTGCTCCTTATCAGCTCCTCGTTGGTCTCTTCTAACTGTTTTTTGCTGTCCTTAAGATCAAGGGTCATCCTGTTGAAGGAGTTTACAAGCACGCCGATCTCGTCGGATGCCTCCAGATCGATAAAAAAGTCATAATCACCCGAGGCGATGCGTTCCGTCCCCTCGGCCAGTTCCTGAATGGGGACTGTGATGCCTTTGGAAAGGTAAAAGCCGAACCAGACAGAAGTAAAGATAATCAGCAGGGTCACGATTGAAAGCATAATCACATAGCTTATCTTCATAGGGTTTTTTAATATCTTCAACTCATTGTACTCCTCTAATCCGCTTGTAATGCCTTCCAGACGGTTTACATAAAGTTCAGGAATAAATTTGCCAAGCGAGATCAGCCCTACTATTTCCTTTGATTCAGTCCCTGAAAAGATTGGCACTATAACACTGACCAGGTCTCCGTGGGCCGAAGGCTGGAGATCCTTAACGTCAGTCCCTTTGTCGAAACTTTCCTGAAGGGCCTTTTTGTTGATATCTTCAAAACTGCTCAAGTCCGTATTGTCGTCTCCTGAGAAGGAGATCAATTCCATCTTTCGGGAAAATACCTTTATTGAGGCGAGATGGTACTCCGTGCGTTTTTCATCTATGAACCTCTCAAGCTCGTCATTTTTCGATGGCAGCATATAACCGTTATAAGTAATCAGGCCACTAAGATTGTTTCCAAAGGAGATAATATCGCTATACATGTCCTGTTTATAACTCTGCCCCACCTCAACCGAGTTTGTAAGGGACCTCTCTATCGGGATGTTGTACCAGTACTCAATGGATGTAGAAATAAACTGAACTGAGACAAAGAAAAGGATAATGGTTGGCAGGAGAGAGAGTGTCATAAAGGCCAGGACCAGCTTGGTCCTGAGTTTCGCCCCCATAATATTTTTTTTTCTCTCAAAAAACAGCTTTACGAGGTTCCTCACGGTAAGGAAAAGCAGGAGCAGGAGCAGAATAACATTAATATTTATAAGGGCAAAGACAAGAATACTGCTGGATACGGGAAGATCCAACCCGAGATCAAAGACCCTGATCCCAAGATAAGACAGACCAAGGACAACGAGAACAAGGCACGCGATAACAATCCGCTCCTTTCGCCGTCTTTTAATATCCTCTTCTTCTATCTCCAGATAGCTTTTCATATTTGCCAAATATCCTGAGCCTATTGAAATGCCTGAAGCTGCCTCTGGCTTCTCTGATGAACAGCATGGGATAACTTAAATAATATTGATATGTTATTATATATTTTGATCAAATATGATAGCCAAGAGATCAGACAAATGCAATAGTTATATGCCAATTAAGCTTTTCCCTTGTCTCAAAAGGACTTCGCTTGTATGATATTAAGGGAATAAAAACATGGATATAAAAAATCAACATATAAGGCAACTATTCGTAAATTGCCTGCTTATTCTTGTTTTATTCATGGGTTTATGTGGTTGCTATCCCTCACTTAAAGAGGCGGCCCAAAGGCCTGAACAGGCGCTTATCCCTGTCAAACATTTCTACCCTAAATTCTATGATGACATGGACCTTGTCTCCCTTGTCAATGCTTTAGAAATGAACATTGGATATCTGGATAGGCTTGATCCGGAATACATCTTTTCTTACGGACCACACAAGTTTTCATGCCGGCAGGTCCGTGAAAGCCAGGAGACCTTTTTAAGACTTATATTAAATATCCATGACCCGGAAAATTTAAATAGAGAGATCAAGAAAAATTTCAATATCTACAGGGCCGCGGGACGCGTTGGAAACAGGCATGTCCTCTTTACCGGCTATTTTGAACCTGTGTTCGAGGCAAGCCTAACTCCTGACGAAAGATATAAGTATCCCATATACCGTGTGCCAGAAAATCTGATTAAGATCGATCTGTCCTTGTTCAACGAAAGATATAAGGATGAAAATATAATAGGCAGAATTGAAGGGAATAACGTCCTGCCATATTATTCCAGAAAGCAGATAGAGGCTGAAAAGGCCCTGAATGGCAGGAATCTTGAGATAGCATGGTTAAAAGATCCCCTTGATGTAGCATTTTTGCATATTCAGGGATCCGGCCGTCTTAAATTGCCGGACGGCAATATTATCACTGTGGGTTACTCGGCATCTAATGGCCGACCATATCGCAGCATAGGAAGGTATATGTTGGACAAAGGCTACATGAGCAGGGATGAAATGTCCATGCAGGGCATCCGCGGTTATCTTTCTGAACATCCCGAGGTTGTTGATGAGGTGCTCAATCATAATCCTTCTTATGTATTCTTCAGGATTGTGGATAACGGGCCTCTGGGTAATATCGGCGTCCCGCTAACTGCCGGGAGATCTATTGCCCTGGATTCCGGTATTTTTCCGAAGGGGGCAATATGTTTTTTATCCTCTGAGAAGCCTGTTATTAACAGCAACGGCAATATAGAAAGTTGGACAAAATTTTCCCGTTTTGTCATGAACCAGGATACCGGCGGGGCAATAAAAGGGGCCGGAAGGGCGGATATATTCTGGGGGAACGATCAATACGCAGAGATAGCGGCGGGTCATATGAATCATGAAGGCGAGCTCTATATCCTTATCAAAAAGCCCTAACATAAAGACTGAGATTATGTGCCGCATGGGGGTCTCACTTTTTTTTAAAGGTGAAGAAATAATCTGCGAGGAACCGGCATAAGGTGTTGCCAGGCGGGCGGCGAAGTCCCGGGTAAATAGCCACCCCTCCTTAGTGGTTAGTTTACTGGAAGCCCTCCGCCCGCCTTTGCTACGAGTTATGCAAAATACCAGGCACTGTACTTCTTCACCTTAAAAAAAAGTGAGACCCCCATGTGGCACATGTACACCCAATAGCCTTATTATCAAAGATATTAATAGTTACGATACTAACGCTAAATAGAGAATTTGGAAAAATCGGCCAGGCTTAAAAACAGTTCGGACAACCTCTGTAAAATCGCCACACGATTGTTTCTCAAGGCCTTGCTCTCTCCGGTCATGACCTCAACACCGTCAAAAAACGCATCTATCGGTCCCCTAAGCTCTGCGGCAAGATTCAAAGCCTCAAGATATCTTCTGTCTTTCTTAAGCATGTATATCTTGTCCTTCAGCCCCTGATATGCCTTCCACAGGTCAGACTCACAGCCCTCTTTAAACATGCCCTGATCCACATCTAAAGACCTTTCCTGATCTTTTATTATATTTGCGACCCTCTTGAACGTCAGTGCAAGGGACTGGAACTCCCCTGATTCAGCCATAAATCTCTTTAGATGATCTAACTTGAGAGGGAGTTCACATATATTGTCAAATCCCGCTGCGATGACCGCCTCGATAAGATCGGTTTCGTACCCTGCTGTTGACATCCTGTTTTTATATCTCTCCCTGAAAAAATTCAGGATCCTGTTCAATACATCCTGTTCGCGAAAGCTGACATCCTGCCTTAATATTTCCAAGGACCTTGAGATAAAATCCGAGAGGGACAGTTCCCACCCCTTGTTCTCGAGAATTCTGATTATGGCCAGGGCATGTCTCCGAAGCGCGAAAGGATCTGCCGCTCCGGTAGGCTCTAACCCTATGGCGAAACACCCCCCTATGGTATCCATCCTGTCGGCCATCCCCACAATAGCCCCTATGACGGATGAGGGCAGATCATCATCTGCCTTGGCGGGAAGATAGTGTTCCTGGATTGCGAGGCATATATCTTCCGGATGACCATCCAGTCTCGCATATTCCCGGCCCATAATCCCTTGAAGGTTAGGAAACTCCATGACCATTTCAGTAACTAAATCGCATTTACAGAGTCTTGCCGCCAGCTCTACCTCATTTTCCAATTCCGGGAATATATGTCTGGCTAAATACGCCGCCAGGGTCCTGAACCTCTCCATCTTGGCAAAAGAAGTTCCTAATTCGGCCTGATATATAACCCCTTTCAGATCGTCCAGCCTCTCCATAAGAGGTCTTTTCCTGTCTTCATTAAAGAAGAAGACTGCGTCTGACAGCCTGGCCTTTAAAACCCTCTCATGTCCCTTTTTAACAACCGATTCGTCCCTTGCGACCGTATTATTAACAGCCACAAAATAGGGTATTAACCTCCCATCCTTATCCTGTATCGCAAAATATTTTTGATGTTTTTTCATTACCGTAATCAATACCGGATCAGGAAGATCCAGAAATTTTCTTTCAAAGCTCCCGCACACTGCGGAAGGGTACTCCACGAGATTGGATACGGTTGCTACCAGTTCCGTGTCTTTCATGGGTATGCCGGAGACTTCTTCCGCCTTCCTAAGCACACTGTTCTCGATCTCTCTTCTCCTTTCTTCCGGATTGATCATTATGTAGCCTTCTTTCATCTTTTGAAAATAATCCCGGAGGCCTCTGATTTCCATTGCCAAAGGACTCATAAACCTGTGTCCCATGCTCATGTTCCCGCTCTTAACACCTGCTGCCTCGAATGGGATCACAGTACCGTCTAAAAGGGCCAGAATCCAGTGGACAGGCCTGATAAAGGGGAAGCCTATGTCACCCCACCGCATGGATTTCGGCCACGGGATCTCGGATATTATACGTGGCAAGACTTCAGACAGGATCTCATTAGTAGGCCTACCGGATATCTCGCGCTTTATATATAGATATTCACCCCTTTCTGTCTCCACAACCTGGAGATCATCAACCGATATCCCATACTTTGCCGCAAAACCTACAGCGGCCTTTCCGGGATTCCCTTTCTTGTCATATGCGGCCTTTTTGGGCGGTCCGGTCACCTCCTGAATCAGGTCTCTCTGTTTTTCATCGATCTCCTCAGCGAACAGAACAAGCCTTCTCGGAGTCCCGCATGTAAAAAGCCCCACTGGCAGGGTGATCCTATTCTTTTCCAGATAGGCCGCGGCCAGCCTCTTCAGGTCATCCAGGGCATTATCAAGATAACCCGAGGGGATCTCTTCCGTCCCGATCTCCAATAAAAACTCAACAGTCATGGCGCCTCATTTAATCCTTATTCAATAAGGGGAATCCCGCCTCTTCCCTATGAGCCAAGTAATTCTTAGCCACCCTCCTCGCCAGATTTCTTACCCGGTCTATATATTTAGTCCTTTCTGCGACGCTGATAGCGCCTCTTGCCTCCAGGATATTAAAGGCATGTGAACATTTAAGGCAGTAATCATACGCCGGGAATACTATACCCTCATCACTCAACCTTATGGATTCCTTTTCGTACATATCAAACAGTTTTATAAGCATTTCCACATCAGCCATCTCAAAGCTGTATACGGATAGTTCCCATTCAGTTTTTTTATGCACATCACCATATGTGATCTTATCGTTCCACATAAGTTCATATACATTCTCTTTTTCCTGCATATACATGGCTATTCTTTCCAGGCCATATGTTATCTCAACCGAAACCGGGTCAAGCCTTATGCTGCCTGCCTGCTGGAAGTAGGTAAACTGCGTGATCTCCATGCCATTCAGCCATACCTCCCAGCCCAGTCCAGAGGCGCCGAGTGTTGGCGATTCCCAGTCATCTTCCACAAATCTGATATCATGGTCCAAGGGATCTATCCCAAGCGCCCTAAGGCTGTCGAGATATATATCCTGTATGTCTATTGGTGAAGGTTTTATGATCACCTGATACTGGTAGTAATGTCCCAGACGGTTGGGATTTTCACCATATCTGCCGTCCGTAGGACGTCTGGAAGGCTGTACATAGGCCGCGGACCATGGTTCTGGTCCCAGCGCCCTCAAAAGGGTCGCAGGATGAAATGTGCCTGCCCCGACTTCCAGGTCATAGGGCTGTTGAATCAGGCATCCCCTTTCTCCCCAAAATCTCTCCAGACAGAGGATCAATTCCTGGAATGTCATTGACATCTCCATGAAAAAAATTATTGTAGTAAATGGAACAATAACTTGGTAACGTTAAAAAGTGTATGCATTATCGGGTTCAGATGCGTCCCAAGGGGGATCTCTTTATTTTTCAGAGGCGAAAAAGTACAGTGCCCGGTATCTTGCATAACTCGTAGCAAAGGCGGGCGGAGGGCATCCAGCGGACTATCCACTAAGGAGGGATATCTGTCTACTCAGAACTTCGCCGCCCGCCTGACGACATCCTTATGCCAGTTCCTTGCAGATTATTTTTTCGCCTTTAAAAAATAAAGAGATCCCCCTTGGGACACGCCAGAGATACAATCTACATTATCAAATTGATTCACAATCTCCGAGCATACACTTTTGAACATATTTAATGAATTTTATAGTTGTGAAGTTATCACCCGCATAAATTGATGTCAAGAAACATGGAGACCGTCAGAGATGACGATAATTGAAAAAATCAGGGATTCATTGAACAGCAGGGAGGTCAAGACTATCGATAATCCTGATTCCCGTTATGTCCATTCCTCGGTGCTGATCCCCCTATTCAGCAAAGACGGTCAATACATGGTGCTTTTCACCAAGAGGACCAACAGGGTCGAACATCATAAAGGGCAGATATCCTTTCCCGGGGGCGCCGTGGATAAAGATGACGGCTCTCTGGAAGAGACGGCCTTAAGGGAGGCCTATGAGGAGATAGGGCTTTTAAAAAGCGATGTGGAATTACTGGGGCGGACCGACGATATGATTGCCATGGTCTC
>Ga0214474_1001260_pt1 | contig 11733 bp, 12 predicted proteins | sample RVTome_2_FD_187335 | JGI IMG/M metagenome (GOLD analysis project Ga0214474, IMG submission 187335) | Soil microbial communities from uranium-contaminated site in the Upper Colorado River Basin, Wyoming, United States - RVT95D214 HiSeq ...
CGGTAGAAGGAAAGCTGATACGAGGATTTGAAGGTCTTGATGTCGGGGATCGAGTTCGGGTTGAGCTCATCGGGACTGATGTAGAGAGAGGATTCATCGACTTCGCCCGAACAGGAAGAAGGCAGGGGGATTAAGATTCGCCCGCCCCGGCAGGGGAATAGATTGTTATACAAGTAGAAATTTATAATTTTATGGACGTCCCGATAGCGCCGATGAAAACCGGCGAGGTGTCGTGAATGAAAGAGTCATACGATGAAGGCGTAGCGAGCCACATCGACCCCGAGTCATGCGCTGAGGACTGCAAGGGCCTGAGCGAAGCGTTGACAGGGGTACGTGCGGGCAGAGTATTGAGCCGCTTAATCCTATTAAAGTCCAGGGAGCCGACGCGGTGGGACGAAGCGGAAGGCAACAATGGACGCATCGATAATGCGAGAGGCGTTCATTCCCTGAGCGGTCGCAGACCTCAGGCACGCACGGAAACACCTTGCACGGGAATCGGGAGATCCCATGACTGCCTTTGTTCACAAGGGAACAGAGGCCGCATTGGGAAGTCTGAGGACACAAGCTGATGATGAGCGGTCATGGGAAGTCGGACAGCCTCATAGTACCAAGGAAGCCGCCAAACAAGGCGCAAGCTGCGGAGGAGGTGGAGGGAAGGAGGCTGGCCAAGGGGAATCCGCTTGAGCAAAACACGCTCCGGACTCAGAGCCGGGGAGGCGTGTCCAGTGAGCTTGAGCGGGTACGAGAGGCGAACTGTTATTCGCTTGCCTTGTCGTTATAACCTGAGGCAAGAGCCGAGTGCGGTAATTCCGCATGCTCGGATCTGTGCGGGGGGCGCTGGGTAACCAGCGTCCCTACCGCGAACTGAGTCAAGTAATTTAGATTATAAATGGTTTGTGTTTGGAAGAACTCAGCTCCAGCTTCTACCTTTTTTCAAACTTGAATAGCTGGGTTTCAATTGGGTTTGCTTCAGGTGTGACACTGAGTCGTCCCCGTCCCCTGAGTCGTCCAGAAACTATTGGTGGATTATGATAAAAAATGTTTTTAGGGATTGGTATTTCTTCTCGCCAATCCCCTTTACATTTTTTAATTCTTCAACTGATCGAAACCCTCTTCTTCTTTCCCGGTAAGCGATCATCTCTTGGGCTAAAGATTTCCCGATTCCAGGAATTAAACAGAGTTCCTCAATGGAGACTCGATTGAGGTCAAGGGGGATCGAAAAAACAAGCAATTTGTTGGCTTCCATCCTGCTGATTTTTGTCTTTATCTCTTCTTGTTCAATCCTCCCATGTTTCCCCTTTAGTAAAGGTCCATTCTCCCTCTCCCCTGGAGTGAGAGGGGGAGAGATGGTGAGTAGAGTTCCTGTTTCTAAAATTTCTGAGGATGAAGCCATCTCAATAATAGCAGGCTCCTTGAGACCTCCTGCTCTTTCGATTGCTTCCTTTAATGTGGGTGGGTTTTGGAAAAGATAGACTCCAGGATTCCGAACCTCACCTGAGACCTCAATGACTATTTCTTTTACAATCTCTTCTGAAGGAGAGGGGAGGGGGTGGTAATAAAATTTAAAGTAGAGGATACAGAGGATGATAAGAGCTAAGAGGAGGAGTATTTTTTGTTGGGCAAGAGAGAAATATCTCATATAAAAAGGCAAAGGGCATAGGGCATAGCGCATAGCGAAAAAGGGGAAACTCCATGCTCGTTGCTCTCTGCTCTATGCCATTATTTATTTCTCTTCCTTGAGGAGTTTATAGTCAATGGAGTCGACAAGGGCCTGCCAGCTTGCTTGAATGATGTTTTCAGATACCCCCACTGTTCCCCATTTTGATTCTCCATCTCCAGATTCTATCAGAACCCTTGTTGAAGCTCCTGTTCCGTCTTTTGTAGAGAGGATCCTGACTTTATAGTCTAACAATTTTACCTCTTTTAATTCAGGATAAAACTTTTCCAGGGCTTTCCGTATCGCATTGTCAAGGGCATTGACTGGACCATTTCCAACGGCCGCAGTATGTTCCACCCGATCACCTACGCGAACCATAATCGTCGCTTCTGAAAGGGGAGGGGCTTCCTCTTCTTTCTTCTCTACAATGACACGAAATCCCATCAGCTCGAAGAACCTTTTGTGTTGTCCAAGGGCCTTTTTGATGAGAATCTCAAAAGAACCTTCTGCCCCTTCAAACTGAAAGCCTTCATTTTCCAAACGTTTTAAGTCTTCGAGAATCTTTTTCACCTTCGGATCTTTACTCTTCAAATCGATTTTAAATTCAGCGGCCTTGTAAAGAATATTCGATTCACCTGAGAGGTCGGAGATAAGAACTCTTTGACGATTTCCAACCCGTTCTGGAGGCACATGCTCATAAGTGGCATCACTCTTTCGGATGGCGCTGACATGCAAGCCCCCCTTGTGGGCAAAGGCACTTTCCCCTACATAGGGAAGGTATCTATGATGGGGCAGGTTGGCCAACTCTGAGATAAAACGAGAGGTCTCTGTGATCTTTTTCAACTGGGCATCGGTGATACAATTGATTCCCATTTTCAGTTTAAGATTGGGAATGATGGAGCAGAGATTGGCATTTCCACATCGTTCACCATACCCGTTAATGGTGCCGTGAGCCATGCCGATGCCTTCTTTTACCGCAAGAATGGTGTTAGCCACAGCCATCTCTGCATCATTATGAGTATGGATACCAAGTGGAGCAGTGATTTTCTTTTTTACCTCTTTAATGATGGATTGTAGCTCGTCAGGGAGGGTCCCCCCATTCGTATCACATAAGACGATCCAATCCGCACTGGCTTCCTGAGCCGCCCTCAGGGTTGAGAGGGCATACTGGGGATTGTTTTTAAAACCGTCGAAGAAATGTTCTGCATCAAAAATGACTTCTTCAATCCGATTCTTGAGAAATCGAATTGAGCTGTGGATTATATCGAGATTCTGATCAAGGGTGATATTCATTGCCTCGAGGGGATGAATATCCCAAGACTTTCCAACGATGGTGACTACCTTCGTTTCCGCTTCGATCAGGGCTTGAATGTTAGGATCATCTTGTGGCAAAGTTCCTGCCCGGCAGGTGCTTCCAAAGGCGGCGATCTTTGCTTGATAAAGAGGAACAGACTTGATCTCTTGAAAAAATTGGAGGTCTTTTGGATTGGAGCCGGGCCATCCCCCTTCGATATAGTGAATACCTAATTCATCCAGCTTTTGTGCAATCCGAACCTTATCTTCAGCAGAAAAGGCAATGTCTTCTGCTTGGGAACCATCTCGGAGTGTGGTATCGTAGATCTTAATGGAATAGGAATGGATCAAAGTAAATTCTCCTTAATTAAACGATGAACAATATGCGATGAACGATGAACCATGTACGATAAACGATGAACAAGGGTATTGGTTCATGGTTCATCGTTCATAGTTTAACGTTCATCGTTCCTCTGTAATGGCAGGTTTATCCAACTCAAAGGTATCGTGGAGGGCTCGGACTGCCAATTCGGTATATTTGGAGTCAATGATGCATGAGATTTTAATCTCTGAAGTAGAAATCATTTGGATATTGATCCCTTCCTTCGCCAAAGCAGAAAACATCTGAGTGGCTACATTGGAGTGACTCCTCATTCCTACCCCTATAATGGATACCTTTGCAATATCTTCATTGAATTTAACTTCTTTCCCGGCAAACTCCTTAATGATTTCTTTGACAATCTGAAGGGTTTTTGCAAAATCGGATTTGGGAACGGTGAATGCCACATCGGCACAACCCTTCTCTATGCTGGAGGTTTGGATGATCATGTCCACAACGATATTGGCATCAGCAATCGGTTTAAATAGTTTGGCAGCGACCCCTGGGATATCGGGGAGACGCATGACCTCGATCTTTGCTTCATTCTTATTATAAGTGACACCGGAAACCACAACCTTTTCCATCTCTTCATCCTCCTTGCAAACGATCGTCCCAGGATTATCATTAAAAGATGATCTGACATGAAGAGGGACATCGTATTTTTTAGCAAATTCGACAGAGCGAATCTGTAGTACCTTTGCCCCGAGGCTGGCCATCTCCAGCATCTCATCATAAGAAATTTTTGATAACTTTCTCGCCTTGGAACAGATGTTGGGATCGGTCGTATAGACTCCGTCCACATCCGTAAAGATTTCACAGACATCTGCTTTCAGAGCAGCGGCGACCGCAACCGCTGTGGTGTCAGATCCTCCCCGACCGAGGGTCGTGATATTGTCTGATTCGTCCACCCCCTGAAAACCTGCCACCACGACCACCCGTCCATCTTTTAAATCTTTACGCATCTTCTCCGAATCAATACTGGTAATCCGGGCTTTGCCAAAGACACTGTCTGTGGCAATCTTGATCTGAAAACCTAAATAAGATTTCGAATCGCAGTCCATGGCCTTGAGGGCCATAGCGAGCAAAGCAATGGAGACCTGTTCCCCTGTAGAGACGAGCACATCCATTTCCCTCTCGTCAGGGTTGGGAGTGACCTGTTGGGCCAAGCGGATGAGTTTATCCGTTTCTCCAGACATCGCGGAGACGACGACCACCACCTCATGGCCTTGGTTTTTAGTGTTGACGACTCTTCTCGCTACATTTCTAATCCGTTCGACATCCCCGACAGAGGTCCCACCATATTTTTGAACCACTAATGCCATTCCAATACCCCCTTCTGTGAGATAATTCGGAGTGAATAGTTCGAAGCTTGGAGTTTATTATTTAGTGCTCCGAACTCCTAACTCCGAACATCGAACTTGGTTCACCAATGCCTCAAAATGTTTTCCTTTTCCATTGATTTCTAAAGACCGAGTGTTTTCCCCAGTATAATGGATATCGATCCATAGAATCCCTTCCGGAAGCAGGGGAGCAATTTTATCCGCCCATTCAATTGCCGTGATTCCCCCTGCTTGGAAATAATCCTCCAGTCCTAATTCTTCAATTTCCTTTTCCTGTTCCAGCCGGAAAAGGTCAATGTGATAAAAGGGAACTCTTCCTAAATATTCATTGATTAGTGTAAACGAGGGACTTGAGATATAAGTCGGTTTCCCCACTCCCACTCCTTCAGCCAGTCCTTTGACCAATTGGGTTTTTCCTACTCCTAATTCACCCACTAAAGCCACAACATCTCCGGGCTGAAGAAAGCTACCAATGTTTTTTCCTATTCGAATCGTTTCTGATGCGCTCTTGCTTGAGATGACCACGATCCCAAAGTCCAAACTTCAAGGTCCAAACTTCAAAATCCAAAGCAAATCCAAAATCTCAATGGCCCAAAATATTTTGAATTTGGGGTATTGAAGTTTGAAGTTCTGGTGTTACGCTTTGTATTTAAAGTCATCAGGATTGAGGTTTTCGAGCCATTCCTTTAATTGATCTCCTTCCTTGTCCATATCGATGGTTCGGGCTTTTTCGATGACTTGTTCTGATACAAAAATTGGAGCATCCACAGCCAGAGCGATGGCCATGGCATCGCTGGGGCGGGAGTCGATGATGATCTCTTCTCCTCCTCGATTGAGGTAGATCAATGCATAGTAAGTATTATCCTTCAGGTCATTGACGATGATTTTCACCACCTGAGATCGAAGGGTCTTCAAAATGCTATTGATCAAATCATGGGTGGATGGACGATGGGCGCCCATTTTCTTCAGCTTCATCGCGATAGCATTGGCCTCGAAAGGACCGATCCAAATGGGGAGCCCAGTTTTATTCGATAAATCCATCAGGAGTACAACAAACCCATTTGAGGTAGAATCAAATGTTAAAAATTTAACCTTCATCTCAACATACATTCTGCCCCTCCTTTTTACTCCGTTAGTGGGACGAGCGAAATCTTAAGGATGCACAAACACCGTCGTGTTCTTTTAACATATCATTCTCTTCAACCCACATCACTTCCCCATCCTGACAGAGAACGGACCTCATCATCTCTTCTCCCAGGTCAACGATTTTTACTTCCCCTTTGCAGAGCGGACAGGGGATGGAGGAATCACCAGGTGGATAAATCAGAACGAGAGAGCTACAACGACGGCACTTTCCCCCTGGAAGGGTGAACGAAATTAAAAGATAAAGCGTGTGAACCTGCCCTGCATTCAGAGCCTCGAGTGTTGGATTCAAACCCAATGTGACCAGGCCCCCCTGAGGCGTTCTTTCCTTTAAAGTCTGAATCTGATGATTTACCCCCTCCTTTTCTTTTTGGAGGAGTCGTTCGAAAACCCGCCTCAACAATTTCGAACGTTCTTCTGAAAAATCCATCGGGAAGGAATCTGTAATTTGCTGTTTGACTCGCTCAGGAAGAAAAAACTTAAAGTTGGCAAGGATTCGATCCTGACCGATCAGGGCGAGCCGTTTCCATTTTCCAGAATCAAAAAGTTCGGTGAGTTGCTCCGACACTTCCTTATGGTGCTTATCCATATGGTCTTTGATATGGCGTTGGTACCTCATCTGAGCCCATCCCCCTTGGTCATGGCGTCCCGGAACATAACTTTCGATGGAGGATTCAGCCATCAGACCTCCCAAAGAAACTTCAAATAATTTGGCTGAGTCGGTATCCACCATGACGACAAGGGTGTTTTGATACTGGGAAGAGAGTCGAACAAGAGGGCGCAGGACGGGGAGATCAGAGATAAAACATTCATTATCGATAGAGATGATCGAAGGGTAAGTGAGGAATATTCCGGTTCCACTACATGAGAAGATGGCAATCCCGTTCATCTCCTCATTGTAGACACGGCGAACCAAACCTTCAACATACCTCTCAATCTGTTGTTGGTCTTTGATCAAGGCATTTCGCCAATCCTCCCGATCTTTAAATTGGTCATAAGCTTTCTTTATTTGATTCTTGGTGAAGAGACGAATGCGTTCCCGTTGCTGTTCATCGTCCCATTTAGTATTGAGATAGAGGGACAAGAAGGGATAGGAAGTTTCTTCAAAGTGGGCTAATTTTTTAATCTCGTTCTTCATCTCCATCATAAACACCATTTAATGCAATCTCTTATGAAAGATTCGTCACCCTCGAACAATAAAAATTTTCCAGGTTACGGCAATGGTTACGAGGCCCGTTTCGTTTAGGGTTTAACGGTTACGTGAACTTCTAAAACCGAATAACGTAACCGAATGGCGATACGGGCATCGTTGCCGTTACCTTTAGGCGAAACTTATTTTCTATGTAACGGGGAGATGATTTCGTCTCATCTGGCTTTTAGAGTGAGCCATCGGCAATCTATGAAAATCCTAACAAACTTTTAAGCTGGAATCAAATCTTTCCCTTAAGAAGGGTGGGGATTTTTTCAATGATGTCCGTTGCGATTAAGGATTTCTCTCCCACTTCTTGAGCACCCTCATCACCAGCCATCCCGTGAAGATAGACGGCGATTTGAAGAGAAGTGAGAATATCAAATCCCTGGCAGACCAATCCTCCGATCATTCCAGTCAGTACATCCCCTGTTCCTCCTGAGGCCATTCCTGGATTACCCGTTGGGTTGATAAAGACCTCTCCCTTAGGTGTCGTGATCAGGGTGGGATGTCCTTTGAGGACGAGATGAACATGGTTGGACTGAGAGAAATTTCTGCTGAGTCCAATCCGGTCTTCCAGGACTTCTTTCACCGTGGATCGAACTAGTCTTGCCATCTCTCCTGGATGGGGGGTAAGAATGAGCGAGCGATTTGCAATTGGAAGGGTTTTTGGTTGTGTCGCCAATGCGGTCAGTCCATCGGCATCTAAGATTATCGGGATATCCAATGTCCTGATCAATTTGAGGATGAGCGATTGTGTTTCTTTAAACGTTCCAAGGCCAGGGCCAATGATCAGGGCCCTCTTGTTTTCGCAGAGACGGATGATGGCACTGAAGGCTCGGAGGCTAAGAGATTGTTTGGGGGTTTCTGGAAGCGGTTCTGTCATGACCTCTGTCAATTTCATCTCCATGATGGCATTAAGACTCTTAGGGATGGCAAGGGTGACCAGGCCTGCTCCCATTCTCAGAGCAGCTTGGCAAGCCATCACTGCTGCTCCTGTTTTGCCGACCGATCCTGCAATGACCAATAAGTGACCATAATCTCCTTTATGAGTATCTGGTTGCCGTGGGACTAACAACCATCTTTGGATCTCTTCTTTTTCTAATAGATGGGTTGGGATTTTTTCCTCCTCCACCAATCTCTTGGGGATACCGATATCGATGACTTTTAATTTTCCCACATAATTGAGCCCTGGTGGAATGAGATGTCCTATTTTGGGCAGGCCAAAGGTGATGGTAAGGGAGGCTCGTATCGCCGTGCCGAGAGGTTTCCCTGTATCAGCATCTAATCCGGAGGGGATATCAATGGCGACAATGGGCTTGTGAGACATATTTAGATGCTCGATCACTTCTCTGTAATAACCTCTGACCTCAGCATCGAGTCCTGTGCCAAAAATTCCATCGACCAAGATGTCAAATTTTTCCAGGTCCCTTTTCACTTTGATGTAATCTTTGGATGAGGGAACAGAAACAATTTCCCCTTTCATCCGATGGAAGATGTTGAAATTTGTTTCTGCATCTCCCCGGAGGCCCTTCGGGTCAGTGAGGAGGTAAACCCTCACGGTAATCCCCTGATTCAGAAGATATCGAGCGATCACAAACCCATCTCCCCCGTTGTTTCCCTTTCCAGCGATGATCGCTATCTTCTTCTTGTGAAGATCAGGGAAGGTATTCGAGATTACCTCAACCGCTCCCCTCCCTGCATTTTCCATGAGGACAATTCCCGGAATGCGATAGGTCTCAATGGCCTTTCGATCCAATTCTTGCATCTGTTCAGCGGTCGCTACTTTCATCATTTCTTTCCTCTAATAGCACATGGGCCACGGCGTAGGGCCGGTCGTGGGAAAGGGTGAGAAGAGCATTTTTAACTCGGAGGGTTTCACAGACCTCCTTTGCTTTTCGATGGAAGGAGAACAAAGGTTTTCCCATAGGATCGTTCTCCACTTCGATATCGATCCATTGGATTCCGTTTCGAAGCCCCCAACCAATGGCCTTGAGGAAAGCCTCTTTGGCTGCAAACCGAATGGCAAAACATTCAGGAGGCCGAGCCCGTTTTTGGCACCAGACAATCTCCTTCTCTGTAAAGACTCGACCAAGAAAGAGGTTTCCCCAACGGGCCATCATCCTTTCGATCCGTTCAATATTGACAATGTCGATGCCGGTTCCAATGACCATATGCTTCAATTTCAGATTTTAGATTGCAGATTGCAGATTTAAAATCTAAAATCTCAAATCTGAAATCTAAAATGTTATTTTATAAGGGCGATCATCTCTCGGACAGCACGATCCAAACCCACTAAAACCGCTCGGGCGATAATGCTGTGACCGATATTGAGTTCTTCGATTTCCTTGATTTCTGCAATCCGTCGGACATTGATATAATTGAGTCCATGTCCGGCTGCAATCCGGAGATTACAGTGAGAGGCCTCCGCAACTGCATCGAGAATCTTTTTTAACTCCTCATCTTCCTGTGAAGAAGTTTTAGCATCGCAGTAGTGACCCGTATGAATTTCTATGGCATCGGCGCCTACCTCTTCTGAGGCTTTGATTTGATCTTTTTGTGGGTCCACAAAGAGACTGACCGGGATTCCCCCCTTATGGAGTCGTTGGATGGCTTTTTTAAAAGATGGAAAGAATTTGGTTACGTCGAGACCACCTTCTGTCGTCAATTCCTCCCTTTTCTCCGGAACAAGAGTGACGATGTTTGGTTTGGTCACCAAGGCAATGCGGATCATCTCCTCGGTCGCGGCCATCTCAAGATTCAACCGAGTTTGAATGATCTCCCTGAGTATTCGTAGGTCTCGGTCTTGAATGTGACGTCGATCCTCCCTCAGGTGACAGACAATTCCATCGGCGCCAGCGAGTTCCACCATACCTGCCGCGGTGACAGGATCTGGATACATAACTCCTCGGGCTTGTCTGACTGTGGCCACATGATCAATGTTCACACCCAACCTTGGCATAAGAAATCTCCGATTTACAATAAACAATGAACGATAAACGATGAACGTTTACCCCGTTAGAAAGCCCCACTGCTTGCAGCAGGGATGAAAACTATTGCTTTTTCAGCGAACACGGGATTTAATGCCCCGTATTCGCCTTCCCGTTAGAAAGTAGAAGACTTTCTAACGGGGTTTAACGGTTATCTTTTCCAATATATTTCTTTACCAATTCCACAAGGTCTTGAGCGAACCGATGGAGTTCTGTTTCATCTTCTCCTTCGACCATAATTCGTAGGAGAGGTTCTGTCCCAGAGTAGCGAATCAAAATTCTCCCGGAATGTCCCAATAACTTCTCAATCTCTCTGATCCTCTTTTCGATCTCCGGAAACCCGGAGAGGTTTTTTTTCTCTTTGACTTTTACATTATAGAGGACCTGAGGAAGAGGCTCCATCACTTTGGCCAGCTCGTCTAAAGAACGTTCTTTTTGTTTCATAATGGCGAGGACTTGTAAAGCGGTGAGAACGCCATCACAAGTTGTATTGTAATCTAAGAAGATAGTATGGCCTGATTGTTCTCCCCCAAGGTTAAAATCTCCCCTGACCATCTCCTCGACTACATAGCGATCCCCGACTTGAGTCCTGACGACTTTCCCCCCTGCGTTCTGTACCGTCTTGTCGAGTCCAATATTGCTCATCACGGTGGTCACCAAAGTTCCTTTTTTCAACCTCCCTTCTGATAACATTTGGAGAGCACAGATCGCCAAGATATAATCTCCGTCTACTTCTTTCCCTTTTCGATCCACAAAAACGATCCGGTCCCCATCACCATCGAGAGCGATTCCGATATCTGCTCCCTTCTCCAGAACAAATCGACTAACGACTTCTGGGTGAAGGGAACCACAGTTTTCATTGATATTCTCCCCATCGGGTTCAATCCCAATGGGTATCACTTCAGCTCCCAATTCCTCAAGTACAGTGGGAGCAACTCGATAGGCAGCTCCATTCGCACAATCTAAAGTAATTCGAAGTCCATCCAGGGTTAAATGGTTAGGGAAAGTATTTTTGAGAAAGACGACATACCTTCCGATGGCATCATCGATTCTATGGGCTTTCCCAACTGCACTCGCGGTGGGCCGAAGGGAATGGAGATGATTTGAAAGGATCAGTTCTTCGATTTGATGTTCAATCTCGTCAGGGAGCTTAAAACCATCTTGAGAAAAGATTTTGATTCCATTGTCATAGTAAGGGTTGTGAGAGGCAGAGATGACCACACCGGCATTGGCCCTCATACTGGTAGTAATAAAAGCAATGCCTGGAGTAGGTAAAGGACCAACCAACATCACATCGGCTCCCATGGAACAGATGCCAGAGGCCAAAGCTGTCTCCAACATATAACCTGAAAGTCGGGTATCTTTTCCCACCACAATCCGATGCCTTCCTTTTGCTTCTTTAAAAATATGGGCAATGGCCCTGCCTAACTGCATGGCCATTTCTCCGGTCATAGGGTCAACATTGGCAACCCCTCTGATCCCATCCGTTCCAAATAATTTGCGTGTCATCCTTATTCATCCATTTTTAACCCCCATCCTTATTAAGGAGGAGGAATTTATTAATTGGCTTATCATAATTCATTAGTAAGGTCAAGTAGCGTTCCGATTACGTCAGAACGAAGTTACTCGCCCCCAGTAAATGGGGGCGCTACATTCACCACGCCATTTTTAATCGCATCAGCCACAGCAATGGCTTTTTTTGTCTGAAGTACATCATGAGAACGAATGATATGGGCCCCATT
>Ga0214474_1001261_pt1 | contig 11731 bp, 11 predicted proteins | sample RVTome_2_FD_187335 | JGI IMG/M metagenome (GOLD analysis project Ga0214474, IMG submission 187335) | Soil microbial communities from uranium-contaminated site in the Upper Colorado River Basin, Wyoming, United States - RVT95D214 HiSeq ...
CTAACCCTCTCGCTGCCGAGTTCGCTCACGATGACTTGCTTCGCGCCAACGGATTTCAGGATCGCAACGGCCATGAGGCCTATAGGGCCCGCGCCCGTGACTACGACGTTCTTTCCCTTCACGTCGCTTATGCAGTCGTTGGGCATCACGGTGAAGGTCGCGTTTCCGAGCGGCTCGAGCAACGAGCCGAGGCGAGGTCCGACCTTGGGCGGCAACTTCCTCGCGTTCATCTCGGGCAGCTTGACGTATTCGGCGAACACGCCGTCCGTGTCCACCCCCAGGATCTTCATGTCTCTGCAGATGTGCATCCTGCCGGTCCTGCACTGGTAGCACGTGCCGTCGACTATGTGCGTCTCGGCCGAGACCATGTCCCCCGCCTTGACGCTCTTGACGCCCTTGCCGACTTCGACGACCTCTCCGCACATCTCGTGCCCGAATATGATCGGGAGCTTCTTCAGTCGCGTCTGTGCCCAGTGGTTCCAGTCCCATATGTGGACGTCGGTTCCGCAGATCGAGGTCATCCTCGTCTCGACCAGGACCTCGCCCTTGCCGGCCGTGGGCTTCGCGACCTCTTCCAACTCCGCTCCCGGCCGCCTGTACCTCTTGACAACGGCATGCATCTGAAGGTCACTTCTCCTAGGTATTGGCCACATGGACTCCCATTACCCTTCTTAAGCGATTCCGGCCTACAACGAAGTTCGGTATGCTACGGGAGCGCCATGTCCAGAGTGGCCGCTACAGCACAATCTTCTTCCGGGCCTCGGCAAGTCGGACCTTGCACTTGCACCTTGAGAACATGTCGGGGTGCTCCGTGTGCACAGGCACGACCGTCTTCGGAGAGATCCTGTCGACGAGCTGGAATATCTCGTCCATGCTGGCGTGCCCGGAGGCGTGTGCCTGCTGGAAGTCGAGGCCGAACTTCGCGATCCAGTTCTGGAGCACATCCTCCTGGATGTCGTCCTCCTCAAACGGCTCGCTCTTGGACCTCACGAACAGGCTCCCCGGCGCAGGGGCGACGTCTATCAGCTCTGTCAGCTGCATGAAGTCCGAGTGAAATATCAGCTTCTGCTGGTTGCTCCTCACGAAGGAGGAATCCACGACATGGTCTGATTTGCCCATCATCTTCACGTACTCGTTCTCGTACGGGACCTTCTCCGGCTTGGCCATCCGTCTGACGTACACCAGCATCGAGGGGTCTTTCAACGGGTCTGGGACGTCTATCCTGTCGTCCTTGCTCAGCTCCCCCATGAGGTGGGCCACCTTGGCTGAGACGACGAACTTCCTGCCCGTGGCCTTCGCTACATCCCTGAATGTCCGCATCCTGTCGACATCCTTGGGATAGAATGACACGATCGCGAGTTTCCTGGTACCACCGACGAGCTCGAGCGCCTTCTTCGCAACGGCCTGCTCTGACAGGTTCTTCCTGGTATCGACGGGAGCCACCCTCGTGCCCTCGCACAGCATGGCGACTGGCTTCGCCTCGGCCGCGCGCTCGATGAACTCCACTGTCATGTCGTTCCTCGGTCCGTGGAGCCGCAGGTCGCCCGTGTAAACAAGCGTCCCCTCGGATGTGTGGATGATGAAACCATATGCACCAGGCGTCGAGTGGTCGACATGCACGGGCTCAACCTCCACCGAGCCCACCTTGACCTTCTGACCCGTCCTGAACTCGCAGAACTCATGCTCGCCGAAATCAGCGTTACCCAGGCTCGTCTTCACCCATGACTTCCTTATGGTGTTCGCGGCCGCGCCCAAGTGAACGGGGATGTTCCTGTCTGCGAACTTGAGGTGCATCGCGTGGTCGAAGTGCATGTGAGAGATGAAGATCGCATCGAACTCGGGAGGAACGTATCTCAGATCGGTATCGGCGATCCACTCCTCGTCATAGAGGCCCGGCGTCTTTGGAAGCAGGTCGAAATGGAAGTAGTCCCTGAGCCCGAACCTACCGTCCCTCGGCTTGAGGAAGTCGACGAAGTACTTGTCCAGGAACCTGAAGGGCTCCCCGAAGTCGAAAAACACTCTTGTGTCCCCGTCCTCAACCAGGATCTTGTTCCCACCAATCTGGCCCACGCCCCCGAAGAGTGTAAGAGACACCATCAGACCACCTGTCCGTCCTCGCCCACAACTGCTGAAGGCAATCCCGCGTCACGGACATCAAGGTTTTGGTGCTTCGAGGACGTGCCGACCCCTTCGGGGACGACGAACTCTTCGATCTTCGATATCCGAGCCTTCTTCTTGCCGATGCCCTCCGCGTATCCTGCGATCCTGAGCCACGCGGGGAGGTCCTTGACGCCGGAGATCCTCTCTGCGTCAGCATCCCTGTTGTAGACTCGGTCCACGAGGATGGCCTCGATCCCTCGGTCCCTCACAGGGTAGATGTCGAGCCGGGGCATGTCCCCGACCATCACGGCCTCGTCCCTGCTCAGGCCGTGCTTCGACAAGTACCTCACGATGTTCTTCCCCTTGTCCCCGTTAAGCAGTATGTCGTCGAAGTATCCCCTGAGACCGAACTTGTCGAGCAGCGCCGTCAGAATTGCCCGCGTGTTCCTCGATGCAAGGCAGAGGGTATCGACCTGTCCCCTCAGCGCTACGAGCGCTTCCTTGACTCCCTCATCGAGCTCGAAGAACTCCAGCGCCAGCTCGGGGGAGGGATCCGCCCAGAACTCCCAGCGTGATCTTCCATGCTTCGGGACGTAGAGGGTGCCCTCAGCGTCCAAGAAGACGTGTCTGAACTTGCCTGTCGTCATTGCATCCCTTCCTTCGCAGTTGGCCAAAGGTACCGAACAGCTATTGATTGCAGCGCGATATCGTATCACAGAATGAGATACAATGTATGCTGGCCCACTTATTATATTGGTATCTCAATGAAATATACGGTATTACAAAATGTGAAATAGGCGCCCGGCATATCATATCTCGGCGAGGCAAATGGTTGTCGTCTTCGGAACTCTCGGATACAGGCCGAAATCGCTCATCCCCACGATCAGGTCCACGCCGAACGTGGAGAAGGTCGTGTTCTACTGCGGTGCGGAGAAGTCGGACCCCGTCGCGGTCAAGAACGTCGCGGAGGCGAAGAAGGCGGTCATTGACTATTGCAGGGACATGAGGATACCCGTCGACGCCGTCGAGCTCGACGACCCTTTCGATTTCAAGCGGACCGCGGTCAGGATCAGGGCTGACGTGAGGAAGCACAAGCGCGATGGCAAGGAGATCAGTGTGTTCAACATCGCCGGAGGGACGAGGCCTACTTCATCTGCCGCACTCCTGGTCTGCATCCTCGAAGGGATTCCGACGGTGTACGTACATGATGTCACGTATGAGGAGATCCCGCTCCCACTTCTCAGGATGGAGTATAGCCAGATACTCTCCAGGGAGGAGAAGGAGATACTCAGGATCCTCATGAGCGGGAAGCTCAAGGGCGCCACAGAGGTCGACCTCGCAAGGACGCTCGGCAAGCACAAGGCCACGGTGAACCACCATGTCAGGAACCTGGTCGCGAAAGGCGCCATGAGGCTCGAGAAGCACCCAACGGACGCGAGAAAGAAGATCCTCAGAGTCGAGGATTCGGTCGAGCTCCTGCTCGGTGATGGCGATTGAGATACCTCGTCTCGACTTTCCGACAGGGCGACTACGAGCGCGTCCTCCAGGCGATGAGGAGCCTTCCATACGAGAAGCTCGTGCTCATCGGACACGAGGACATGACCGAGTGCGAGGACCTGAAGACCATCTCTCGGCTCGAGGATGTCTCAGGCAACCAGATCGAGACCGAGCTGCTCGACGGCACCGATTTCATGGGGACGGTCGACGAGATCGCGGACATGCTCTCTGCCCGAATGAAGCCGCATGGCTCCGGGCCAACAGCGAGCGTCGTTCTCAACATCAGCGGCGGGACGAAGCTTCTGGGGGACGCGGCGCTTCTCGCGGCATTCAGGGTCGGAGTTGAGACATACCACGTCGACAAGAAGGTCACCCGGCTTCCTGTCATCAAGGGAGCCACCGCCCTGGACAGGTTCACCCCGGGCCAGATAAGGATGATCGGGGCAATCGGCGACTCGTCCCTGACCGTCGATGAGCTCATGGCCCGGATGCGGCCCGTCAGCCGACAGGCGGCAGAGCGGGTGATCAGGGAGCTGAAGAAAGAGGGGCTCATCGAATCGGGGGTCGAGGACGGTAAGGTCAGGGTGCGCCTCTCAAGATCAGCGCTCGAGGTCCACAGGGTCCTCAGTCAGCGAGCGCAGGACCGCGGGCAGAAGTCGAACTAGGGGTCATCTCTCGATGTCCTCTCCGCCCCGAAGGACCTGCTGGACGGAGTTGTACAGATCCTCGAAACCAGACAGTTCATCGGAGCTCACGGGCAGGACTGGCCTGCCAGCACCAAGTGTTTCGAGGGCCTGGAGGAACTCGACGCTCACCTGGGTCTGCGCCTCGGCGGACTCGTCGAGAAGCGCATTCATCAGTGAGTAGAAGTCCTGGCTCCAAAGGCCGACCCTCTCCTTATCGGCCTCGCTCAGAGAGTCCGCCTTCGCTAGCACAGATATCATAGGCCTCTGCAGCCTGAAGTGTGCCGTGGCGGCGAGCATGAGCGAGGTCACGTAGCCGTTGGGCGTCTTCGCCACCAACGGGTCGAAGAGGAACCCGATCACAGCTGACTCCCCGCTCAGCTCGTCGATGATCACCCTGCTGCTCTGCCTGAACGTGAACAGCTCCATCTGGCCTGGGGTGTCGATCAGAACGTAGTCCGTGTCGTACCCGGCCAAGACCTGCGAGATCTCCTTAGCGTTCAGCGCGAGCATGTCGGCCGCGACGATCTGCGCCCCGTTGGGGCCGAGGCCGTACTCCGACATGACCTCGCCCAGCCTGATCCAGTCTCTGACATCGACGTCGGGTGGGTATAGAAGCTCTTCCGCACCAGGGTCGAGGTTCACAGTGACGGAGTCGAAGCCTTGGCTCTGGAGCCACACCTGGAACGCGTGAGTCATGGTGCTCTTCCCTGAGCCAGCGGTCCCGAGGAAGTAGAGGTGATTCGAGGGCATGGTCGTCTCGCCTCTGATGGCACGATGTGGGCTTTATCGTTTCCGCTGACCAAAGGCGACCCTAGGGCTACGTCCGCGGAGACCTCTTGCCGGGAATCCACGGCCGCTCAAACGGCCCCATGAGAATAGCCAGCCCCCCGAAGATGACTGCGAATCCGAAGAGAAGCATGAAGAACGGTATGATGGGGTTCGAGCGGTCGCTCATCATTGGCGGAACCAGCTCGAGCAGAACTCCCAGGGCGACGACCGACCATCCTCGGAGACGTCTTCTATTCCGAGGCATCTCCCTGTCTTCGTCGACGTCGAACATGGGGCGTGGAGCCCAGAAGAATGCCGCGGTGACCAGAACGACGGCCAATGAGAGCAGGACCAAGGAGACCTCCCAGGCGAATGAGAACTCAAGGACCGCCGCCTCGAATATGTACCCCGCTTCGAACACGAGCGCAGATATCCCCAATGCAAGAAGGGCAGCCTGATTCCTGTTCAAAGGTTCCGCTCCCCCGTGGACTGCAGATAGATGCTGCCCGACTGCCATCAGCGAGTACAGAAGCAAGCCGGCCCCCACGGAGGCGATGAATGTGCCCAAAACCGACATGCCAGCCCAGTCCACATCGCCGAGGGGCCCCGGAGAATCCTGCTCCTCGGAAAGGGCCCTCACCGAGGCGTAGCAGGCGATTATCACGCCAATAGAGAATAGCACCGCGCTTGTGTAGACGAGCTTGCCCTTGATCGAACTCTCCGCCGAATTCCGACTCCGCGGCTCAACTTGCTGACCGCATGCGAAGCAGTGATCGCTGTCGGAGTAGTACTCGGAACCACAGAATCTGCACTTGGCCATCTTCCTCGCTTACGGCATCGGATTCCGGGAAGATATCGTTTTTGCAGCTCCCCGGGCAAGTATGCCCGTATTGGACATGAAATGAGAAGGCGGGCCTGAAGGGATTCGAACCCTTGGCCAATCGGTGTCTCCATCGGTCCCGCAGGACCGAAATAAGAGCCGATTGCTCTACCTAGCTGAGCTACAGGCCCGCAGAACCGCAGTATATGATGGCCGTTAATAAAACTATCGAGCACGTGAGTCTCCTGCGAACAGTCTGGCTCCTGCCGATTGCCGCACCTACGGGGCAGGAGATTTCGCTCAATTGCCGGGTCCCGCGCCCGTGCGTCACGCCGACGGAAAAGGTGGAAAACGATTGAAGTGGTTTGCCGACCGCATCACGTTCTCGCGAAGTCCTTGACGATGGCGTCGAGGCCTTTCGAGACCGAGGGCTCGAGCGGGACAGGCGCGTGGTTTCCGATGATCCAATCGGTCTTCTCCCTCGCGGCCTGCATCGGATCCTTGCGTCCCTTCCTGACCCACATGTCGAAAGGATCGCTGTCCCACAGCATTGGCGCGAACAGGTTCCTGAGATACTTCATCGTGTGTACCTGAGCGAGGTAGCTCCCGCCGATGCCGACCTTCTTCACAAGGTCCACGGCCAAAGTCTCCTTGTTCACATCGAAACCTCCGTGAACCTTCAGGACCATGCTCGCTATCTCGTGGTCGAGCAAGAGCTGCTCGTATGAAAGCAGGGTCGAGCCATCAGGCACCCCGAACCCGTTCACAACCTCGCCACCGCTCGCCGCGCACGACATCGCAGAGATGGCATTCTCCAGCGACGCCTGCACCCCGGGGATCTTAGCGCCGGACCCGAACCCGCCAGTCGAGTTCGGAAGGTTGCAGAACCTGGCCATCTCGACTGAGGCACCACACAATACCGTGCTCTCAGGAGAGCCACCCATATAGGATCCTGTCTTCGGGTCCATGCTCGTAAGAACGGAGCCGTACATGACGGGAGCACCCGGCGCGTGAGCCTCCATAATGCAGATGACCGCGAGAGTCTCCGCGTGGTTAACCACAAGGTCTCCCGCGATGCTCGCGGGTCCGCTGACGCCCGCCTGAGCCATGCCGGTTATGTGGATTGGGACATGGTTCTCAGCCCAGACCATCGCTGCATCCACCGCGGTTCCGTCGAGCATCAGAGGGGACATCGTGCACAGCATAGCCGAGATGTAATGCCTCTTCCTCAGCTCCTCCGGGCCGCCCATGATCTCGGCCGCCATCCTCACCTGGGCCCTAGCCTCCTCCACGGTGGTGGTGGATTCGGTCAATATGTGCTTCTGGGTGTTCTCCATCGAGACCTTCATGCTGGAGACCACATGAACGTGCTCGGGGAGGTCGCTGGCGACCACCATCGGCTCGTAGATGCTCACATATGGCAACCAGTCGCCGATGACCGCTGTCCTGCGGATATCCTCGAGAACAGGCTTCCTCCTGATCCCGCTCTTCGAATCCCATACGGCGATGCCGCAACCGTCCGTCGTGTAGTAGCTGTGCGTGCCGTCGAGAGGCAGGTCGAACTCCTTCGTTCTGCCCGCGAGGACAATCTTGTCCGGTGCCTTGCTCACAAGGGACTTCACGACGTCCCGAGGGAACTTCACATCGGGGCTCCCCTTTGTGACTATGGCGCCTGCTCCTTTGAGCTTCGCCCGGGCGTTCTCGCTGTGCACCCTCACCCCCACAGTCTCCATCACATCGAGGGCCGCCTCGTGGATCATTCGTTTCTCGTTCTCGCTCATCCTGCTTGTCGGAGGTCTAATCTTGAACCTCTGCGCGAAGTCTGCCATTTCATTCACTCCCCTTTGTAGCCAGGAGTCTCTCGGCTCCGCCGACAGACCATGAATGTCAAACCGATGGATGCCATGGGTCACAAGCCCTGGCATCATCAACGGAGTCTCTCGAGTGCTTCGACGGAATACCCTTTGGAGTACTCCGCCAGCAGCGCGTTGAAGCCCTTCCTCACCTCGGGCTCGAGAGGCTCCGGGACGTGCGATCTGGAAATCTCCGCCATCCTCCCCTTCGCCCTCTCCTTTGCGTCCTTAGAGCCCGCCTGGTCCCACTTCATCCTCGTCCAGCGGTCGGACAGCTTCGGCGACATGTGCTCCTTCCTGAACCGAACCATGGTGTCCCTCTGCTTGAGGTAGTTCCCCATCGGACCGACCTTGTCCATGACATCGATCGACAGCGTTTGATCGTTGACCTCGATGCCCTGCGAGAACCGCAACGCCATCGATGCGATCTCGTCGTCTATGATCAGCTGGACTGGGCTGTATGTGTTGAACGCCTCGGTCGAACCTATGAACAGGTCCGAGAAGTCCGCTCCCGCGGCGGATGCCGCGAGCGCGGAGAACGCCTTCTCGTATGCGGTCTGCTCATCCACAGTCTTGGAGTCGCTCTGAACGCCCATGTTGCTGGGCAGGTCGTAGTATTTGGCGAGCTGGACCGCCCCTACGCCGATTAGCGAGAACTCGGGGGCACCAGTGGCGGACATGCTCGTGCGCATGTCGAGCGGGCATGAAACCGATCCATAGATTATCTTCGGGGCCTTGGTGACAGTGCTGGCCAGGACGATTGAACTGAGCACCTCCGCATTCTGCTGGACGAGCAAGCCAGCGACCGAGGCTGGGGCGGTCCCGCCTGCGAGGGCCATCACCGTCACGAACACAGGCGCGTCCATCCTCGCGTACCCGAGCAACGCCTCGAGCATTGTGTGCTCGTGTGCCAGAGGACTTATGGGGTCGACATAGCCAGCGAACAGTGGCCTCTTCCTGAGCTCATCCCTGCTGCCGACAATTGCCTCCCCCAGACGCATGGCCATCTCGACGTCTGACCTATCAGTACTCCCGCCGTACGTGAGCTTGGAGGAATGGATCAGGCCTGCAGCCATCACGACCAGCCTGCGGGCATCGTCCGGGACGTCGCTCGCGAAGGTCGGCAGGTATGCGATCTGCACGTTGTCAAGGGCGTCCAGCAGCCGGCAACATCTGACACCGTCGCTGAGCGTGGGCACCCGGGCCTGGTCCGTTTCGGGGTCGATGTAGTAGACGCATTCCGCACCAGGGCCGTTCTTGGTCCTCCCGTCGACGACCTCGATGGTGTTCTTCTCGCTCCTCGCGTGCCACTTGAAGTTCTTCTTGGCACTCTTGACCGCCTCGGTCACAACTGCTTCCGGCATCTTGACGATCTTCGTCTTCCGGTCGACCGCGATGCCCTTCCTCTCGAGCAGGTCGAGCGTCTCTGGGGAGTTCACAAGCACCCCGGTCTTCTCGAGGACTCTCAAGGTCGCCCCGTGAATGGCATCCAGCTGGTCCTTCTCCAAAACCTTCAACATCTGCTTCTTAGACACCATCTGGACCAGACTCCTGGGCCGGCGGCGACCTAACCGCGGGGACGTTGGCACACCTAAACTAGTGTGCGTGCCTACCCCACCAGACCTCCCGGCGGCGGGACAATGCCCTTCGCTTAATTAAATGGATTCCCACAGCTTTAAGAAAACCTCAGCGTAAGCGATTGACGAACGTAACGGCGAGCGAACGGAGCATTCGAAAGGGTTATGACATCACGATGCTTTCGGCGGAGCTGGATGCACGATATTTTCGTCTCTGTGCTCGCCAGCGGGAGCAGCGGGAACGCGTTTCTCGTGGTGAATCACGGAGCAGCGATCCTCGTAGACGCGGGCCTGTCGCGCCGAGAATTGGAGAAGCGCATGTCGGTCTTCGGCGTCGAGCCGACGCAGGTCGAAGCAGTCTTGCTCACTCACGAACACACGGACCACGTCCGGGGCGCGAGGAGTTTTTGTCAGGGCAACAACGTGCGCGTGTACGCATCTAAGGGGACGCTGTCATTAACACCGCTCGACGGCGTCGGGAAGTCCGTGCTCGAGACGGACGTCGAGCAGGAGATCGCAGGCGTCAAGGTCAGGCCTTTCAAGGTCAAGCACCTCGCGGCCGAACCGTTGGCGTTCTCGTTGATGATCGACTCCGTCAAGCTGAGCATCGCATCCGACCTTGGCTCGGTCACACCTCGTGTCGTTCGGGAGATGGCAGGCTCCGACATGATGCTTATCGAGGCCAACTACGACGAGAAGATGCTCATGGACGGGGAGTACCCCGAATTCCTCAAGCAGGCGATCAAGGGCGACAATGGACACCTCTCGAACAGCGATGCGGGGACGCTTGCGCGGAGCGCGGCCGCAGAGCGCACAAGAGACGTCATGCTCGTGCACCTCAGCAAGGAGAACAACACGCCGGAGCTTGCGAGGAGCGCGGTCGAGTCGGCGCTTGGCGAATCCGCAAAACAGGTGCGCCTGACTGTCGCAGAACACGGCGTCCCGAGCGGACCTTACGCTCTACGCTGAGCCGATGACCTTGGCCTTCCCGTGGGACACGAGCGCGTTGGCGATTCCCTTTGGAAGCGAGATTATGTCCTCTTTCTTCAGTTTGTAGTCCTTGTCCACTCCCGCGAATGTGGGGACGTCCTCGAGGACCCGCACGAGAATGAGCTCCTCGACACCTGCGGGATCGTCCTTCTTCTCCTCACACGCCTTGGCAGCGGGGGCCTCGGGCAGCTCGACGAAGTCCTTGTGCTGAATGAACCTCGGCCCAAGCTCCTCGAAGTCCGCCTTGGAGTCCTTGTGGGCGCCCAGAACAGAGACGAGGCTTGAAAACAGGACGAGTTCGTCCGGCGTCAGACTGCCGGTGTCGGGGTTGTCACCCGCGACCTTCCTGAGCGCCAAGAGGGATATCTTTCTCTGCCTGAGCTCGTAGATGCGCTTCGACTTGTCTATGGCCTTCTTGAGCTGGTCGTTGAGCATCATGCTCGCCTGGGACATGGGGTTCATCGCGATCTCGCGCTCGCTCTCCTTCCTCAAGACCTTGATGTACGCACCTATCTTGTCGTAGAGAGTCGGCTCCACCTTGGTGAGCTGCGAGGACTTGTTCTCCTGTCGGAAAAGACCCATGACGTCCTCATAGCTCATGTCCCCCCGATCTGCAGCCATCGAATCTTGCATACACCATCATGATATTTGATGCTTGTGAGATTGCCCGCTACACGCAACAGCAAATACTACGCCCTGCGATAACCCGCCCAGGAAGACGCGATGGTCAAGAACGCCGTCCTCACAGAGAACAGGGAAGGAGCCGTGCTCCGAGTGGATGTGACCCCGAACGCGAAATCCACTGAGATAGCCGGGGTGAACGAGTGGAGGGGGGCACTGCAGGTCAGAGTCGCCGCGCCCGCGAAGGAGGGCGCCGCGAACGCAGAACTGGTGAAGTTCCTCGCGTCTCGTCTGAACGTCCCTTCAGGCAACATCAAGATCCTCCGCGGGCACACATCAGGTCTGAAGACCATCCAGCTGCCCGTGCCCGTCGAAGAGGTCAGGAAGCTCCTGGGGCTGAAGTAGATGTTGTCGGCAGAGGAGCGTCTCGAGCAGCTGGAGAAGGTCATCGACGATCTGGAGGACGCGAGCAACCAGACGCCTATCATCGTCGAGGGGAAACGGGACGTGCTCGCCCTGAGACTCCTCGGGATAACGACGAACGTGGTCTCGATGAACAAGGGTGTCTCGATATTCTCTCTCGCAGAATCCATGTCTCGGGAGCACCGTCAGATCATCGTGCTCACCGACTGGGACAGGCGAGGGGGCCAGCTTGCGCGAATGCTCAAGGACGCGTTCGCCGCCAATGACGTCTCGGTCAACGACGGCTTCAGGACCCAGATAGTGATCCTATCGAAGAAGGAGATCAAGGACATCGAGAGCCTGCCTAAGTTCATAGAGAGGCTCAGGGCGCGCAAGGTACCCCGGATACAGATCAGG
>Ga0214474_1001262_pt1 | contig 11731 bp, 8 predicted proteins | sample RVTome_2_FD_187335 | JGI IMG/M metagenome (GOLD analysis project Ga0214474, IMG submission 187335) | Soil microbial communities from uranium-contaminated site in the Upper Colorado River Basin, Wyoming, United States - RVT95D214 HiSeq ...
TGTATGGGAGGGGGTGTCTGCCGCAACGGCCGGGGCAGCTCGACGTCCGCCGCGGCCTCTTTCTCCTTGCTTGTCTCGAACCCGGTGGCGATGACCGTCACCTTGACCATCTCCTTCATCGAGTTGTCGATGACCGTTCCGAAGATGATGTTGGCCTCGGGATGGGCCATCCTGTGGATGAGCTGGGATGCCTTGGAGACCTCATGGAGCGTCAGGTCCTTTCCGCCCGTGATGTTGATCAATACGCCCTTGGCGCCCTCGATCGAGGTGTCGACGAGGAGCGGGCTGGAGATTGCTTTCTGCGCCCCGTCCATGGCCCGGTTCTCGCCCGACGCGATCCCCGTTCCCATGAAGGCCATGCCCATGCCTTTCATGATGGACTTGACGTCGGCGAAGTCGAGGTTGATGAGCCCCGGCTTGGTGATGAGGTCGCTGATGCCCTGGACCGCCTGCCTCAAGATGTCGTCGGCCATCTTGAAGGCGTCCTGGATAGAGGTGTCGAGGTTGACGGTCTGGAGGAGTCGCTCGTTGGGGATGGAGATGACGGTGTCCACGACTCCCTTCAGCTCCTTGAGCCCCTCTTCTGCCTGCTTCGCCCTGACCCGGCCCTCGAAGTCGAAGGGCAGCGTCACTATGGCGATGGCCAGGATGTCCATCTCCGAAGCCAGGTTGGCCAGGATTGGGGTGGCGCCCGTTCCTGTCCCGCCGCCCAGGCCGGTGGTCAGGAAGACCATGTCGGCGCCCTGGATGAGCCCGATCAACTTCTCGGTGTCCTCGACAGCCGCCTGCTTTCCGGTTTCCGGCCGTCCGCCCGAGCCCAGCCCCTTGGTGATCTTTCCGCCGATCTGGAGCTTGGTCCCGGCCCGGTTGTTGCTTAAGGCCTGGAGGTCAGTGTTGACGGCGATAAATTCGACCCCCTCGATGCCTGTCTCGATCATCCGGTTGACCGCGTTCCCGCCGCCTCCGCCGATGCCCAGAACCTTGATCTTGGCACCGATCATGTCCTCGACCAGGTGAAACTTCAGCTTGCCGCTGATCTCGTCGTTCATGTTGTCTCCTCTCCTTATTCTTTGAGCCAATCGCGCATCTTGGCCCAAAGTCCTTTCTTCTTATCTTGAGCCATGCCGTGCTCCAGCCATTGGCCGAATCCGTGGAGGAGCAGGCCGACGGCTGTGGCATAGTCGGGTGTGCTGACCCGGTCGATGAGCCCGCTGACGCCGGTCGGGTCGCCCCGCCGCACCGGCAGGTCGAAGATCTCCTCGGCGACTTCCTCGAGCCCTTCCAGCAGGGCCGTGCCGCCGGTGAGGACGATACCCGAGTTGAGTGATTTCTCGTAGCCCATACGCTTGATATCGCCGTCCACCAGGCGGAAGATCTCCTCGGCCCGGGGCTGGATGATGTCGGACAGGATCTGCCGCGACAGGACCCGGGGCTTGCGGGCCTTGCCGACGGACGGGACCTCGATCGTTTCCTGCTCGTCGACCGCGGGAACGGCCACGCAGCCGAACTTCTTCTTTATCTTCTCGGCCTCGGGGATGGGTGTCCTCAGGCCGACGGCGATGTCGTTGGTGAAGTTGTCACCGCCGATGGGGATGATCGAGGTGTACCAGAGGCTGCCGCGCTCGAAGATGGCCACCTCGGTCGTTCCGGCGCCGATGTCGATCAGGCCGACGCCCAGCTCTTTCTCGTCGTGGGTGAGGACCGCGGAGGCGGTGGCGATCTGGTTGAGGACGATCTGTTCGATCTCAATCTCCGCCCGCTCGACACAGGTCCTCAGGTTCTGGACCGAGGTGATGGCCGAGGTGACGATGTGGACGTTGACCTCGAGCTTGATACCGCTCATGCCCAGCGGCGCTTTGATCCCGTCCTGCTCATCGACCACGAACTCCTGGGGGATGACGTGGATGATGTCCCGGTCGGGCGGGATGGACACCGCCTTGGACTGGTCGATGACCCGGCGGATGTCTTCGCGGGTGATCTCCCGGTTCTTGCCGGAGACGGCGATGACGCCGCGGCTGTTGAAGCTCTTGATGTGGGCGCCGGAGATGCCGACAAAGGCGGAGTCGATCTCGACGCCGGCCATGAGCTCGGCCTCCTCCTGGGCCTTCTTGATCGCCGCGGTGGTGGCGTCCAGGTTGACGACGACTCCTTTCCTCAGCCCCTTGGACTCGGCCGTCCCGATGCCGATCACCTCGACCTTGCGATCCTCGGTGATCTCACCGATGATGGCGGCGACCTTCTTGGTGCCGATGTCCAGACCGACGATGTAGCTGTTCTTGGGCATTAGTTCACCTCCTGACGGGGGTTGGGAACGGCGGCCATCTCTACGGCCGGGAGCGGCTTGAAGATGATGCGGTCATCGAAGCGCAGGTCGACGTATTCGAGCGGCCCGTTCTGACCCTCCATCGTCTCCTTGTAGGTTCGGATAAACGAAAGCCTTTCCGAGAAGCGTTCTCCCCCCAGGATCAGGCGGGTTGTCTGCCCCAGGAGATACACGCTGACGCTTTGCGAGTCGCTCAGGTCCAGCGCCTCGACCTCCAGGCGCTGACCCGGCGTCAGAGCATCCAGGCACTTCCAGGCCAGGCCGAGCTTCTCTTGATAACTGTCTTTGAACGAGGCGCTGTCGAGGAGAAGGGGAAGGTTGGCGTCTTCCCTTGCAGCCAGCCGCTCCAGCCACACGCCGCCCCTGTCGATCATCAAGAAGTTCTCTCCAGTCTTCAAAACGGCAGCCGGCTCCCTTTCCGTGATCTCGACTTTCAAGGTGGACGGGAAGATCTTCCGCAGCCGCGCTTCCTTAACCCAGCGGTGGGCCTCGATCCGCTCCTGGACTCGGCCGATGTCGAGGAGGAGCAGGTTTCCGAACTTCGAGGCGTCGAGCAGCGCCCGGATGTCACGGCTGACGAATTCCTGCCGGCAAGCGATCTCTGTCTTCTTGACGGCGAAATCATCGCAGTTGATCAGGTAAAGGTAGGCTTTCATCAGCCCGAAAAAGAAGCCGACGATGACCAGGAAGAAAAGGACGATGTGCTTCCACCGGACGTTGAGCTTCCTCTGGATCTTCTTGACCGGCACCTTCTCCAGGCCGCGCTTGAATTCGAGCGGTTCCCCGTAGATGGGGAGGATACGGTGTTTGAGAGGGGGGTTGAGGGTAACCATGGCTAGTTTTTCTCCTCCAGGCCGGCGATGATCTCAGGAACGACCTTAGTGATGTTCCCGGCGCCCTGGGCCAGGACGATATCTCCCGGCCGGGCCAGCCGCCTGACGAGCGCGGCTACCTTTTTCAGGTTTGGCTCGAAATGGACGTTCTTGTGGCCGAACTGCCGGACCGCCTCATAGAGTACTCTGCCGGTGACCCCGGGGATGGGTGTCTCGCCGGCCGGATAGACTTCAGTCACGACCAGGACGTCTGCCTGGTTGAAGGCCGTGGCGAAGCTGTCCATGAGCAGAGAGAGCCGGGTGTAGCGGTGCGGCTGGAAGACGACGACCAGACGGCGCGGCCAACCGCGCTTGGCGGCATCCAGGGTGGCCCTGATCTCAGTCGGATGATGGCCGTAGTCCTCGACGACCATAATGCCGTTGATTTCTTTTTTCAGCTCGAACCGCCGTCCGGTCCCCGTGTAATCCTCCAGCGCTTTGAGAATGACCTTGGGAGGCATGTCCAGGTCGAGCCCGGCGGCCACTGCGGCCATGGAGTTGGAGATATTGTGTTTGCCGGGAACCTGGAGCTTCAGGGCCCCGATCTTCTTCCCCTTATGGTAGAGAACCGAGCTGCTTTGAAAGCCCGAGAAGACGTGGTCGCGGGCGAAGACGTCCGCCTGGGTGGAGAAACCGTAGGTGATGAGCCGGCGCTCGAGCTGGGGGATGAGGCTCTGGAGGTTCGGGTCGTCGAGGCAGAGGATGATCGGGCAGTAAAAGGGAACTTTGTTGGCGAAGTTGATGAAGGTCTTCTTGATCTCCTCGACGTTCTGGTACTGGTCGAGGTGTTCGTCATCGATGTTGGTCAGGACGGCGATAAACGGCGATAGATAGAGGAAGGAGCGGTCGCTCTCGTCCGCCTCGGCGACGATGAAATCGCCCGCGCCGAGCTTGGCGTTGGCGCCGACCGTATTCAGCCGGCCCCCGACGATGATGGTGGGGTCGAACCCGCCGTATTCGAGGACGAGTGCGATCATCGAGGTGGTCGTGGTTTTGCCGTGCGAGCCGGCCACGGCGATTCCGTATTTCATCCGCATGAGCTCGGCCAGCATCTCGGCCCGGGGGATAACGGGGATCTTGAGCAGGCGGGCTTCCTGGACCTCGACGTTATCTTCTTTGACGGCCGAGGAGATGACGACCACGTCCGCCCCGCGGACCCGCTCGGCACGATGGCCCTTGGAGATCCTTGCCCCCAGCCGGACCAGACGGAGGGTGACGTCGTTCGTCTGCAGGTCCGTGCCCGACACTTTGTACCCGAGGTTAAGGAGCACCTCGGCGATGCCGCTCATGCCCGTCCCGCCGATGCCGATCATGTGAATGTGCTTGAGCTTGCGATAGACTTGCTTGACCAACTCTGCCTCCTAGCCCTTTTTCTTCATCAGCTCGAAACAGAGCTCGGCGATCTTTCCGGCCGGGTTTTCGGTCTTCAGGACGGCCAGTTTTCTCTCCATGGCGCTGATCCTCTCCGGGTTCTTCAGATAGAAAAGAATGCGGTCGGCCAGAAGCCGGGGGGTGAGGTCCTTTTCCAGGATCACCTCGGCGCCGTCCACTCGCTCGAGCTCGGCGGCGTTCTTGGCCTGATGATTTTCTGAGGCCTCGGCGAACGGAACGAGCACGGCCGCCTTCTGGGCCACGACGAGCTCGGCGATGGTTGTGGCCCCGGCCCGGCTGATGACCAAATCGGATTTCTCGAAATAGCCGGCCATGTCAAAAAAGAAAGGTGCGACCTCGGCATCCAGAAAACCGTTTTGAACATAGCCCTCCTTGACCTTGTCGAAATCAGCCTTCCCCGTCTGGTGGAAGAGGCGAAGATTTCCCTCTTCGGGCGCGAGCAGGGGAAGCGCCGCCGTCATGGTTTCATTGAGGACGCGGGAGCCCTGGCTCCCCCCGAAAACCAGGAGAGTGAGGATCGCGGCCCTCGGCTTGGGCCGGAGTCTGTAGAACTCCTCCCGGACCGGGTTCCCCAGGAATATTCCCTTTCCCTTGAAGTGGGCCAGCGAGCTCTCGAAGGCGACCACCGCCTTCCTGGCCCAGCGGACGAGCAGCCGGTTGGTGAAACCCGGCGTCAGGTTCTGTTCGAGGATCAGGGTCGGGATCCGGAGGAGCGAGGCCGTGAGGACGACCGGCCCGGCGCTGTATCCGCCGACGCCGATGACCAGGCCGGGTTTGAGGCGCGCCAGAAGGAGGAGCGACCTGATCAGGGCGAACGGTAGAAGGACCATGGTTCTCAGGCTCTTCAGGCCGCGACCTTTGATCCCTTCGATCCTCATCGGAATAAAATGGGCGGCATAACGTTCCATCAAATCCCTCTCGATGGGACGATGGCTGCCGATGTAGGTCAGGCGGATGCCGGGGTCCTTCTCCTGGAGCTTGCGGCCGACGGCCAGGGCGGGGTAGAGGTGGCCGCCCGTGCCGCCTCCGCTGATGACGATGCCTTGAGACCTCATCGCGTCCTGCGTTCCGATCCTTTGCGTTGAGAGATATTCAGGATGATCCCGATAGCCGCCAGCGTGCAGACGAGCGAAGACCTCCCGAAGCTGATCAGGGGCAGGGGGACTCCCTTGGCGGGTCCCATCCCCAGGACCACGGTGATGTTCAGAAGGGCCTGGACGCAGATGACGAGCGTCAGCCCCACGGCGAGGAGCTGGGCCGCGGGGGTCGGCGCCCGCGAGCCGATGACCAGTCCCCTCCAGAGGAACGCGAGAAAGAGGCCCAGGATAGTCAGTGTCCCGAGGAGTCCGAATTCTTCTCCCAGGATGGCATAGATGAAATCGGTGTGGGCGTAGGGGAGGAAGTAGAGCTTTTGTTTGCTCTCTCCCAAGCTGACGCCGAGCAGGCCGCCCGAACCCACGGCGAGCTTGGATTGATACGGCTGGAACCCTTTTCCCTGGATGTCCTTGTCCGGCGAGATGAAACTGGTGACCCTGTCGACCCGGTAGCTCGCCGAGAAGAGATAGATGGCGAAGACGGCCACGGCCGCAGCGCCAAGGGCGGCGAGATAGCGAAACTTGACACCTCCGAGATAGAGCATCAGGCCGCAGATGGCGAAGATGAGGAGGGCCGTGCCATAGTCCGGCTCCTTCAGGATCAGCAGCGTGACCAGCCCCATGATTGCGATCGGCGGTGCCAGCACCCGCCACTCGTGGAGCCGGTGTTTTTTCTGCTCCAGGAAGTAGGCGAGGTAGAGGACCAGGCTGACCTTGGCCAGCTCCGAGGGTTGGAAGCGGATGCCGAACAGGCTGATCCAGCGGTTGACCCGGGCGACCGACGGCATGACGAAACAGGCCGCGAGCAAGAAAACCGAGAGAACCAGCAGCCCGTAGACGATATAGGCGTTCTGGTAGAACGGCTTACGCACCGAGAGGAGGAAGGCCATCAGGACAATTCCCGCCGTCGCGCCGACGATCTGCTGGATGAAGAAGTGAAGAGACTGATGGTATTTTTCGGTCGCCAGGTTGGCCGAGGAGCTGAAGACCATGATCAACCCTACGGCCAGCAGGAAGACGGTGATGACAAAGAGGGCTTTGTCGAAACCGCGAGGCTTGAATATTTCCATCGTCTAGGCCTTTCCCCGGCGGACCGATTCAGCAAGCCTCCGGACCTCGCGCCCGAAGACGCGGCCCCTGGCCTCGAAATTCTTGAACATGTCGAAGCTCGTGCAGGCGGGAGCCAGAAGCACGATCTCTCCCCGTGAAGCGGCCGCGAAGGCCAACCGGACGGCTTCGCGCAGGGAAGAAGCCTCAACCATCGGGATCAGGCCCCGCAGCGCCGCTGCGATCTTTGTGCTGGCTTCACCCAGCAGGACGACTTGCTTGACGCTCTGCTGGACCGGACGGCGGAGAAGCCGGAAGTCGGCCCCCTTGTCCCGGCCCCCCAGGATGAGAACGGTCCGCCGGTCGAAGCTCTGGAGGGCTTTGATCGTGGCATCGACCGTGGTCGCTTTGGAATCATTGATGAAATCGACGCCGCGCAAGGTCAAGATTTTCTCCAGGCGATGCTCGAGGCCGGAGAAGCTTCGGATGGAGGCCTGCATCGACCGGGGGGCCACACCCAGCACACTCCCGATGAGCGCCGCTGCCATGACGTTCTCCCGGTTGTGGAGACCGGGGAGCGGGATTTCGGCCGACTTCATGAGCCGCTCTTCCCTTTTGCCATCCCGCAGGATGATCCAGCCGTCGCGGAGGAAACACCCCCGGCGGACTTCCTTCCGCCGGCTGAAGAGATAAATTCTTGGGCGGATTTCTTTGGCCAGCCCGCCGACCAGACGGTCGTCGGCGTTGAGGATGGCTATATCATCGACGCCCTGCGCCAGGACCAGCCTCTTCTTGGCGGCGAAGTATTCATCAAAAGAGACGTGCCAATCCAGGTGGTTCAAGGAGATGTTGAGGAAGACCGAGATGTCCGCCTTGAATCGCTCGATGTGCTCGAGCTGGAAGCTCGAGATTTCGGTGACATATATATGGTCGTCCCGACTTTTGTCGACCAAGGAGATGAGCGGGGTGCCGATGTTCCCGGCCAGAAAGGCCTTGCGGCCGGCCTCTTTGAGAATCTTGTGGGCCAGCGTGGCGGTTGTGGATTTCCCATTGGTCCCTGTAATGCCCACAATCCTTCCCCTGAGGAAACGGGAGGCCAGCTCGATCTCCGAAAGCACTCGGGCGCCCGCTTTCTCGGCCGCCGCAAGCTCGGGCAGAGCGGCTGCTCCCGGGCTGGGAATGATGAGGTCGGCGGTGAGAAAGGTCAGGGCCCGGTGTTTCCCGGTCTCGAAAACGATGCCCCTGTCTCTCCACTTTTCGGTCTTTAGCCCCAGTTTTGTTTCTTCCTTGATCTCGCTGACCGTCACCTTGGCCTTCAATCGGGCCAGGAAACCGGCCAGGGCCTGGCCGGTCTTTCCAAACCCGACGATGACGACTTTCTTGCCGGCGATTTCCATCTCTATCTCAATTTCAGGGTGGCCAGGCTGAAGAGGGCGAAGATGATGCCCAGGATCCAGAACCTGACCACGATCTGCTCCTCCCGCCAGCCGATGAGCTCGAAATGATGGTGGAGCGGAGCCATCTTGAAGATGCGCTTGCCTCCCGAAGCCCGGAAGTAGCCGACCTGGAGAAGCACGGAGAGAGCCTCCAGGATAAAAACTCCCGCCACCGCGAAGAGAAGGAATTCCTGCTTGATCAGGATGGCGATGACGGACAGTGTCGCCCCCAGGGACAGCGCCCCCACGTCTCCCATAAAGACTTGGGCCGGATGGCAGTTGAACCAGAGGAAGGCCAAACAGGCGCCGGAGAGCGCGCCGGCGAAAACGGTCAGCTCGGCGGCCTGGGCGACATAGGCGATGTTCAGGTAAGTCGAGTAGTTGACGTGTCCGGTGATGTAGGTCAGCGCCGTGAGGGCGGCGGCGCTGATGAGAGTCAGGCCGATGGCCAACCCGTCGAGGCCGTCAGCCAGGTTTACGGCGTTCGATGATCCGACGAGGATAATAACGATCCAGGGCAGATAGAACCAGCCCAGGTAAGGGACCCATTGTTTAAAAAACGGAAAGCTTACTTTCAAGCTGAAGCCGTCGGTCACCCCGATGTAGACCAGGGCCAGGCCGATGAGTCCGGCCAGCGTTAACTGAAACAGGAACTTGGTCCGGCCCTTGAGTCCTAGGGATCGGTGTCTGGTCACTTTAAGATAATCATCCCAAAAGCCGATCGCCCCGAAAGTGACCATCGTGATGAGCCCCATCCAGACATAGAAGTTGCTCAGGTTTCCCCAGAGAAGCGTTGGGAGGAGGGCGGACCCGATGATCAGGATACCGCCCATCGAGGGCGTGCCCTTCTTGGCGAGATGGGACTTTGGCCCTTCCGGACGGATCTCCTGGCCGATCTGGTGTTTCCTCATCATCCGGATGAACCAGGGTCCGAGGACGAAGCTCACGAAGAGCGCGGTGATTCCGGCCAGGGCGGTGCGGACGGTGATGTAGCGAAACACGTTGAAGAAGGAGACATGTTCCCGTAGGGGCACCAGAAGCCAGTACAGCACCTCAGTTCTCCTTGAAGTCGTCTTTCAGTCTTTCGACCACGCGCTCGGTCCTTATTCCGCGGGACCCCTTGACTAAAATCAGATCATCCTCCTCGACTAGCGCGGAGATGCGCGCCGCGGCTTCCTCCGAGGTGGCAAAGGTCAAGACCCGGGTTTTGGGCAGGCCCGCGGCCAGAGCCCCTTCGGCGATAAGCTGGGCCAGCCGTCCGACGGCCAGCAGCAAACTCCAGCCGTTTTCGGCGACCTGTCGGCCGGCCTGCCTGTGGAAGTCCGCTTCTTTCGGGCCCAATTCCAGCATGTCGCCCAGGACGGCGACCCTCCTTCTGGCGGGCAGGGAAGCTAGGCCTTTGAGAGCCGCCTCGAGGGCCTTGGGATTGGAATTGTACGAGTCGTCGATGAGCCGAAGGTTCCTGCCGAGCCGGATGAGGCCGCCTCTTCCGGAGATAGGCGTGAGGCGCGGGATCCCGTCGATCATGACCTCGAATGGGAGCGAGAGGGCATGGCTGGCGCCGACCGCCGCCAGGAGGTTAGCGAGGTATTCCTCGTAGAAGAACGGGAAACGGACGCGCCTTGTCTTATCCTCCAGCCGGAGTTCGAAGGTCATCCCGTCAGTCCCGAGTTTCCGGACGGCCGACGCGCGGACATCGCAAGCGGAGGAAAAGCCGAAGGTGAGGCGCCGACCTCTCCATCCCCGCCCTATCTCTTGGACCAGGGGATCATCGCCGTTGAGGACGGCGGTGGCGTTCTCTTTGGCGCCGTCGAGAATCTCTTTCTTGGCCGAAGCAACGGCCCCCAGGCTGTGGAAGAATTCGAGGTGGACGGGGTTGATGTTGGTGATGACCGCGACGTCGGGCGGGGCGATTCGGGTGAGCGTCCGGATCTCGCCCGGGCTGCTCGCCCCCATCTCCAGCACGGCCGCCTGCTGTTCCGGCTGGAGCTTGAGGAGAGAGAGCGCCAGGCCGAGATGGTTGTTGAAATTCCCCTCCGACTTGAGGACTTTAAAGCGGGGAGAGAGAAGGGCCGCCGTAAACTCTTTGGTCGTTGTCTTGCCGATACTCCCGGTGATGCCGATGACCTTGGGGTCGTGCTCGGCCAACACCGACCCGGCGAGCGTCTGGAGCGCCCTGACCGTGTCCGGCACGCGGACGAGCGCGTGTTCAGGGCCGACCGGACCGATGTCCTGGGAGATGACGGCGCCGCGGGCGCCCTTGGCGAAGGCGTCGGGGACGAAATCGTGGCCGTTCCGCTGGGCCACGATGGCGAAGAACAACTCTCCGGGCCGGCTCAGCCGCGAGTCGATACCAAAAGAGCCGAACAGAGTGGAGGGATCGCCCTGCACGATCCTCCCGTCCATCCGAATGGCGATTTCGTCCAGGCGCAACTCCGCCATCAGGATTTGTCCTCCAGTTGCTTGAGCGCTGCCCGGACGACCTCGGCATCGTCGAAATGGATAGTCCTATCCTTGAAAATTTGGTAATCCTCATGGCCTTTTCCGGCGACGAGGACATAATCACCCTTCCGGGCCGCGGCCAGGGCCTGGGAAATGGCCTCGCTCCGGTCCGGGACGATCCTGTAGTTCTTCGCTCCTTTTCCGATGAAGCCCTTTTCGATGTCGGCGATGATGGCCAGCGGGTCCTCGGACCGGGGATTGTCGGAAGTGATGAAGCTCAAATCGGCGAGGGCTGCGGCGGCCTCTCCCATCCGCGGTCTCTTGCCCTTGTCCCGGTCGCCTCCGGCGCCGAAGACGAGGAGGATGCGATGGGGCTTGAGATCCCGGATGGCCTCCAGGAGGCTGCGCATCGCCTGATCGGTGTGGGCATAGTCCACGAAGACTTGGAAGCCCAGCGCGTTCTCGATTTTCTCCAGCCGGCCGGGGATATTCTTGAGGGCGGAGATTCCCTCTTTGATCGTCGGCGCGGGAATATTCAGGGCCAGGCCGGTGGCCACGGCCGCCAAGATGTTGTAGAGGTTGTGCTTTCCCATCAAGGCCGAGCAGATCTTGACCTGGCCGCCCGGATAGTCCACTTCCGCTTTGATCCCCGTTTCCGCAAACCGGTACTGCTCGGCCCGGACGATCGCCGCCGGCTCGACACCGAAAGACACGGTGGTCAGGGGCAGCTCGGGTATCAGCCGTTTTCCCCAAGGATCATCCAGGTTGACCACCGCCGTCCTTTTCTTCGCGTTCAGAAAAAAGAGCTTTTTCTTGGCCTCGAAATAATCCTCCATCGAGGCATGGTAATCGAGGTGCTCAGCGCTTAGGTTGGTGAAGACCGCGATGTCGAAGTGGACTCCCCAGACCCTCTTGAGATCGAGGGAATGGGAGGAGACCTCGATCAGACAGTGGGTGACGCCGTGATCCAGCATCTCGCTCATCATCCGCTGCAGGTCGGGCGCTTCCGGGGTCGTCCGCGGGGCCGATTGAGCCATGTTCGGCCAGCGGTAGTTGATGGTCCCGATGACGCCGGGCTGATACCCCGCCTTCTCGAAGATGGATTCGAGAAGATAGGTCAGGGTC
>Ga0214474_1001263_pt1 | contig 11728 bp, 9 predicted proteins | sample RVTome_2_FD_187335 | JGI IMG/M metagenome (GOLD analysis project Ga0214474, IMG submission 187335) | Soil microbial communities from uranium-contaminated site in the Upper Colorado River Basin, Wyoming, United States - RVT95D214 HiSeq ...
CCAGACAATCGCGCCGTCGCCTCGCAGGTGCAGGTCATCATCCTCGCTGTCAAGCCGCAGGAGTTGAAGGGGGTACTTCAGGAGATTGCCGCTCACCTGGATTCCGCGACACTCCTCATCTCCATCGCTGCCGGGGCCTCCCTGGGTGCCATTGCCTCTATCCTGGCAAAAGATGTGCGCCTCATCAGGGCAATGCCGAATATCGCCGCCCTGGCCTTGGAGTCTGCTACCGCTCTCTCGCCAGGGGCCGAGGTGACTGCCGCGGATCTGGAGATGGCCCGAGAGATATTCAATGCCATGGGGAGGACGGTGATCATAGCGGAGTCGCTCATGGATGCCGTGACCGGCATGAGCGGCAGCGGACCCGCCTATGTCTCCCTCTTCATCGAGGCCCTGGCAGATGGAGGGGTGCGCATGGGTCTTCCGAGAAAGGATGCCCTGGATATGGCGATTCAGACCGTCCTGGGGACTGCCCGGCTCCTTTCGGAACAGGGCGAGCAACCGGCCCATCTCAAGGACAGGGTGGCATCCCCCGGCGGCACGACCATCGCGGGGATCGCCGCGCTGGAGGCCAAGGGGTTCAGGGGGGCGGTGATGGAGGCCGTAGCTGCCGCGACTCAGCGATCCAAAGAGTTGGCCAAGATACAGGGATGAGCCAGTATCATGACGGAAAAAGAGAGGGCGAGAGCAAGAGCAATTGTCCGGCAGCACCTGGTCCAAGGTGACGCCCTCGGGTGGTTTGAGGCATTATACGCAGGCGCTGCCGGGGATGCCGCGATTATCCCCTGGGCAGATCTGATGCCGAATCCGAATGTTATCCAGTGGCTTGATCAACATCAGGTTGCCGGCGCCGGCCGCGAAGCACTCAAGATCGGATGCGGGTTGGGCGATGATGCGGAAGAACTTGCTCGCCGGGGTTTCAGCACAACGGCGTTCGATATCTCCGCGTCGGCAATCGCCTGGTGTCGAAGGCGCTACCCACAATCACCAGTGGCGTACGTCGTGGAAGACCTCTTTCGAGCACCGAGCGCATGGCAAGGCACGTTTGATTTCGTGCTTGAGTCGTACACGCTGCAAGTATTGCCACCCTCTCTCAGGCGAGCGGCCATCAGCCATATTGCCTCCTTCGTCGCCCCGCACGGTACGTTGCTCGTCGTAAGCCGAGGACGCGAGCCGGACGATTCTCAAGGGGAGATGCCGTGGCCTCTGACGAAGGAGGAGTTGACGGATTTTCTGAGGCTTGGTCTCAGGGAAGTCAGCATCGAGGACTATTTGGACGATGAGGTGCCGCCGGTTCGGCGCTTTAGAGTTGCATATCATAGGGAAGCATAAGGCGAAGCCTAACAATCGATTGTAAAGGTTGATCGCGGCGCTGGCGGCCGAGGGGTTCAGGGGGGCGGTGATGGAGGCCGTGGCTGCCGCGACCCAGCGATCCAAAGAGCTGGCCAAGCTACAGGGATAAGCCTGACAAAAAAGCTCATCTTTTTATCGGCGTCTGAGCAGGAAGATTTAACTTCCCTTACTTATCGTTGCATCAATCGCCTAAGCGCTACCAGTCGGTTCCGCAGCCGCCACGTTCGCGTCGCCGCGATCATCTCGAGCGCGTGGACCGACGAGATGGCTTGATGATGGAGTAAGTTTATCACCTCACAGAGGAGCGTCACTCTGCCTCGCTCGTCTGACAGTCGACTAGCCCACATTGCAATCTCTCGTTCTCGTTCGTCATCGGTCCACGTCCGGCGAAAGATTAACGGAAACTTCAGCGCGGTGGGGCGACGCAGCGTTGACACCCGGCAGGCGGGGTCGGAGAGGAACTGTTGGAACATGTAGTGGTCCGTGAATTTGCCGGGCGGCGTAGTCCGCCAACCATACGGCAGTCGCCTGTATGCCGCCATGGTGTGACCCATCGCGGTCAAGCTTACATAACTGGTATGCTCCAGCTCACCCTGGCGAAACCATTGTTGTCCGAGGTCCACTAACTCCAAGACCAGTGATCCGGTGGCATCAACGTGAAGGCCGAAGCCGTGGACCAGATCATGCGTAGCCAGCATCTCGCGAGTGTGTTCCAGGTGATCGGGGAGGAGCAGGTCGTCGTCGGAAAGATAAGTGACATATGGTGTGTCTCTACGCAGCAATTCTTTGTGTCGGTACGGTTCGCCGGTGCGCGGGGACTTGGGACGATCTACGAACGTAATCTGTTTGTTATTTCTGCTGAGATCGGCCACGACGTCCCTGGTGTCATCACCTACTCCATCGCCGATTACGACAAGCTCGAACGACTCCAGTGTCTGGGCCAGAACGCTGTGTACTGCATAGGGTAACAGGCGCGCATGATTGTGAGTAGGGATTATGACGGTAAACTCGGGAACTGCTGTCATACCATGTTTACTCCTGCAGAAAACTAAAAAAATTAAAGAAACTTCCTTTTGTTTAGCTCAGCACTCTATCTCCGGTCTGACGACTGCGTCAACTCCCATTAGCCCATGATGCAGGCCATAAAGGCAAGGAGGCACCTGTCTATATTATATTGGGGTAGGCGAAGCAATCAGAAGATTCTTGCAAGTATTTCCTTCCTCCGTTGGCATTGTGCACTTGGACTAACTTTTCTATATAATCGCTGAACATCGGCGGTCTATGCCTGGTGCCGATAAAACGGTAATTGTCACTGTTTATCTCGCTGAGTCGCTTCAATCTCTGTGGATGCCAGAGAAAATCATCTTCCAGATAGTCATGGAGATTTAACAGCTCGGCATCTTTTTCATATTTGCATTCCGGGCCGGCATAGTTGATACCATCTGCGCCAACCTGTATTAAAAAGTGAGACCCATGGAGCTTCTCGAAGTATAACGGCTTTTTACTATAACGTTCAAATGGCACTTGAATATTAGCATGTCGGGGTGCTATTTCTTTTAGCTTTTCGATTGCATCTAGAACACCTGTTTGATCTGCTTGCGTCGGATATTCCTTATCCCAATCAATACAATAGGGATGAAAATAGAGCCAATCTATCCCGGCATTTAGTGCCTGCAATCCGACTGATGCATACCTGTGGTTCCACTCTGCCCGGGTCAACAGGGAAGCGCCAATTTCCAGCTTGCTTCCTTCTTTTTCTATACGATTATGCAGCACTTCGATTTTCTTAAGGGTATATCTAAAAGACCCTGAATCATTTTCCTGCCAATCATAGAGGGAAATACGAATGGCAGTCACGTGTTCCAAGAGGGCATCTTGCACTTCAGGGTGATGGATATTGGCCCCGTTTGATATCACAGCAATTTCCTTGAACCCCTTTTTTCTTGCCAACGCAACTGTTTCAGGAAAATGAGGAACTATGGTCGATTCGCCGCCCGTCAGCACGAGGCCCGGGGCATGAGGGCCTAATACACTGAATAATCTATCGAGAAAAGGAAGCTGCAGGGTAAGCCCCGGTCTCCTCGATGCAGAGTATGGACACCCTGAACAAGAACGTGTGCAAAGTTGAGTCAAATCCATTTCCATAGTGGTGGGGAAGATTTGCTCCCCCCCTAAATAGGCCTCTATTTTTTGATGATCGCCACTGACTTTCGACGGAGCAAAAATCTTAGATTGATCGTCTGTCATAATAATCCTTTCTATAGTTCAATAAACGATTTTCCAATCCGGCGCTTTTCCTGAGCCTCAGGATTACCTGGGTTACCTCTTTCGCGCTCTGGAGATTGCAGCGTGGCGCGGGACCATCGTGCAAATACTCTACAAATTCCTTGAGCTCCAGATAGAGAGGGAAGGTGGTGTCAATCGGTATTTTTTCCTCACCCCTGTCGTCCCTTATGGTAATGTGATCGTCGTACGCATTATAAAGCCCGGCTGAACCTTTGTTTCCATGGATGCTGACGCCGCTTATTTTATCGCAGTGTCTGCCGCTCACCGACATAATAACCGCGGGTCTATTCCCCAACAGGGCGGTAAAACTAACGGGCAATCCATCTTCGTCCTTAATGACATTAATAGCCTTAATCTTGTTCGGAATATAACCGACAATATGCTTGATGATGGTCAGGTCGTGAACAGCTTGTGTCCAAAAAACATCTCCGCCATGAAAATCATTTACCCAGGCGTGCCTCGTTGCGCATAATTCTTCAATTTCCCCGATCCTCCTTGATTGAGCAACAATGCGCAATGCTTCAATGCCGGGATGATAGTGCCATTTGTGCATGGCAAAAATATAGTCCGAGCCGCCCAGATCTTTTAAAAGATTGTAATCTTCCAAGGACAAACAGAGCGTCTTTTCCGAAAAGACGGGTTTTCTGTATTCTAACAACCGGGCGCACACTTTTGTTAAATCAGGAATAGGAACAGCCACTACATAACCATCGCAAATCGGTAGCTTATTTATATCTGCATGGACTTCCCGGGCGCCCATCTCAGAGGCACGTGATCGTGCCTGAGCATCAATATCAACCACATATACGGTGCAGTTTAGCCGGATTAAATCTCGCAAGATATTTTTACCCCAGTTGCCGCAGCCGATTAAGCCAACCGATTTCATCTTTCAAAACCTTTCACTGCTCTCGTATAGTGAGTCGCCTGCAAAACCCCTCAATAAATCGAATTTCCTGAAAATATCAGCTTTTTAGGCAACGACCTTTTCCTCTCTCAATTTCTTAATATCATCCTTTGAATAGCCGAGATCTGTCAGCATCTCGTCTGTGTGCTGGCCATATAACGGCGGAGGCATATCCCTTTTTAACTCAGTATCAGAGAACCTGGCGGGGAAGGCCCGCTGCTTGATCGTGCCTTCAACAGGATGTTCAAGCTCGAATACCATCTGCCGGTGCCTTATCTGCGGATCGGCGAAACTTTCTTCCATTGTTAAAACCGGACCACAGGGGACATCGGCCTCATGCAATAACGAAAGCCATTCCTCTCTTGATTTGGTCATGAACGCCGATTGAAGGGCGCTCACTATCTCCTCCCGCCGAGCTATCCTTTCCATAAGATTTAGGTTCTTCATCTCGCCGAGATCTATCACCGCGCAAAGGTTCTCCCAAAAGTGCTGCTCGTGAATGATTCCCAGGGTTATGAATTCATCATCCTTTGTCTGAAAGATCCCATAGTGAGGAATATAGAGCGATTCCGAATTGTTCAGTTCCTTAAGGGCTGTAAACAAAGAAGCGCCTGCCCAGGAAAAGACGCCGGCGGCCATGGAGACGTCGATATATTGCCCCCTGCCGGTTTTCGCGCGGTCTACTATTGCCGTCAATATTGATATGGCCGCAAACATACTGCCGGCAATATCCGCCAACGGCAAGCCGGAGAGATCAGCGCCCGCCTGAAGATCCTCCGTTAAACTCAAGAGACCGGCGACCCCCTGATAGTTTATGTCATGGCCGGATATATTTTTATAAGGACCGTCCTGGCCGTATCCGGAGATCGAGCAGTATATGATCCGAGGATTGATCCCTTTGAGCCTCGCATAATCGATACCCAGTTTTTTGGCTACACCGGGGCGGAAGCCTTCTAACACGATATCTGCATGCGCAACAAGTTTATACAGTATCTCTTTCCCCTTGGGCGATTTTAACTCCAAAATCACGCTTTTCTTGTTCCGGTTAATGCCGTTAAAAAGGTGGGGAAGCGCACGGGCAAAATCGCCGATGCCGGGCTGTTCGATCTTTGTGACCTCTGCCCCTAGATCCCCAAGTATCATGGAACAATAGGGGCCCGGGATCTGTATGGACAAATCCACTATCTTAATGCCGTGTAATGCGCCGGGCGACTGAGCATTATGATTCGTCTTCATTGTTCAGCTCCTAGAATTTTTACCTATTCGTCAAAATCAACAGAGTATAACAGCTTTTCCGCCTTTTTATAAGTTGCCCGGTTTTCCGAGAACGGCACTGTATCATTTTTTGTGTCGGTAAAGGGATACCTTCCCCCCCCTCACCTGTAACTTATATATTGCCCATATTACGTAAACTGAAAAATAAAGCTTGTAAATTCCGAAAATACTTGGTATAGCGATTGGTATTGCGGAAAGAGGGTCCCGCAATGAAAGACAAATTTTAAAGAAGGAGGGATGTTATGAAAAAGTGTCATGTTTTATGGGTCATGCTGTTGGTGTCCGTTCTTCTTGTAACCTTTAGCTTCCCTGCCTGGGGGGCCAAGACGATCAAGATAGGCGTGATCGGCCCGATGAAATTTGTGCAGGGCATAGGCCATTGGAATGGAGCGACCTTAGCTGCGGAGCAGATCAATGCCAAGGGGGGTGTGAAGGTCGGCGATAAAATGATGCAGATCGAGCTTGTGCAGGCGGATTCCAACGAATTTATCAACGTCACGGACGCCACCAATGCCATGGAGCGGCTTATCACACAGGACAGGGTGAACTTTGTGGTGGGCGGGTTTCGGACCGAGGCGGTCTTGGCGATGCAGGACATCGCCTGCGAGAACAAGGTGATCTTTATCGGCTGTGGTGCTGCCCATCCGGAGCTCTGCTTGCGGGTGGCCAAGGACTATGATAAGTACAAGTACTTCTTCCGGGGCACCCCTTTCAATTCCACCTACCTGGTCAGAACGGCCTTCGTCCACTTGGACTACGTCGTTGGTGCACTGAAAAAAGAGTTAAAAATCCCCAAGATCAAGGTTGCGGTGGTGGCGGAAAAGGCCATGTGGGCTGATCCGATGGTTAAGATAGCCGAGGGCTACATGCCTGCGAAGGGTTTTGAACTGTCAGGCGTCTGGAGGCCCTCTGCGACGGCCACGGATGTCAGCGCCGAGCTCTCCGCTATCCAGCGCTCAGGCGCCAATGTCATCTTTACGATCTTTTCCTCGTCCGTAGGTATCCCCTTTGCGCGGCAGGCGGGTGAGCTCAAGATCCCGGCGGTGCAGGTGGGCATCAATGTGGAGGGGCAGAAGGATAGCTTCATGCAGGCCACCCAGGGCAAGGGTGACTATGTCATGACCTCCAATACCTATTGTCAGGGTGTCGAGTCCAATGAGCTGACCAAGGCCTTTGTTGACGCCTATTTGAAGAGATTCGGCGAGACGCCGACCTATACGTCGGATACGTACTCCGCTATTATGTACGGGCTGGTGCCGAGCATTGAGGAGGCCGGGACCCTCAAGTCCGACAAGGTGGTCTCCATCCTGGAGAATCGTGTGTACAAAAGTACTTCCGGCACCATAAAATATATGAAGGATGCCGCAGAGCCACCGCGGCCCCTCCATGACCTCACCTGGGGACCGGGGTACTTGACCGGCATTGCGACGCAATGGCAGAATGGTAAGCTCGTCGGTGTCTGGCCCTACAAGTGGAAGCTGACCCCGGAATCTCCTGAGGTCACCTATAAGGGGATCGTGCCCTACAAGATACCACCCTGGGTCATCAAGAAGTATAAGAAGTAAGATCGTTAGTCTGCTACGGTATGCCCGCCCCTTCCCTTTTTAAGGTTGGAGGGGCGGGCAGCCTTTCTCCTTCTCACTACCCTCTCTCCTACCGCATCTTTCCCCCTACGTGCCCATGTCTATCCTTACTCTATCGCTTAAGAAAAAAGGGGGCTTGTAAATTCCAACGGCGCCTGCTATAGAGAACGGTATTGCGGAAAGCGGATCTCGCAATGCAAACAAATTTTAAAGAAAGAGGGATGTTATGAAAAAGTGTCATGTTTTATGGGTCATCTTATTGGCGTCTATTCTTGTGGTATTCATCAGCTTCCCTGCCTGGGGGGCCAAGACGATCAAGATAGGCGTGATCGGTCCCATGAAATTCGTGCAGGGCATATCCCATTGGAACGGGGCGACTATGGCCGCGGAGGAGATCAACGCCAAAGGGGGCGTCCAGGTTGGTAACAAAAGGATGCTCATCGAGCTTGTTCAGGCGGACTCCAACGAGTCCGTCAACGTCACGGACGCCGCCAATGCCATGGAGCGGCTCGTTACGAAGGACAAGGTGAACTTCGTGGTGGGCGGGTTTCGCACCGAGGCGGTGCTGGCGATGCAGGACATCGCCTGTGAGCACAAGGTGATCTTTATCGGCGTTGGGGCTGCACATCCGCAGCTCTGCTCGCGGGTGGCCGAGAACTATAAGACTTACAAGTACTTCTTTCGGGGCTCCCCTTTCCATTCCGGATTCCTTGCCCGAACGGCCCTCATCCACTTGGACTACGTTGCCGACATACTGAAAAAAGAGTTAAAGATACCCAAGATCAAGATTGCGGTGGTCGCGGAAAAGGCCATGTGGGCTGATCCGATGGTTAAGACAACCGAGGTGATTATTCCCCAGCAGGGTATGATACTGGCAGGCACCTGGAGACCCTCTGCGAAGGCCACGGATGTCACGGCCGAGCTCTCCGCCATCCAGCGTTCAGGTGCCCATGTCATCTTCACGATCTTTTCCGACGCGGTGGGTATTACCTTTGCCAGGCAGGCGGGTGAGCTCAGGATTCCGGCTGTGCAGGTGGGCATCAATGTGGAGGCCCAGAAGGATGGCTTCTGGCAGGCCACCCAGGGTAAGGGCAATTATGTGTTTACCATGAATACCTATGCCCGCGGGGTCGAGACCAATGAACTCACCAAGCCCTTTGTTGACGGTTATTTGAAGAGATTCGGCGAGACGCCGCCCTACACCTCGGATACATATGCCGCTATTAAGTACACACTCGTGCCGATTATTGAGGAGGCCGGGACCCTCAAGCCCGACAAACTGGTCTCTATCCTAGAGAATCGTGTGTACAAGGTCCCTTCCGGTGTCATAAAATATATGAAGGATCCAGATGGCAAACCGTTGCATGAACTCACCTGGGGTTATGGTTACCTGACCAGCTTGGGTATTCAATGGCAGGATGGCAAGATGGTAGCTGTCTGGCCCAACAAGGTGAAGCTGACTGCAGATTCGCCTGAGCTCACCTATAAGGGGATCGTTCCCTACAAGATAGCACCCTGGGTCATCAAGAAGTATAAGAAGTAATCGATAATCAGCCATGATGCGCCCGCCCCTTCGAGCTTCAACTCAGGGCGGGCGCTTTTTTTATAAGGTCAAAACAATAACAAGAATTGTCATTCATACCTCCGCCTGTTTATTGCCATTATAAAAACAACGCGATATTAAAGAGTAATACCTTTGACATCTGAGCACATTTCTTGCATAATATTAAACAGTACTATTCTTACATAAGGAGGTATGTCATGAAAAAGCTTACTGTCTTTGGAAGCATCTTATTGGCTGCAGTTCTTGTGATATCCATGAGTCTTTCTGCCGAGGCGCAGGTGGCCAGGAAGATCAAGATAGGGGTGGTCGGCCCGATGAAATATATACAGGGGCAGAGCCATTGGAACGGGGCAGTCCTGGCAGCTGATGAGATCAACGCCAAGGGGGGTGTCAACGTTGGCGGGCAAAAGATGAAGATCGAGCTTATCAGGGCCGATTCCAACGAGTTCCTCAACATCACGGACGCCGCCAATGCCATGGAGCGGCTCATCTCGCGGGACAAGGTGGACTTCGTCATCGGCGGGTTTAGGAGTGAGGCGGTCCTGGCCATGCAGGACATCGCCATGGAGCACAAAACGATCTTTATCGGCTGTGGGGCTGCGCATCCTCAGCTCTGCCAGCGGGTGGCCGAGAACTACAACTTCTACAAATATTGGTTCCGGGGCACCCCGTTTAGTTCCGCCTACATTGCCAGGGTGGCCTTCATCGAGTTGGACATGGTGACAGCCCTGTTAAAAGAAAACTTAAACATACCCAAGATAAAGGTCGCCATCGTCTCGGAGAAGGCCATGTGGGCTGATTCGTTTACCAAGACGGCGGAGATGGTCGTTGTCCAGAAAGGGATGGAACTGGCAGGGACCTGGAGGCCCTCGCCGGTGGCCACGGATGTCACGGCCGAGCTCTCCGCCATCCAGCGTTCGGGCGCCCATATCATCTTCACGATCATGTCCTCCACGGTCGGGATCCCCTTTGCCCGGCAGGCAGGGGAGCTCAAGATCCCGGCCATGCAGATAGGTATCAATACGGAGGCCGCGAAGGATGAGTTCTGGCAGGCCACGCGGGGGAAATGTAACTATCTCATGACCTCGACGACCTATTGTCGGGGGGTTGAGGCCAATGAAAACACAAAGCACTTTGTCGATGGCTATATAAAACGATTCGGTCAGATGCCGACCTACACCTCAGGTACCTATGACACCGTTAGGTTCGGGCTTGCGCAGACTATCGAGGAGGCCGGGACCCTGGATCCTGATAAGCTGGTCGCTGTCCTGGAGAATCGTGTGTACAAGACCAGTACCAGCACGATAAAATATGCAAAGGATGGAGACGGCAAACCGCTCCATGACCTCACCTGGGGACCGGGATACGCGACGGGGCTGGTGATGCAGTGGCAGGATGGCCAACAAAAGGGCGTTTGGCCCAATAAGTGGAAAATGACCCCGGATTCTGCGGAGGTCACGTACAAGGGGATGGTTCCCATCAAGATCCCGCCTGTGATGATCGAGAAGTATAAGAAGTAAGAGGAAACTAGCCACAATGCGCCCGCCCCTTCTTCGTGCTTCAGGGAAGGGGCGGGCGCATTTTCTTTAAGGTCTCTAGTGACAAAATAAAATTTATGATTTATAAAACACCTATCAATGAGTAGCCATTCCCCTGGAGTTATCTAGCCGGCGGGCGCGGAGAAGGGGTGCGAACAATGATGATGCGCGGGGTCTTGGTCCTTGCGGTGTCTGCCATGGCGTTAGCGGCATGTGTCTTCACTTCGCAGCCGAATGCTCGCCGTTATCTCGCACAGTATGATATTATAAATCCCCATTCCTCAAGCTTTACGATCTGCTATGGCTACGGTTGCCGACAATCGGCCCGCGTGCAACTGACCTCTGCGCAATGGGAGCGCGTCCGCAATGTCTTTTCACCGATGCCGTCGGATGCAGCCAGTGAACGCGCATGCATCGCCCTGGCGATCGGGGTAATGGAATCGATAGTTGGGCCGCTCACCGGCACCGACGCAGACATCGGTGGGAGCTTACAAGGGTCATTTCTTAAAAATCAGATGGATTGCGAGGATGAGGCAGTCAACACCTGCACCTATCTGGTTATGATGCAAGACGATGAGCTCATTACCTACCATGATATCTACAAGCCTACTATGCGCGGTTTTATGGTGATGGGCTGGCCGCATGTAGCCACTGTTCTGAAGGATAAACAGACAGGGGAAAGATTCGTTGTGGATTCGTGGTTTGAAGACAACGGCCACCCGGCTCATGCGGTACCGTATAAACAGTGGAAATCGGGGTGGCGGCCCGCACCTGATAAGAAAGGGTGAGTCTGCGAATCACGAGATCCTTTTTGCTTCGGTGGATGAGAAGCAACAATTGCTTTAGATCCCACATCCCTTTTTTGTAGAAAGAAGGTTTTGAAGAATGGCAAAGATGATCAAGAAGAGATCGAAGAAAAGCGGCCTTCCGCCGGGAAGCCTCATTCATATTGGGGAAAGAAAGGTGGAGACGCCCAAGATCAGCATCATGGATTATGACGAGACCCAATCTCATGAAGAGAAAACCGAGGCGATTGATAAGTGTTTTGCCTTTAAAGATAAGCCAACGGTGACATGGGTAAACATCGACGGACTTCACCAGACAGAGATGCTGGAAAAGCTCGGGGATTGTTATGGATTTCATCCCCTTGTCTTGGAAGACATCCTGAATACGGATCAACGTCCGAAAATGGAGGATTACGGAGATTATGTCTATATCGTTCTCA
>Ga0214474_1001264_pt1 | contig 11723 bp, 11 predicted proteins | sample RVTome_2_FD_187335 | JGI IMG/M metagenome (GOLD analysis project Ga0214474, IMG submission 187335) | Soil microbial communities from uranium-contaminated site in the Upper Colorado River Basin, Wyoming, United States - RVT95D214 HiSeq ...
ATACCCAAGCCAGTCGTTCTTCGACCGTTTTCCTTTCGGAAACCCTGTAGGCCCCCATTTCCAAGTTTTCTCGGACAGAAAGCGGCGGCCAAAGGCGCCGGCCTTCTGGGATCATGGTCATCCCCAGACCCACGATCTGATGGGCCTTTTTCCTTTGGATTTCTTTACCCAGGAAGCATATCTTACCAGATCGGGGAGGCAGGAGCCCAATGATCGAACGCAGGAGAGTAGTTTTTCCCGCGCCATTTGGACCCAATATGCAGGTCATGTCCCCTTGACGGACTTCAAAGGAGACATTTTCAAGGACGTGGGCATCTCCGTATCCCACCGATAGGCCCTCCACCTTAAGCATCTTCTTTCTCCCCTAAGTAGGCGCGGATAACCTCCGGGTTCTCCACAGTGGCTTCCGGAGTACCGTCAAAGATGAGCTGTCCGAAATTGAGTACCAGGATTCGACGGCAAATTCCCATAATGGCTCGGAGGTTATGCTCCACCATGAGGATGCTGATCTTCCTTTCTGTATTGAGAGAACGAATAAAGGGGATGGCTTCATCCACTTCTCGAGGGTTCAGTCCTGCAAGAACCTCATCCAGGAGAAGGAGGGTGGGACGGGTGGCCAGCGTTCTCGCGATCTCCAGCCGCTTCCGTTGTGGCAGGCTCAGGGAATGGGAAAGGTGGTGCGAGAGAGGGGAGAGCCCGGTACCCTCAAGGATTTGATCTGCCTCCCTGTTCATTTCTACAGCAGAACGCTGGTTCGATTTTCCGAAGACCGCGGCGGCCTTAACGTTTTCAAAAACCGTCATTTCGAGGAACGGACGGACCACCTGGAACGTGCGCGCTATCCCGAGATGACACAACCTGTCCGGCCGCATTCCAGCAATCGGCGTTTCCTTGAATATTATTTCTCCATGCGAAGGGAAAAGGAAACCACTGAGAAGGGCAAAGAGGGTTGTTTTCCCCGCACCGTTCGGTCCGATCACGCCGACAATCTCTCCCGGCATCATATCAAACGACACCCTGCCGAGGGCCTGCAGTCCCCCGAAGTTGCGGGAAAGATTCTTTACTTGGAGCAGAGGTGGCTTGAGGGGAGTAGAGTTGTTTGATAGAGCACCATTCACAAGTTAAGCTTTCTCCAATCTTAATGGTCCCCAAATGATTCCTTCAGGCGGGTTTTTAAATTGGTCTACAATAAACATACTTTAATGTGCCTGTCAAGATATTTCTTATTTTTTATTTTCCTATCGAACAAGAAAATCAGGGAACTCTGGATAAAGATTGAGTTGACAAAAAGGTCTGCAGTCAATTATGAAGTACAAGTATCCGCAAGAAATTGTTTTGTTATGAAGAGCTGCAGAAATCCCTGAATTTTCGTGCGAAAAACTTGGGTAAGAGGGAATCATCATAAGACATCCAGGATAGCAGAAAGGAGAGTACCTTGAAGAAAGTCGTTATCATTAGTGGAGTGAGGACACCTGTTGGAAGATACATGGGGGCTTTAAAAGAGATCCCTGCCTATGACTTAGGGGCTCTTGTCTTGAATGAAGCTGCAAAGAGAGGGGGAATCGATCCAGCACAGGTCGACGAGGTCATTTTGGGTCAGTCCTACCAGAACGGTGAATATGTCAATATCGCCCGTATGTCCCTTCTCAAAGCGTCCTGGCCTGACTCGATTCCTGGAATCACCCTGGACCGGCGCTGCTGTACCGGACTGGATGTGATCTGTTTTGCAGCCATGAAGATCCAATCTGATAATGCGGACATCATCGTGGCGGGCGGTGTGGAAAGTATGAGCACCAGTGAGTTTTATGTGCCAGGAGATATCAAATGGGGAATCGGCGGCAAAAAGGGGATGCCCCGCGGACATGGAGACCTTTCTATATGGGGGATTCCTTTTTATGATCGAATCCAACGAGCCAGGGTGATGTCTCAACCTGAGGAGAGATATGGGATACTGCCGTCCATGATGTCCTGGGCAGAAACAGCTGCCAAAGAAGAGGGCATTCGACGTGAGGACTGTGACCGATGGGCCCTCGGGAGTCATCAGAAGGCCTGCGCAGCCATCGAAGCGGGAAAATTCAGGGAGGAGATTGTGCCCATCCGTGTGATAGGTTCTAAGGGAAGTGAGACGGTCATTGATCGAGATGAAAATCCGAGAGCGGATACTACCTTGGAACAGCTTGCCAAGCTCAAACCTGTGCTTGGAGGTGTTTGTACGGCTGGAAATTCATCCACTGAAAACGATGGGGGTGCGGCCTGCGTCATCACTTCAGAAGAGACGGCGATGAGACTTGGAGCGAAGCCAATGGCGTATGTAAAGGCCTTTGCCGTTGCCGGTGCGGATCCTACGCGCACTTATCTCACGGTGCCGAAGGCAGTGGAGAAGGCTTTGAAGAAATCCGGTTTGGAACTTGGCCAGATCGATCTGATCGAGATCCAGGAGGCCTTTGCCGCCCAGGTTCTCGCAGATATGAAGATGATGAGCCTCGCGGAAAGCGATTATTCAAAGGTCAATGTCAATGGATCGGGCATCTCCCTCGGGCATCCCATCGCCTGTACAGGGACGAGGGTGCTGGTCACACTTCTTCACGAGATGAGACGGCGCAACAGCCGTTTGGGGTTGGAATGTATCTGCGGAGGAGGTGGTTTGGGCATTGCAGCCATTTTCGAGCGGATATAAACTTTAATGTTGTTTAGAAAATAAAGGTTCCGTCCATCGGCAACGGTGACGGTGCCCGCCCTGTACCATGCTAGGTACAGGGCCCGTATCGTCCAACGGTTAGGTTGTTCGCCTGCCTGCGCGAAGCCGCTTCGGCGAAGGCAGGTCTTAAGAACCTGACGTAGCCCTCTGACGCTAAACGAAACGGGCCTCGTAGCCGTAACCGTAACCCTGGAACATTTTCATCCTTCGTGCCTGCACACCGGAGTGCTTGCTTTCTGAGCACGTGGCCTCTTCAGGGCTTCTTGAGGCGAAGCTTCCTGCGGGTAGGCGTTTCGGCACGCAGGCGTGGGTGACGAACCCGTCATGAAAGATTGCATTGAAAAGGTAGTTGGGGGGCTTTCCTCTGACTTGATCGAAGATGACCTTCAAGATGTCTTCCAGGGCTTCATCCATTGTGAACCTTTTTTCTTAATTTCTCGGTAAGTTCGGAGACCGTTTCGTATTCGATTCGATTCAGTGGCCTCATCGTCTCCGGAAGAGGGAAGCCTTTTCTATAAATAATGATCGTCTCTTTCCCCATGCCCAGGGCCGCGCCGAGTTCAAGAAGCGTATTGGTTTTTTCCGGCGTCGAAAGATCATAAATTCCAAACTTGGCGCGCTTGATCTGATGGATTCGAAGATGGAGGGAATTTTCTTTTTGAGAGGCTTCCGTACTTAGGATTGGGCTCAGTCCACTTCCTTCAAAGGCGCTTTTGATCGCTTGAATTAAATCGGGCCTCTCGATTCCGGAAGAGATAAAATATTCTCCCTGAAGGGTAAAATCCACGGTCTTTGGCGTGGTCTGGATATTCTTAAAGAGGGTTCGATCCAGAGTCAATTCTTTGATGGCTGATTGAAGGACATTTTTTACATTCTCCAGGTCCTTTTTATAGCGGGCGGCATTGATCTTATCAATTTCAGCCGAAGCAAATGCCTTGACGCTCATCTCACGAAATCGAAGGGCCAGGAAATTTTGATAGTGGATCGATTTAGAACCGAAGACTTTCTCTAAAATCGTTTTGGTTTCGGACTGCCAGTGTTTAAAATTTTCATGATCAGCATGAAGACCTGCCATTTCGTCCGCTTTGTTTAACTGTTCTCTGATCAATTCGATCGGATCTCGTTCCGGCATTTTCCATCCTCCCGTCATCCCTATCAAAGCCGAAGATAACAGTGGTTGGATTGAATGTCAACCCTCTCCCATTTTTTGAAGATATCACACTTTGCGCAGCATGTGAATAATTTCTTGTTTAATGAAATTCTCCTGTTATTCTGAGATATTAGATTTTTATATAACATGTGAAACTTTTCTTCTTGACAAACCATTCTTATGTTGATATTTGATGTATGACCTTCTAATGAATTCTAAGAACAGTTCTAATCCTTATTATAAACAAGAATTCAATCACCCTTTAAAGAGATTTCTAAAAAAGTCTTGAGATCTCTAACTGGAAGTGCATGGTCGTTTTTTGGAGCTATCTTTGGAGGAGGGCGAGGGTGGAGTTCCAGGACTGAAATAGGGCCCCTGCTTTTTGAAAGGATTTTGGGAAAATTTTGGGGATGGCACACCCATATCGGGTGTAGTCTTTTGGAGGGTAAAAAAAAGAAAGGAGGAAGTACAAATGAACAGGTTCGGCAAAGGAATGCTCATCTCAGTAATCGTTTTCTTATTTGCGGTGTCGCCCTGGACAGTTGTTTTTGGGCAGGGGATGATTAAGATCGGCGTGATCGGCCCGATGAAATTTGTGCAGGGCATAGGCCATTGGAACGGGGCGACCATGGCCGCCGAGCAGATTAATGCCAAAGGGGGCATACAAGTTGGCCACTGGAAGATGAAGGTCAAGCTTGTTCAGGCAGATTCAAACGAATTCCTCAACGTCACAGATGCCACCAATGCCATGGAGCGTTTAATGACCCAGGACAAAGTGGATTTCGTTATCGGCGGTTTCCGGACTGAGGCTGTCCTGGCCATGCAGGACATTGTCATGGAGCACAAAAAGATTTTCATCGGCTGTGGAGCAGCCCATGATGAGCTCTGTTTGCGGGTGGCCAAGGACTATAACAGGTACAAGTATTGGTTCCGGGGTACCCCTTACAATTCCACATTTCTTGTTAGAGCAGCCTTCGTCCACTTGGGCACTGTGGCAGCCGTAGTGAAACAGACCTTGAACATACCTAAAATAAAGGTCGCTGTTGTTATAGAAAAGGCCGCATGGGCGGATCCGATGGCCCCAGCATGCGAGGCTGCCATCCCAAAGATGGGTATGGAGATAGCAGGGATTTGGAGACCCTCTGCAGTGGCCACAGATACCACCGCAGAACTCTCTGCCATCCAGCGATCAGAGGCCCATATTATTTTCACGATCTTTTCCTCCTCGGTGGGGATTCCGTTTGCCAGACAGGCAGGCGAGCTCAAGATCCCGGCCATTCAGGTTGGCATCAATGTGGAGGCCCAGAAGGAAGGCTTCATGCAGGCCACCCAGGGGATGGGCAACTACGTAATCACCAATAATACCTATGTCCGGGGGGTTGACTACAATGAACTCACAAAGCCATTTGTTGATGGCTATGTAAAGAGATTCGGCGAGGTGCCTACTTACACTGCGGCAACTTACGACGCTATTCTCTCCACGCTTGCGCCGACCATTGAGCAGGCCGGGAACCTTAATTCTGACACGATTGTGTCCATCCTGGAGGAGCGTGTGTACAAGGTCGCTGGGGGCGTAGTCAAATATATGAAGAATGCCGAAGGAAAACATCTCCATGACTTAACATATGGACCTGGGTTCATGACTGGCATGGCTACTCAATGGCAGGATGGCAAAATGGTGGGCGTCTGGCCCTACAAGTGGAAGGCGACCCCAGAGGCACCTGAGGTTACATACAAGGGGATCGTTCCCATTAAGCTACCGCCCTGGATGATCGAGATGTATAAGAAATAATGAGAGTCGGTAATCCCCCTAACCCCCCTTTGGCAAAGGGGGGATGGGGGGGGGAAAAATTGCAGATTGAATAAAGAAACTGCTCAATGTTTTTTCGCATGGCGCAGAGCGTTGTTCTTGAAAAAGGCCTAAGTCAGTTATTGTTGATTGGCCGGGAAGTGCCTCGTCCCGACCTATCGGGATAGGCGGGGTCAAGGGGCACAATTAAAACGACATTTCCTATGCTCGCGTCCCTCTCGCCACTGCGTGCCCGGGAAGCCCCGGCGTGCCTGTCCCGTCCTAACGGGATGGCCGGGGAGCTTCACATTTCAAAGCACCATCATCCTGCATTTGACCTTCCACTTTCTTAGAGATTCCAGGCAGCACGAGCCCCTTCTTCTGTGGCCTCGATGATTCTGCGGGGCTGGAGGGCATCGCCGATGATAAAATGGCGGATCTTTCTGGCCTGTAAGATCTCTTTGAGTTCCTTGCGGGATTCAAGCCCAACCGCGATGATGACTTGATCGACTGGGGAAAGGAGTTGTTCTCTGCCCTCGATGAGGACGGTTACAGAGGACTCTTCAATTTTCTTGATGGCGGTGTTGAAAAGCAGCCGGCATCCGGCTTCTTTGAGCCGGGTATGCAGCATGTAGCCGTGAGAGGTGATTTTGAGGACAGGCGAACGTTTAAGGACTTCAACTAAGGTGACCTGCGTTCCTTTCTGACATAAGTAATCGGCTGTTTCCATGCCAATCAACCCGCCGCCAATCACTACCGCATGTTTCCCGGGAGGAACCGCTCCGTCGAGAACCTGCCAGGCATTATGGACCAAGGGAAGGTTAATTCCGGGAATATTGGGTTCAATCTGCTTCCCTCCGCTGGCCAAAATGACCGCATCCGGATTCCCTTCGAAAAGCATACTTTCCGTCACCTCAGTACCCGTGCGCAGGATGACCCCCATCTTCTTGACCTGAGCGGTAAGCCAGGAAGCCCAAACCCCATAGTGGTCTTTGAAGGGCGCCTTACTGGCAAAGCGCAGCTGTCCGCCTGTTTCGTCCTCCTTTTCGAAGAGGGTGACCTGATGCCCGAGGCGGGATGCCTCAAACGCTGCGGTAAGACCACCCGGGCCGGCTCCCACGACCCAAACGTTGCGACGGACCCCAGCTGGCCCTTGGGGGTAAATGATTTCCTGGCCGGTCTCAGGATTGAGGGCGCAGCGGATTTTGCCTTCGCCCAGAATCAAACGTTCGATGCATCCCTGATTGCAGGCGATACATTTGCGAATATCTTCGGGCCGGCCTTCCCGGGCTTTGATTAGAAAATCCGGATCAGCAAGATACTGACGGCCGAAAGCGACGAGGTCTGCTTCCCCGCGAGCGATCACTTCGTCCGCCAAGGAAGGATCTGTGAATCGTCCGACGGCAATCACCGGAACATCCACTGCCTCTTTTAACTTTTTGGCCCGCCAGGCATTGAACCCAGGTTGATACTCGGGAGGTGCGCTGGTAATTCCGCCCGGACTTCCGTGCGTGCCCAGAGAAGCATGGAGAATGTCGGCCCCGGCCTTCACGAGATTTGGGAGGATGGTCTGGATATCCTCGACAGTATAACCATCCTTAATGCATTCCTCAACAGAGAGGCGCAGGGAGATGGGGAAATCTGGGCTCACTGTTTTGCGGACCTCCTGCAACACCTCGATCATGAAACGACTGCGGTTGCTCAGACTGCCCCCGTATTCATCGGTACGCTTGTTGGAGAGAGCAGATAAGAACTGGGTCAACAAGTATCCATGGGCGCCGTGCACTTCCACGGCATCGAAGCCAGCCTCCATTCCCCGGCGGGCAGCGGTGCCAAAAGCGGCGATGATCTCTTGAATCTCGTCGCGGGCAATCTCCCGCGGTGTCAGCCCGAAAACCAAAGACGGGATTGCGGAAGGAGCAATGGCTTTTCCCTGCTGCAAAAGATAAAGGCTTTCCCGCCCGGCATGATGGAGCTGCAAGGCCACCTTGCTGCCGGAGGCATGGACGGCGTCGGCAATCTTTTTCAGACCTGGGATAAACCGGTCATCATAGACCCCCAGCTCGTTCGCAATGGCCGAACCGCTGGGATGGACGGAGGCAATTTCAGTGATGATCAGGCCAGCCCCTCCCCTGGCCCGGCGCTTTATGTAAGCAAGATTAGCTTCGCTCACCGTGCTGTCGGGATTTCCAAGATTGGTCCCCATGGGGGGCATGACTGCCCGATTGACCAGCTCCAACGATTTTATCTTGATAGGGGAAAAAAGGGATGGCAAGAGATTCATGGGTTTTCCTTTTCTGCGAGATGCTTTGCAGCCTTACTGCTGATGGCCAGGAGAATGTGCGCTCCTTTTCGAAATATTCATTTTGCAGCCACGCCCAAACCATAACGGGTAAGAAGGATATTGTCAATAATCCTTGATGAGCTTCACACAACCGAACCTTTGAGGCGAAAAAACAGCATAACCATATATATTGTGGCTCTTCCGGCTTTCGCGTGGGTGGTATCCCCTCCTTGTAACCCCCTTTATCTCCCCATTGTAACTCCCCCTTCCCCCTCTTATCTTAAGAGGGGGAGAGTGGAGGGGGCGTTAGGAGGGGGGGAAGGGGGTGAGGGGCTTTGAGCTTCAATTCTCTATTGAGAACCGGTTCTTTTTGTGGTATAGAATAACCATGCTAAAAGGGAAAAAGATTGTTTTAGGGGTCACAGGCGGGATTGCTGCTTATAAGGCAGCGGAGTTTGTCAGGCTTTTAGTCAAGGGAGAGGCGAATGTCCATGTGGTCATGACACAAAACGCCCAGAGATTTATCACTCCGCTCACCTTTCAAACCCTTTCCGGAAATCCGGTGGTGACCGACCCCTTTGCTTTGCTTGAAGGTGCAGAAATCGGTCATATTGCTCTGGCTGATCTGGCAGAATTGGTTGTCATCCTTCCCGCGACGGCGAATATCATTGGAAAGATCGCCAATGGCATAGCTGATGATTTTCTCTCCACCATGGTGATGGCCACCAAAGCACCCGTTCTCTTCGTTTCCTCAATGAATGTCAATATGTGGGAAAATAAAGCCCTCCAGAAAAATATTCAGGCCTTACTTGAGACAGGCTATCATCTCATGGACCCCGGGGAAGGGGAGTTGGCTTGTCACTGGTATGGGAAGGGAAGGCTGCCTGAATTGAATGAGGTGGTGGAGAAGATGGGAGATCTTCTGTCCCCAAAAGATTTAAAAGGGGAGAAAATCCTGATCACGGGCGGGCCCACTCAAGAGCCCATTGATCCTGTTCGGTTTATCACCAATCGTTCCTCCGGGAAGATGGGATATGCCCTGGCAAAGATGGCCAAGCGCAGAGGCGCAGAGGTTATTCTAATCACAGGCCCGGTCTCTCTTCCTCCCCCACGGACGGATATAAAATGGATTCCTGTTCAGTCGGCGGAAGAGATGAGAAAGGCTGTTTTCGCCCATTTGGAGGAATCCTCCGTTGTGATCAAGGCAGCGGCTGTCTCAGATTATCGTCCTAAGGTAATCAGCCAGAAGAAAATAAAAAAGGGAGATTCCGAAACGACCCTGGCGCTGGAGAGGACAAGAGACATCCTTGAAGAGCTTGGGAAAAAGAAAGGAAATCGAATTCTTGTTGGATTTGCCGCTGAGACAGAAGATTTGATTGCCAATGCCAAGAAGAAACTGCAGGAGAAGAACCTTGATTTGATTGTGGTGAATGATGTGACCAAACCAGGAGCTGGTTTTGGTTCGGACACCAATCAGGTCAGGATCTTATATCCATCCGGCCAAGTAAAAGATCTTCCTTTAATGGGGAAGGAAGAGGTGTCGCAATTGATTCTCGATGACGTGGTGGAATTATTGAAGCAGAAGAAAATTAACAAAATTTAACCAAATCCCAAGCACCCATCCTGTCATTGCGGGACCCAATAATGACCAATAGTCCAACTCCCCCTGGGTAAAGGCGTGGGGTATTTTGATTATTAGAAATTGGGAAATTGGAATTTGTTTGTAATTTGGGGTTTGATTATTGGGATTTAATTTATTTCGGATCCGCTTTTTTCTCTGCCCTTTTTTCTTCCGCTTTTCCACTTTGTCCTTTTTCCGCCCCGTCTTTCTCTGCCTTTTTCCCTTCCTTTCGACTTTTTGACGGATAATCATTCACGTAGAAACCGGACCCTTTCAGGACAAAGTTGGTTGCTGAAATCATTTTTTTCGCTGGCCCCAGGCATTTAGGACAGGTTACTTTGCAATCTTCATCTATTTTGTGAAAGATCTCAAAGACCTCATGACACTCGTGGCATTGATATTCATAAATAGGCATGCTGAAACCCTCCCCGTTAGGCCTGCAGTTCTGATCTGGTCTTAAATTCTCTTTTTAACTTTTTTAATGCTTCACTTTCAATCTGTCTCACCCGCTCCCTTGAAAGTCTGAGGTGGTCCCCAATCTGCTGAAGGGTGAGGGGCTCTTCAGCCATGATTCTATTTTTGATCACATAGAATTCTTTCTCGTTTAAACGTTTCATCGCATTCTGAACCTCGTGTTCCCGAATCCTTTTTTCTTCTTCCTGTGCGAAGGCCTCTTCTTGGTTTGGAGATTCTTCTTTAAGAAGGTCGAGGTGGGTGAGTTCCTGGCCTTCGTCAAAAGGAGTATCGAGAGAGAGGTCTCTTGAGGACATCCTCTGTTCCATCTCAACGATATCCTCTTTGGCCACATCCAAATCGCGAGCCAGAATTTCGTATTTCTTTTCGCTCTCTCCATTGGATTCCAATGCCTTTCTTACCTTTCCAATCTTATAGAAAAGCTTCTTTTGGGCTTGGGTCGTCCCAATCTTAACCAGGCTCCAAGTTTTTATGATAAAATTTTGAATATAGGCCCTGATCCACCAGATGGCATAGGATATAAACCGATACCCTTTATGAGGGTCAAACTTCTTGACCGCCATCATCAGACCAATATTTCCCTCCTGGATGAGGTCTTGGAGTTTAGCCCCGTAGGACTTATATTCAAGAGCAACCTTGACAACAAATCTTAAATTTGATGTAATTAATTTATGTGCAGCCTCAATATCATTGTATTTACGATATCTTACGGCAAGCTTGAATTCTTCTTCCTGATTTAAGAGTGGAAATTGATTGATTTGAACGAGATAAGTTTCTATAGAGTTCTTAACAACCGGAAGATGTGGAATTGGCATTTAAACCACCCCTTAGTTTAATTAGCACTCTTTTTCTTAGAGTGCTAAAAATAGAATATAATAAGGATGGTTGAAAAGTCAAGTATTTTTTATATATTATTGATTTTATTAAATAATTCTATATAAAAAACTTACTAAAACAGACTTGACTTTATAGGAGGCTGCCATGGAAAATGATAAAAAAGACGAAGAACAAGAAAAGGGTTTTGTCGTAAAGGATAAAAGGTTTAGCGCCAAGAAGGAAGAGAAGGAGGAATCCAAGATCAGTGAAGAGGGAAAGTTTGAAGAAACCTCCAGGGATGATGCTTCTGCTCAGGAGGCACTCCTCCCTGAAATTGATTTTACTCATTTCATCTTGTCTTTAAGCTCATCAGCTCTCATCCAGTTGGGAGAGATTCAAGATCCATTCACTCAGAAATCAGCAAAGAACCTCCCCTCAGCCAAACAGACGATAGACCTCATCGGGATGTTGAAGGAAAAGACAAAGGGAAATCTTACCCCTGAAGAGGAAAAGGTAATCGACTATGTCCTCTATGACCTGAGGATGAGGTATGTCAAAGCAGCGGGGTAAACCCCGTTAGAAATTCCAGCGGAGCATTAAACCTCGCCGGGATCATTCTAAAATCTAATCCTGTTGCACACCAGCAAGGCATTATTTCTAATGGGGTAAATAATCAGGGTTGTTTTTTGAAAGAATGGTAAAAAGTGTTTCCCCTCCGATGAAGGCGGAAAACAATCCCTTTTTCTAAGCTGAGATCCTTGATCGCTTTTTCAAAATCCTTGGTCGTTTCGATCTTTTTTCGGTTGATCTCCAGGATGACATCCCCTTCCTGAAGGCCCATATCATCGGCAGGGCTGCCCTCTTCAATGCCGATGACGACAACACCGCGCT
>Ga0214474_1001265_pt1 | contig 11721 bp, 8 predicted proteins | sample RVTome_2_FD_187335 | JGI IMG/M metagenome (GOLD analysis project Ga0214474, IMG submission 187335) | Soil microbial communities from uranium-contaminated site in the Upper Colorado River Basin, Wyoming, United States - RVT95D214 HiSeq ...
AACTTACCGGAGTCGAGCAGTAACTTGAATTTTGAGGGCATATTTCACCTCTCCTTGCCTACAACACTTTTATAGCCCTGGGTCTGGGTACGACCTGATAGTTCTTGGGTGGTTGGTACTTCCGCATCGTATCGAGCCTGTTCTGGTCCTTTAACCGATTGTAAATAAGAGTCCAGGCGCAGTCCTTTTCTTTGTCCACTTCGCACTTGCCATTATTCGTGCCGCCGCATGGGCCATTGAGCAACCCTTTGTGGCAAGCAGTGATGGGACAAATATCGGCCATTTCTCCAAGAACGCATTGTCCGCACTGTGCGCAAACCTCGCTGAATAAACCTTGTCCGTCATCCATTCCGATAAACAGGGTATCCAGTGCTGGAATTACTGGTTTATTGATGACATTCTGGCTCATTTTATGTACTCCCAATGCGCAGGCCATGACCAGGATGGCCTGCGAGCTCTGAATGGAACTATTATTTTCTTGCGCCAGTGCTGCGGTAATGTCATCGCAGGCGACGGGAATAACTACGGAGCCGGTAACCAGCTTGCCCTGTGATTGCAGCTGTTCTTTCATAGCAGTTACTTCCTCAATTCCACCGGTCCTTGTTAATGTAGTACAGGTACCGCACCCTGAAATGAATATACGGCTAAAATCATTTAGTTGCTGCGTAATCTCATCAAAAGGTTTCTGCTTTGTAATCGATTTCATAATACCCCCTATGTTTCCAGATCACATCGTAGACATCGCTTCGCTTCGTATCTGGCTTTTTCTTCTGAGAAACCTAATTCGGTTTCCCTGAAGCTCCGCTTTCTATCCTCAATGGGAAGCAACGGCATCTCCGGCCTGAACGCTGCCTCCCAAGTTCCCTCTTCTTCTGTGACTGGTTTCTCTGCTTCCTTGATGCCAGGTTGTCTTGTATCGTACATCTGCACCCGCGACCTGTCGCCTCTGAGATATTTGTCGATGGCCAAAGCGCCTCGCCTGCCACCTGCAATCGCCTCGATAATCATACCCGGTCCGAATACAAAGTCACCGCCTGCGAAAACTCCGGAAACATTAGTGCTCAGGCTATTGGAGTCGACTACCAATCTTTCCCAACGGCTGCGTTCCAAAGCGCTATCTGGCGACAAAAAGGAGAGGTCGGCTGCCTGGCCGACAGCAGCAATCACTGTGTCCGCTTCTGCAAAAAATTCGGATTCTGGCATGGGGACAGGTCTCCTGCGACCGCTATCATCAGGCTCGCCCAACTTCATCCGGATACACTGCAGCCCCACTACCTTGTCATCTTTGCTCGCAATCCGTGTGGGCCCAACGAGGAAATGCACGTTGATATCTTCGGACACCGCCTCATCGAATTCCACCTCGGTGACCGGCATCTCCTCCCGAGAGCGACGATAGTAGACATTGACTTCTTCAGCGCCCAAGCGAAGCGCAGTGCGAGAGGCATCGAGAGCTACATTGCCTCCCCCGATAATGGCTACACGACGCCCTACTTTGACTGGCTTGCCCAATTTGGAATCATGTAAAAATCTCAACCCATAATGGAAGCCTGAAAGAGCTTCACTCTCCCCAGGTATGCCAATGACCTGACTTTTCTGAGCACCAGCCGCGATAAAGACAGAATCATAACCGTTTGCCCGGAGGTGCTCTATAGTGAATTTTGTGTCCAGCGGCGTGTTGTATTTTATCTCTACTCCGCGCTTGGCTATGTATTCGATTTCGCTATTGATAACTTCTCGCGGTAGCCGGAAATCAGGTATCGCCACTGCGGGCATGCCGCCGCCTATACTCATAGCTTCAAAAATGGTAACTCCATAACCAGCCTGGGCAAGAAAATAGGCACATGACAACCCACATGGACCCGCGCCGATTATCGCTACCTTTTGGTTCCTTGTCCTGGGGAACGGTTCCGGCTCAGGCAATTCATTAACGTGCTCAAAATACCAGTCGGCAGCAAACCGTTTCAGTGCCCTGATGGCCACTGACTCCTCAAGTTCTCCCCTGCGGCACCTACCTTCGCAAGGATGATGGCAAATACGGCCGCAGATACCTGGGAAAGGATTCCTCTCCCTGATAGTTTCGACTGCCTGGAGATATTCACCAGCTGCGATGTGGGCGATATATTTGGGTACATTGATGCCCACGGGACAGGTATGTTGACAGGGTGAAATCATTAACGCATCGCACACAGCGGCAGGGCATTTCTTCTCCCTGATGTGAGCATCATACTCATCCCTGAAATAGTTTAGCGTGGTGAGTACCGGGTTAGGACATGTCTGTCCCAGTCCGCAAAGCGAGCATTCTTTGACTGTTTTAGCAACCGAAAGCAAGGTCTCGATATCACTGTCACGACCTTTGCCCTGTGTAATCCTGGTTAGTATTTCTAGCATCTGCTTCGTTCCCAGGCGACAGGGGATACACTTGCCGCACGATTCCATTTGAGTAAAACTCAAGAAATAGCGTGCTACTTCCACCATACATGTGGTCTCGTCCAAGACCACCATTCCTCCCGACCCCATGATAGAACCTAATCTGGCAAGGTTCTCGTACTCAACAGGCGTATCAAGAAACTGTGCCGGGATGCATCCTCCCGATGGCCCACCCGTTTGCACGGCCTTAAACAATTTACCTCTCGGTATGCCGCCGCCGATGTCGAACAGAATAGTAGATAAAGGAGTACCCATCGGCACTTCAACCAAACCGCTGTTGGCCACCTTTCCAGTTAACGCGAAAACCGCTGTCCCTTTACTCTTTTCAGTACCGATGCCGGCATACCACTCTGCACCGTTGGCAATGATTAACGGAACAGAAACCAGGCTCTTTACATTATTGATAATGGTAGGTTTTCCGTCCAACCCTGCCTGGGCGGGAAAGGGAGGACGGGGACGAGGCATGCCACGTCGGCTCTCTATAGAAGCTATCAATGCGGTTTCTTCACCACAAACAAAAGCGCCTGCGCCCTCCTTAACCTGTACCCTGAAATTAAAACCTGAGTTGAGGATGTTATTACCCAGGTATCCTTTCTTCATCGCCTCGGTCAGGGCATAGCGAATTCTACGAACCGCAAGTGGATATTCTGCCCGCACATAGATATATCCTTCTGTTGCCCCAATGGCATATCCGGCAATAGTTAAGCCTTCGATAACCGCATACGGGTCAGCTTCCAGTATGGAGCGGTCCATGAAGGCTCCCGGGTCACCCTCGTCCGCATTGCAGATGATGTACTTTTGGTCCCCCTGAGCGCTACGGCAGAATTCCCATTTTCGCCAAGTAGGAAATCCCGCTCCCCCGCGCCCCCGCAAGCCGGCACTCTTCACCTCATCGATGACCATATCAGGCTTCATTTGCAACAGAGCCTTACGCAAGGCACTAAAACCTCCGCTTTTTATATAATGGTCTATCTTCTCGGGGTTAATATGCCCGCAGTTATGCAGGATGACGCGCTGCTGTTTTTTATAGAAATTGATGTCTGAATACCGTGGTATATGTTCACCCGTTGTCGGCTCTCGGTAAAACAGTCGCTCTACTGCCACGCCATCGCGGAGGTGGGACTGTACAATCTCGGGAACATCGTCGGCTTGAACATGGGTATAAAAAATTCCTTCCGGTTCAATAACTACATTGGGGCCTTGCTCACAGAAGCCGTGACAGCCGGTAAAATCCACCTTCGTGCCGACGATATCTAATCGTTTTACCTCATCTTTGAAAGCATCATAGACAACATTGGATAGACTGGAGATGCAGCCTGTTCCTTGACAAACAAGCACAGTGTGTCGTTTCTTCATGCTATCTGTTCCTGTTCTTCATCAGGTGCTCAATTTTTTGGGGGTTCATATGCCCGAAGACCCTATCGCCAATAACGACATTGGGTGCCAGCGCACAGACGCCGATACAGGCCACTGTATCCAGGGTATATTCCATATCAGGGGTCGTCTCACCTTCTTCGATGCCCAGATTTTGCTTGACCAGCTTCAAGATTGTTTTCCCGCCCCGTACGTGGCAAGCTGTTCCTCGACAAACCCTAACAATATTTTTCCCCCGCGGCCGGGTATAAAGCTGCTCATAGAAAGAAATGACACCCTGCACCTGGCTGGGAAATAGCCTAAGTGCCCTGGCTAGAATCGGGATGGATTGGGGTGGGATATACCCAAACTCATTCTGGATTCTTTGCAGTAAAGGGATGAGTGGCCATCTTTGTTGGCTATACTCGGCAATGATTTCTTTAAGCTGCTCAAGGTTGACTTCTGCGTTTACTATCGGCTCGGCCATGAGTGTCTATCCTCTCTATTTTTACATGACATGCTTTCGATGTAGGTGTTTTTGATTGTAAGTCCAAAGTTATTTCAAACAATTCGTTTACCGGTATCTCAGGAAATGTGGATGGTATGAACAGGATGCCTTGGGGTATGTTATTCGATATCCTGACCGGCGCTATAATCTCACCCGCCTGTGAACCAATTTTCACTTTATCGCCATCGTTGAGAGCAAGCTTTTTCGCATCAGCTGAATTGACCTCTACGAATCCAGACGGAGAAAATTTTGATAACCTTGGCGCTTTCGACGACCTTGTACCCGTGCCAATATGGGGGAACACGGAGCCGGTAAGCAGGATAAATGGATAACCCTTATGTTTGACTTTGAGAGGTGACTGATATTCGACAGGTGAAAAGCGGGCAAAGCCTCGCAACATCTGTGTTCTTTGCATTCGTCCGGCGCCAGCTTCGCTGTCGTTAGCCTGATAGAGCCTGCTAGAATCGGTGTATCCTTCATATCCAGGGACAGATTCCTCGATCTCACCCATAATGTCTTCGAAACGTGAGTATGAGAATGAACTCTTCATCTTGTCTGCAATGTTAAGGATTATCTCCCAGTCAGAGCGGCTCTCGCCAACGGGATTGATTCCTTTCCTGATTTTATTTATCTTTCCCTCGAAATTTGTAAAAGAGCCGTCCTTCTCAGCGAAACTGGCTGAAGGGAGCACTACGGTTGCCAACTTCGCAGTTTCCGTCAAAAACAAATCTTGAACCACAAGGAATTCGAGTGAAGCCAGGGCATCTCTAACCATATGTGAGCCTGGGAAGCTCAACACAGGGTCCTCTCCAACAATATAAAGGCACTTAATCCTTCCAAGTTTTGCCTGCTCAATAACCTCTACTGCGGTCAGCCCTGGCCTAGTCGGCAGGTTTACATTCCAGAGCGCTTCAAATTTTCCTCTTGCCTTGGCATCTGTTACATTATGAAACCCCGGAAGGAAGTCGGGCAGCATTCCCATATCTACAGCACCGCGGCTATTGCTCTCTCTTTGGAGGGCAATCATGCCTCCACCTTTACGCCCGGTATTGCCGGTCAACATCGACAGATTGGCCAGTGCCTTTACAGCATCGGTTCCGGTAGAATATTGGGTAATGCCGTTGCCGTAAACAATCGATGCTTGCCTTGCCCCAGCGTAGAGCCTGGCGGCAGCCACAATCTGCTCAGATTGAACTCCTGTGATGCTTTCAGCATACTCAGGAGAATATAGCTCCAATACTTCAGTGAGGGAGCCGAAATTATCGGTTCGTCTGGTAACGAACTCCTTGTCTAATAAGTTCTCCCGAACGATCACCTGTGCTAAGGCATTTAGCAATGCTACGTCAGTCCCTGGCATCGGCTGCAAATGGATATCAGCAAATAGTGAGAGCTTTGTTCGGCGTGGGTCTATTAAGATCAACCGCGAGCCTTTGTATTTAACAGCATGCTTTATGACGTAGCTAACGGCGGGGGCGGAAGACGTGGGGTCTGCTCCAATTACAATGATCACATCAGATTTTTCGAGGGTGTTCAGAAAATGTGAAGAGTCGGAGAAGCCAAGGGAGACACTGAGCCCTGCCAGGGTGGCGGCATTGTACAGGCGGTTTCCGTCATCAACATTGTTCGTGCCGATAACGCACCTGGCAAATCGTTGCAATAGATAGCTTTCCTCATTCGTACATCTGGCTGACCCTAGAACAGCAATGCTATCGGGACCGTACTCATTTTTTATTCTTTCGAATTCGGCTGCCACCTTTTTCAGCGCTTCATCCCATGACTTTTCCTCCACATTTCCATTCATCTTGACCAGTGGTTTGGTAAGTCTGTCCGGGCTGTGAACAAAATCATATCCGTAGCTGCCTCGTACACACAGCGGATTGTAATCCCCTGCGTCTCCTCGTCTGGGGATTGACCGGACCAGGCGATTGTTCTTCACCTGCAATTCGATGCCGCAACCACAGCCACAATAGGGACATGTTGTCTGAATGGTGGTTTTTGTTGTTCCTTTATACATCCATCCTTTTTCTATCAGTGCACCCGTAGGGCACAGTGCTACACAGGTACCGCAGAAGGTACACTCCGAGCCTTCCAGGGGCAAATCCCCGATGTTTGCCGGCTTAGCCTTAAAACCACGTTGAAAGTAGTCGAGCACACCTTCAACGACCAATTCCTGACAGGCCCTGATACACTTTGCACACAAGATGCACTTGCTTAAATCTCGTTCGATAAACGGATTGAGCTCCTGGATAGTAGCGGGTTGGGGTATACGTTGAAATTCCGTTAATGAGATGTCCATTTCCCCGGCGATTTGCCGTAGTTGACAACGATTGCCCTTATCGCATACCGGGCAGGCATCGGGGTGGCTGGCCAGCATCAACTGCACTATTACTTTGCGGTGTGCTACTACTCGTGGCGAACAGGTATTGATTACCATTCCGGGCGTCAACGGCGTAACGCAGGAGGCCATTAAGGCACCGCTTTTTTCATCCTCAACGATGCAAAGACGGCAGGCACCTACACTGGACAAATGTTCATCATGACAAAGTGTTGGAATACGCACCCTTGATTCGCTAGCCAGGGCGAGAATGCTCATCCCCGCGTAACCGCTTACCTCACGGCCGTTCAGCGTAATCGTTATCGGCTGCAACTCACCACTGCCTTTAGGGATATGGTCTGGCGTTTTGCCTCACTTACTTGTCGGATTCCGTTGGGATTGAAATATGTTCTCCTTTACTGGCTGCTCTGATGGCGGCCAGAAGTTGGGAACTGGCGCTTTTCTTGGGAATAAAACCGAAGGCCCCTGCCTTGGCGCTGGCACGTACATTCTCCTCATCAGCATATTGGGTCAGCATCAAAATCCTAGCCTGCTCGCCCTCTTCTTTCGTTATTTCCTTTGTTGCTTGAAGACCGTCCATACCAGGCATGGCAATATCCATTAATACGATGTCAGGCATGAGCTCATGTACTTTCTTTATGGCTTCGCTTCCGTCAATGGCTTCTCCCACGACCTGAATATCAGGCTGGAGCCCTAGCAAAACGCGAATGCCCTCTCGAACAACCACGTGGTCATCGACCACCAACACTTTGATCCTTCTGGTTACTTTATCCAGTATTTTCATAACGTGGGGCATAATCTTCCCAGGCTCAACAGGCTTCTGGAAGTAATCCTCAGCCTCTAGCTGCATCCCTTCATCCCATCTCCATCCCTTTATCAATTGCTGTTCCGGCGTGGCATCAACTATCACAAGAGGCAGGTCCTTAAGACTTAAGCTCTGTTTCACCCATTGGTGCAGGTGATATGCATCTCCGCGGTGCTCTAAGGTGCCTAAAATAACCAGGTCAGGTTTTTCGCGGCGTACCATATCCTGCGCTTCCGACATGGTCTTGGCCGTAAGCGCATTGTAACTGTGGCTTTCCAGAGCCGTCTTCACTTCCTGCAGGAATTCCGGGTCGTCATCCACTACCAGAATTTTTGCTTTCTTCTCGTCCATGGTTCTTCCTCCTTTGCGCACTTTACTCCATTGATATTTATAGTATAGATGGCAATTGATAAACGGCACAGAGGCGAACACCCCAAAAGAGTTAGGGAAACACCCTAGTTTTTTAGGGGAAACAACTAAGAATTGATAGAAAAGCAAGTTGCTGAAATGGGGTATTCCCCGTACTTGGGAAGAGATTACGTGTGAAGTGGCAATCTTTTATATGGTAATTATGCCCTTCCGCAAGGCATATTTAATCAGGTCAGCGCGGCTATGAATAGCGAGCTTGGCCATGAGGTTGGTCTTGTGTCTGTCAACGGTCTTTGGACTGAGCACAAGCATAGCGGCGATTTCATGGGAGGTATGACCTTCAGCCAGCAATTTTAAAATTTCTCGTTCTCTGTTCGTCAGTTGTTTGTAGGGGTCACGGTCTTTCGCTATATCAATTCCCTGCTGATATCCTTCGACAAATACACGGGCTACTGATGGTGATAGGTAGGAATCTCCTCGGTACACGGAGCGAATAGCAGACGCCAGTTCGGATGATGCTGCCGTCTTGCTGATAAAGCCTCGTGCACCCGCCTCGATGACCGGAAATACAAACTCGCGGTCATCATATTGTGTGAGCGCGATTACCTTGGTTTTTGGGAACTCTTTACTTATTCGGCGTGTTGCTTCTAAGCCATCCATGATAGGCATAGCGACATCCATGATAACGATGTCGGGCATCAATTTTTTGACTTTCTCCAAGGCTTCCTTGCCGTTTACCGCCTCGCCAACCAGTTCGATATCCGACATTAGTCCGAGCAAAGCATAGATGCCATGCCGTACGATGGTGTGGTCATCAGCTACTAGAACTTTTATCTTCGGCATTTGTTGTGCTCCATCGTATCGGTATTCTCGCTGTAGCCGTAGTTCCCTTACCTGGCTCAGATTGGATGAGACAGCTACCGCCCATCAGTTTCACTCTTTCTTTTATGCTGAATAAGCCAGCTCCCCGTCCGCTTGCCTCGATGCCTTGTATTTGGGAGACATCAAATCCCACACCGTTGTCGCTGATGCAAAACACTAGCTCATTGCCACTTACAGTCAACGAGATTGAAGCGCGTGTCGCCTTGGAATGCTGTTGGATATTTCCAAGGGCTCCTTGTGCCGCGCGGAAGAGGCCTGTCTCTATCTCCCTCGGCAATGTTCTTTCCAAGTCGTCGAACTGGAAGGAGACACTGATTCCCATTGGAACCAGTGTGGACTCCGCATGCTGGCGAAGCGCTGGAATAAGTCCCAGCGAATCAAGAAGAGTGGGACGGAGATTGACAATTAACCGATGGATTTCATCGCCGATATGAATGGACAGCTCATGAGCCTTCTTCAATGTTCCCTTGATCTTCGCATCCTGAATGCCAGCCATGTCGACCATTTCGATAACTGCTTGCAGGTTAAACGCCAATCCTGAAAGTGCCTGGCTCGTCTCATCATGAAGCTCTCGGGAAAGACGTTTGCGCTCATCCTCTTGAGCCATTACGGCAAACCGCGCGAGCTGCCTGTACCGTTCCCTTCCCCTTCGCAACTCTTCGTAAAGTTTTGCCTGCTCGATAGCTAAACCGAGAAGGTCCCCGGTCGAATGTAAGAGATGGATATCCTTTTCTGTGAATTGGCGGGGTAAGCGGCTGGCCACATTCATGACCCCAAGGACCTTGTCTTTGGACATAAGAGGAACACTGACGAATGCCTTCAGGCCTTCTTTGCTTATGAGATTAGGGCGGGCGGCACCGGGTTCCATGGAGATGTCCCCCACCATAATTGATCTTGCGTTTTCAGCAACTTTTCCTGCGACCCCCTCGCCGAGCTTAAGATGCATCTCTTGGGCATATTCGTCAGATATACCATGATATACACGATAGGATAGGGTTTTCGTATTCTCATCCAGGAGCATAATCCCGCCGATGGCACTATCCAGAATAGCGAGAGCAGTATCCAGACCTACGTGGAGGATCGCTTCCAGGTCGATAAGGCCACTGATAGCGGCTGCAACACGGCTCAGGGCAACGAGATCATCAGGCCTGCCATGAGCCACACTTGATGAGTCCGTTGCTTTAGGAGTGATATTGACTGCACTCTTCGGTGCAGGTTCCTCGTTTGCTGTGTTCATTTCGCGCCCCCGCTGCCGAAATATAACCTTGCCCCCGTGCTTATGAATCTAGCTTACAGAAAGCCTCGACTGCTGTCAATTTATGAAAAGCTTTTTGCCCTTTCGCTGGACTGCGCGGGTTGAGACTAGCAGGAGTCCCTGGCCAACGCCACCAGGAGCCAGAGGGATAGTAAGCAGAGTCTATAACGGCATCCAAATAGACATAGTTGTCGCGGTTCTTTAAAAGATTGCCGTTCTCTCTTACTCCGATTCAGCTGGCCTTGACGCTGCGCAATCTGAAGCCGAGAATGATGAGCAGAATACCGGCTAGAACAGCGTAAGCTCCGATTATCCATACGATAACCAGCGCTCCTAATAGGGGCTGTGCCAGCATCAGGGCTCCAAGAATTAGCGAAAGGATACCACTGATAGCGAACATCCACCTGATAGCAGAGTCCTGGTTTGCCCTGAAGGCATAGATTAACTCCATGACACCGGTGACCAGCGCCCAGGCGGCTATTAGAATAACTAAGGCCAAGGCTGTAATTGCCGGCCAAAAGAAGGTAATGAGACCGACGATTATACCGGCCATGCCCCGGATGAATAACCAAGTACGCTTTCCGGCTCCGGCTTTGTAGTTTACTGCAGCTACCAGGGTGAAGATGCCATCCACGAAAACGAAAGCACCGAAGATGATGGCCAAGATCTCTATGGCGACTCCGGGCCAGGCCAGCACTAAAATGCCGAATATCAGCGCTATCAGGCCTCGAACCGCTACCTGCCACCAGTGTTTTTCGCTAAGTATCTCCATGGGATTTGCAGTCGCACTCATAGTAACACCTCCTACTAAGAGATTGTATTGGCTTCGACTGCAGGTGTCAATAGAGGATAGAAATACCTGGCTGATTATCAGTGATATTGCATTATTTATTGGGTTAGTTTATATTGATTCAATTAAGCACGAGCTGTTGCCAGCTCATTTTGTCTTTCGGTTCGCTTTCTCATGAATCCGGCTAGTCATTCTACGAAGGGTTCCCGTCAGGGGCTTATTCTGCTGTTGATTTCGCTGGCCTCGTTTATGGGAGCACTTGATGCCACCATTGTTAATATCTCGTTGCCCACCATGTCGAAGTATTTTCAAACCGATGTGGCGACCGTTTCCTGGGTGGCGATGGCATACTTACTCGTCCTCTCGGGTACGCTAATTACCTTCGGCAGAGTGGCGGATATACATGGTTATAAGAAAATTTATCTTTCAGGATTTGCTGTTTTCACAATTGGCTCGCTTTTATGCGGATTGTCTGCAACCATCTTTCTGCTCATCGGCTTCCGTGTTCTTCAAGGGGCCGGAGCTGCCATGCTGCAGGCAATCGGCGGCGCCATGATAGTTAGATACCTGCCGGAAAAAAACCGCGGCATTGCCTTCGGCATATTGACTACGTCCGCTGCAGTAGGCCTGGCTGCTGGCACACCTCTCGGCGGTTTTCTTTCCCAGTTCTATAGCTGGCACTGGATATTCTTTATAAACGTTCCGGTAGGTATCATGGCGATTATACTCGGCATCGCGGTATTGCCCGGAGATACAAAGGAATTCGGGAGGGGAAAGTTGGATATCGCCGGAGCCGGTATACTACTTATTGCACTGGTCAGTCTTATTTTCCTCTTGAATATGGGCAATAACATCGGCTGGTTGTCATGGGGCATGCTGGTAGCCATCATCATTTCCGTGGCAGCCTGGGCTGGTCTTATTTTTAGTGAAAAAAGAACCCAGTCCCCTCTAATCGACCTAAGTCTTTTCCGGAATAAGAATTTCACTATGGCGGTCA
>Ga0214474_1001266_pt1 | contig 11718 bp, 13 predicted proteins | sample RVTome_2_FD_187335 | JGI IMG/M metagenome (GOLD analysis project Ga0214474, IMG submission 187335) | Soil microbial communities from uranium-contaminated site in the Upper Colorado River Basin, Wyoming, United States - RVT95D214 HiSeq ...
GAGCACTCCGGGTATTAATCTGGTAACGGCGTCTATTATAACTAAAGCAGGTAGTTCTCCGCCAGTCAGTATATAATCTCCTATGGATACCTCATCATCGACCAGGGCTTTTTTCACCCTTTCATCAATAGCCTCATACCTTCCGCATAAAAATAAAAGATGCCTTTTTTCCTTTGAAAGTTTCATGGCCATGTCCTGGTTAAATGTTTTACCCGCGGGGCTGAGCATAATAACTCTTCTTTTTGTGACATCAGGATAAAGTGTCTCAACAGCGGTAAAAAAGGGTTCTGGTTTCATAACCATGCCTGCGCCGCCTCCATATGGAGAATCATCAACAGTCCTGTGCTTGTCTTTTGTATAATCCCGGAGATTATGGACTTTTATTTCAATGAGTCCCTTCTGAAGCGCCCTTTTAAGGATACTTTCGCTCAGATACGCATGGAAGATTTCCGGAAAGATTGTGATTATGTCGTATTTCATAATATCGAGACCGTTGGACCGGCAAGGAAAAGATTAAGGGGCGGAAGGGAATATTTCTATTCCTCCTACCCCTTTTTGTTATTAAATCTCCATTATCCTGGAATGTAAATTATTGCCTAACCAATTAATGAGCACATTTGGTTTTATTCGAGGATTTCAAGCACGCAGCGTTTACCTATTTTTGTTCCTGATGCACTGAGTATCGTTCTCATCGCGCGTGCAGTCTTACCTTGTTTGCCAATAACCTTTCCGAGATCGCTCTGTGCTACCCTTAGCTCAAAAACAGTAGTCCTTTCACCATCAACCTCTGTAACAACAACCTCTTCAGGTCTGTCTACCAGAGCCTTCGCCATCCTTTCAACTAAGTCTTTCATCGTTCTCTACCTCCATACGAGTTTTGGGCTGTCTATAGGCTAGCCCTTTGTATAAGCTTTTTAGCTGTATCAGTAGGTTGTGCTCCTCGCTGCAGCCAAAGTTTTACCTTTTCCATATCAAGCTTTATCTCAGAGGGGTCCTTCAAGGGATCGTATGTCCCGAGAATCTCTATAAAGGGCCCATCCCTTCTTGTCCTGGAATCGGATACTACTACTCTGTAGAAAGGTCTCTTATGTGCCCCTAATCTTGTAAGTCTTATTTTTACCAAAACATCACCTCCTTAAGATGTTGAAATTTTAATATATTCTGAATATAAAGTAAAGATGTTGTATAACATGTTTTATATATCTTTTACGAATGATTTAAAAAGGCAGGAATTTAGGTAATTTAACCATCTTTTTGCCTTTAAACATCTTGAGCATTTTTTTTAGCTCGACATACTGCTTTATAACCCTGTTGACATCTGTAACAGTTGTACCACTCCCCATTGCAATTCTTCTGCGTCTGCTTCCATTAATTATATTGTGATCTTTTTTTTCTTTTTTAGTCATAGAGTTTATTATCGCCTCTACCTTTACAAATTCCTTCTCATCAATGTCCGGATTTTTAATCTTGTTAAAGCCTGGTATCATGCCGAGTATGTTTTCTATCGGTCCCATATTGCGCACCTTTTTAAGCTGGTCTTTAAGGTCGTCAAATGTAAATGATTCATCCATTATTGTCTTCTGGAGTTTCTCGGCCTCTTTCTGGTCAAAAGATTTCTGTGCCTTTTCAATAAAACTCAGGACATCACCCATGCCGAGTATCCTGGATGCAATCCTTTCAGGATAAAAGGACTCGAGCATCTCAATCTTTTCTCCAACACCAATGAATTTTATTGGCTTTCCGGTTATCGCCCTCATAGAGAGTGCTGCTCCACCCCTTGCGTCGCCATCCATCTTGGTAAGTATTATCCCGTCAATGCCTATCTGCTCTTCGAAATTTTTTGCGATATTAACTGAATCCTGTCCTGTCATTGCATCCACGACAAGCATAACCTCTTTGGGTGAGACATTTTCTTTTATCTTTTTTAACTCGGTCATCAATGAGTCATCAATGTGTAGCCTTCCAGCGGTATCGAGGATGACTATGTCCCTTGCATCGACCTTTGCTTTTCTTACAGCCTCATTACATAGATTTATGGGATTAGTTGTCTCTTTTGAATGATATACAGGAACGTCTATCTGTAAACCGAGTGCAACAAGTTGGTCTATGGCAGCAGGTCTCTGGAGGTCTGCTGCTACAAGCATCGGCCTTCTGCCTTCTTTCTTGAAAAGTCTTGCAAGTTTAGCAGATGTTGTAGTCTTTCCCGAACCATGCAACCCGACCATCATTATTATTGTCGGAGGGTTAGGGGATAGTTGTATCCTGCTATTTGTTTTTCCAAGCAACTCGCAAAGCTCTTCATTAACTATCTTTATGACCTGTTGTCCTGGTGTAAGACTTTCAAGTACCTCCTTGCCAATAGCCTTTTCTTTAATCTTCTGAATAAAATCTTTTACAACCTTAAAATTGACATCAGCCTCTAAAAGGGCAAGACGTATCTCTTTAAGAGCAAGTTCAACGTCCTCTTCTTTTAAAAGGCCTTTCCCTTTTAATCTTTTGAATATTGATTCTAATTTTTCAGTAAGTGATTCAAGCATTTATAGAAGTGCTCCTCTACTCGATGAGTCGTTGACGAGTCGTAGGCGATATCCTTGTTCTTTTTTGTGGAACCTGGTTCTGCCTTGTCGCTGCCAATAACGGTTTATCAACATCCATTATATATTAAGAAAAGAATCTATCTTTGCCTTAAGATGTTGTTTCGGGACCACACCTACTATCTGGTCAAGCTTGTTTCCATCCTTAAAAAACATAATAGTAGGTATTCCCATAATTTTGTATCTGCTTGCAATTTCAGAATTTTCATCAGTGTTGAGCTTCAGGACCTTTATTTTCCCACTGTACTCTTTTGCTAACTCTTCGACTGTGGGTGAAATCATCCTGCAAGGGCCGCACCATGCAGCCCAGAAATCAATCATAACAAGTCCTTGAGCCTTGATTACCTCGGTATCCCAGTTAGACGTTGTAACCTCCACTATACCTTCTGACATAAGTGCCTCCTATAGTCCCCACGCGGTTGCCGTGGGTAATTACTTTAATTAATTATATTTTCAATAATAATCTTTGTCAACGACCACATGATAACATAACCATGGTTAACAGGAAAAATTTCAATCAGGGAAAATTCAATTAATTGACAGTATTGAAATTTTCTGTTATTTTTTATCAATGAGAAAATATTTTTTGTTCCTTATGTTAATCCTTCTTTTTCTATGTGTAGATTCATATGCCTTTGAAACAACCGGTCTTCAGCCTATCGGGCCATATGGGGTTTTTTCAACCTTTAGTGCTGAGAGTCTTCCAAAAGGTAAAGCCGCATTTTCTACAGGTGCCGAAATATTAATAGATCCAGATATCTACAGGTTTGTTTTAAAGACAGCATATGGTATCACAGATAATGTTGAGTTCAATATGACAGTTCCATATACACTTGGGGCTGATTCGGTGGACGGGTTTGAGGATATTGCTTTGGGGTTTAAGCACAGGTTTTTTGATGAGGGCAAGTATGGGCCATCCTTAGCTTATGTACTGAATGCTTCTATACCGTCAGGACGGGATGAATTAAGTACAGATGGACGTTTTGGCATAGGACTTATTATAAGTAAAAGGGTAGGCCCGGTTAACGGGCATTTAAACCTGTTTTACGAAAAGCCGGGTAAAGGAAGCCTCGATGATGAGGTATCTTTTTTAGCAGGTCTGGACTTCGCTGCTGCACATAATTTTAATATCCTGGCTGAATTGTTTTGCAAGACAAGTCATGAGTCAGGAAAAATTGACTCTGTAGAGGGAAGGGTCGGTTACAGGATAAAAACTACAGATTTTATATATACGACTTTTGGTGCCGGATTTGATCTTAAAAAGAGAAGCCCTGAGACCAGGATCATGTTCTCGGTGACATTTTTATCGCCGCCTAAAAAGGAAAAAATTAAGAAGATATATGAAGAGGAATAATTCAGATAGTGTTTGATATTGGACTACCAGAGTTAGTGGTAATATTTGTTGTTGCACTTCTTGTTTTTGGGCCAAAGAGACTCCCCGAATTGGCTAAAGCCCTCGGCAAAGGAATGGGAGAATTAAAAAGGGCGTTTCAGGATGTAAAAGAGCAGGTTGATACTGAATTTGAAGAAGCTAATAAAACTCTCGATAGTGCCGTAAAAGATGATGAAAGTTCCACTGTAAATAAAAAAACAGATGATAACCAGCATGCCCATGACGATAAACCTGTTTGAAATTGAGATTTAGGATCTGGATATGTATAAGGATGGAAGGTTAGAATGGAAGAGCACAAGATGCCCATTACAGAACATCTCGGTGATCTCAGAAAAAGGATTATCGTATGTGTTATCGCCTTATTTATCACCTTTTTGATTTCATTCAATTATTCTGAAGATATCTTTAGATTTATTATGTTTCCCCTTAAATATAATTTAGACTTTTCCGTGAAGAATATGTATATACATTTTGTCCCACAGGATAAACTTCAGAATACAAAACTCGTATTCCTGGCGCCTGCTGAGGCATTCTGGATGAACATCAAGGTTGCCTTTGTTTCCGGACTGATACTTGCCTTACCTCTAATATTTTATCAATTATGGAAATTTATCTCTCCAGGTCTTCTCCATAAAGAGAAAAGATATGTTGTACCTTTTATTTTATTGGCAACAAGCCTTTTTCTTATCGGAGCTGCCTTTTGTTTTTTTATTGTCCTGCCTTTTGCAATGGGGTTTCTTCTTACTTATAAGGTTGGTGATTTTTTGATCCCGATGCTTTCTGTAGGCAACTATGTTGATTTTTGCCTTAAATTCATATTAGCCTTTGGTGCTGTTTTTGAACTTCCTATCGCTATAATCTTCTTCACGCGTATGGGTATTGTAACTCCAAAGACACTGGCAAAAAACAGAAAATACGCCATTTTATTAGCCTTTGTTGTGGCAGCTATTCTCACTCCGACCCCTGACGCCTTCAACCAGACCCTGATGGCAGTGCCTATAATAGTTTTGTATGAGGTAGGTATAATATTATCAAGAATCTTTAAAAGGCGAAAGGTTGAATAGTGCCTACGATAAGAGGAAAAAGTCTTAAGGCCATTACCTATGATATAGCAGAAGGTTATGTTGTTGTTAATCCTATATTTTTGAAACCACTCGATGATGATTCTCTCAAAGGGCTCTATCATGAGCTGGTGAAAACTCAAACAGAGATAAGAGGCGATAAGTTTCCCCATGGCGATACACAGGCAATCAGGTGGAGAAATACAAAACTCCAGAGGCTCTATTCTGCCTCAATGATAATCAGGAATTTTGCAAGAGAAAGAAGAATAATCCTTATCTGAGGTCGGAATCGACTCGCAACGAGTTTGACTACCTTAAAAGCGCTGTGTTAATTTTAAGTATGGAACCAGTTGAAGATATAAAGGAAGCAAAGGATATTCTACAAAGCCTTATAAAGGCTAAGAAAACTCTCAGGATGTATCCTCATAATAACCCTATTTATACAAAAACCTTAGATGAGTCATACGCAAGGTTTAAGAGTTTTTTTGATTATAAAAATGAATTTATATTAAAGATAAAACATAACAGTATCTCTTACGATTCAGAACAGATATATTATAACGCTGAAAAAGAAGATAACCTGGCGCTTTTCTTTTTCAAGGACGGGGTAAGAGAGCTGACATTCAAAAAGGGATTGCTCCAGGAAGAACTTGAGGAGTTTTTGAAGATTATTGCTCTGGATTTTGACAGGGAAGTAGTAGATGACGATATCGTAACACTCTTCTGGGAAAAAGACTTCCAGAATATCCAGTACATTGTTGATGAGGCAGTTCTTGTGGATGTGGATGAAGAAGATTATGAAACTAAGGCTGAAGAAGAGGTAAAAGAAAAGGTTTCAGATGTCGATGATCTGATGAAGGCTTATATAGATGGATTCAAGGAAGAGGATGTAAAAGGGATATCTGTTGTGCCGATTACAGATAAAGATTTACAAATGCTTGCAAAGGAACTGGAAAAGGATTCATCTGATAAGATTGAAAAACTATCTGCCATTCTTTTCGAAATCGTATATCAGTCTGAAGGGAAGAGCGAATTTGAAGATACCCTTACATTCCTCAAAGATACTATTAAATTTTCCATGAAACATGGGAATGTGCATATTGTATTAGATGTGATGAAAAGGGCAAAAGAAATACTCGAAGATCCGTTATTAACAGGGGATACGAAAAAATATTTGAGGATGCTCCTTTTGTATCCGGGAACTGAGGAGATAATAAGCCTTTTAGCTGAGCTTCTTGACAGCGGTATTGAAATAGAGGAAGAAGTTTTTAAGGAGTTTGTAGAATTTCTTGATAAAAATGCTATTGCGCCATTGGTGAAATTCCTCGGAGAGTTGAAGGCCATACATGCAAGAAAAATTGTTATTGAAGCACTTATCTTCCTCGGTAAAAAGGATATACAGGCACTGGCGAGGGGACTTGAAGACAGCAGATGGTACGTAGTTAGAAATATCATTTATATCCTCAGGAAGATCGGTGATAAAAGAGGCATCGAATATCTACTGAGGACCGTCAGGCATGGAGATATCAGGGTCAGGAAGGAAGTAATCAGGGCACTCGGTGAACTTGGCGGACGAGAGGTGGTACAAATACTCAGGGAGTGTCTTGACGATTCAGATGTGCAGGTCAGGATTGCATCCGCAAAGGCTTTTGGCAATATTGGTTCAGATGCTGCTAAAAAAATAATCCTTGATAAGATCTCTGATAAGATGTTTAAGGAAAGGGATTTTGAAGAAAAAAGAGAATTCTACGAGGTTCTATCCATGTGGAAAGATGCAGAGATATTTGACTTTCTGATAAGAGCATTAAAGAAAAAATCTTTCTTTGGCAGGGCCAGGAATTATGAAAACAGAGCATGTGCAGCATTTTGTCTCGGTCTTCTGGGAAATAAAGATGCACTCCCTCTACTTTTAAAAAATAAGAACTCTAATAATAAACTTCTGAGAGAGTTTTCTTACACAGCTATTAAGAGACTTGAACATGGACAATAAAGAAGACATAGTAGTCCGCAGAAGCTCACAGGATATAATTAATCAGCTATCTGTTATCTTAAGGACTGCTCAAATCCATGACCCGAACAATATTGCGGTAACAACAGCCATTGATAAATTTTTATTGCTCATTAACCCCCTGATAGAGTCAGAACGGACAATTGCTCTTGAACTCGTAGGCGAGTTTTTTTATATTGATGGAACAAGAATACGTTATTCACTCGAATACCTCCTTAACTTTGATTTTCTTGTCAGGGAATTCAAGAACAGAGAGATGGGCAGTGTTATTTTTAAGGATAAAATTAGGCCCGATGAACTCAAGATATTCCTGAAGGCATTTATAGCAGCTGGTTTCTCAGATACACCCTATGAAAAGATGTCAGATATAATGGAAGAATCACGCAGTATCGGAATAGATAGATTAAAGAAGATAAAGGAAGGCGAGGAAGTAGATGCCAGGAAAATAATTAAAAAGACATATTTTAATGCGGTCTCGTATTCAAAAGGAGTGATGACCAAAATCAAGTCAGGAGAAAAGGTCAATATAAAGAAGTCGAAGAGGATTGTTGAGACGATGGTTGACCAGTTACTGGCTGAAGAGCAACTTCTTCTGAGTATGACCTCAATCAAGGATTATGATGAATATACGTATCATCATTCAGTTAACGTCAGCATACTTTCAATAGCCCTTGGCCAGCGGTTGGGGTTGAGCAAGAAGGTACTTACAGAGCTTGGCCTTACAGCACTTTTTCATGATATAGGTAAGCTTGAGATTCCATATGAGATACTGAATAAACCAACCAATTTTAACGATGATGAATGGAGGCTTATAAGAAAGCATCCTATCTGGGGTGTAAGGGCAATCTTGAAGTTAAGAGGTTTTGACAATACTACCATAAGGTCTTCGATTGTTGCATTTGAACATCACATGAACTATGATTTTTCCGGGTATCCAAGGGTTAAAAAATACACAGAGCTTGATTTTTATTCAAGGATAGTGAGTCTTGCAGACCAGTATGATGCAATGACATCCGCAAGGGTCTATTCAAGGATTCCAATGTCTCCTGATAAGGCACTGAGTATTATGATGGAAAGAGCTGGTACACAGCTTGATCCCGTACTCTTTAAGTTTTTTATAAATATGGTTGGTGTCTTTCCTATTGGGACACTCATGTTATTGAATACAAAAGAACTCGGCCTTGTCTATGAAAGTGATGTGGTCTTTATGGATAGACCGAGGGTGCTGATAATTATTGATAATCAGGGGAATAGGGTTAAGGGACCGGTTGTAAGCCTTACAGAGAAAGACGAAAAAGGAAAATATTTGAGGTCTGTGATAAAGACCCTTGACCCTAACAAATACAAAATAAACCTCGCAGAGTATCTGCTTTAATCTTTCCAATCAGCACTTGAAATATTCACTATGAATAACATTATCATTTTGCACTTAAGACTTATGTCACACCAAAATGATAATGTCCTATTTGGCCAAATTAGAAATGTCCGGTTTTTACCAAAATAGTTACCTAATTACTGAGCATTAAAAACATCCCATATTTTCCAGAAGATTAATCAAATATCTCTTTTACACGTCCTACTTCTCCACTTTCCAAACGAACTTTAATTCCATGTGGATGTGTAGGCGAATTCGTAAGTATATTTTTTACAATTCCTTCTGTTAGTTCCCCAGTCTGTTGGTCTTTCTTCAATACGATTGAAACACGTAATCCTGGTTTTATATTGAAACGTTTAGTTCCATCCATACATTGTTCTCCTGTCAGTTATTTCTTGAGTGGAATTTCGTCTAACGGTTATATCCGAAATATTTCACAAATTCACAAACTCAAGCCTGACCTCAAATAACCCCTTTATCGCAATCTGGTTCCGCACTGTTTGCATATACGTCTGTTGATATTTGTGCCCAGATATTTTTTACATGCGGGGCATCTCCAGTTAAAGGCGCTAAAACCGATGAAAGCAACGATGAGCATAACCTGTGCTGCAAAGATAGTATCCTTTGAGAATTCTCCGAAGAGATCAGGGCGTTTATAGAGCAAAGCAAGGAATAAAAGGAGAAACAGCGTTGCCGCTATAGCGAGGAACTGACGGCTCAGGCGCAATCCGAAATCCTGCATGATTTGTTTATTGTCTTTTTTTTGCATAATCGCAATTTTCCTTTTGCCTGAAAATGACAATATCCACCATTATTTTAATATTATACAGTCACGGTTGCAAGCTTTTCAAAATTGTTTCATCCGGAGTGCAAGCTGCATCGGACTGTCTTGGAGGAGAGAGGCAACTATGGTATTAGAAAGGGTTAACCTAAAAATACATTTTTACTGATATAAGGTGTATAAGACTGAAAGATTTAAGGTGGGGTAAGTTTCATAATATATTGGTAAAGTGTCTCCTGCGACAAGGAGCTTAGCATTGCCGCAGGAGACTGTGGCTTTTTAGCCTTCGCAGCATACGCGCTTCATTCTTTTTTTCCCTGTAGGGGAAACGGACAGGACGATCTCGACTTTATTTCCGCAGTGTTTGCAACACTCAACCCTGTTTTTTGCTCCTGCCCTTGCCCCGACGTCAGTCTTTGACTTTCCGTTTTCTGCCATACTACTCCCTCCTTTCAGTTTTCATAGTCAATAAGTAAAACGCACAAATTTCCTTCTACATTCACCAGACACGCAGTTTCCCTACCGATTATCCTTGCTGGATTGATACACCTGGTGAGGACCTAAGGCCCATCAGGAAATTTCCAAAAACTTTATATTTTAATCAAAACCAAAGAATATTGTCAATAGATAAGTAACCATTCAGTGACGGGTGGATATATCCCCCCCTTTGGAAAAGGGGGGCAAAGGGGGATTTTTATATTACATTGAACTCATTTAATAAAATCTCCCCTATCCCCTCTTTGCCAAAGAGGGGATTTAATTTTTACCCCCTTCACTGAAGGGTTACATAGATAACTGTTAAGCGTCAAGCCAAAATAGAAATATCCGTTTTTTTAAAGGAGATATAGGCGTGGATGCCGGACTAACGCAGAGCTCTGATAAATTCGATGTATTTTGGCGGCGGGTCTATAATTTCCAGGCCTATGCTGTCTGTCAGCCCATCTGGCGGAATTTTAGAATATGCCCATCTTACTCTGCAATGGAGATTGAGAGTTTCTCCTGAAGTGAGAAGGAATTTCAAGTCAATGTCTGTTCCAGGAGTATATTTCTTATGCGTAGTTGAAGGGGTGGTTATTATATGGATACCATTTTCGGAAATATCCTCTATAAGTACTCCATATTTTTCATCTCCTGAGATACGTTCTGCCTTTAAATTAACCTTTATTCTCTTGGAACGCCTTTTTTCCATGGCGATATTGTAATTTTATTTATCAAAGAGAGCAATAGTAGATTTAAACGGTTGTAATTTAACCCGAAAACTGCATTTATCTGATGACCAAAGCAGGCATATATGCATAAAAACCTTACAAAGCAGAATTGGGTTATTCAATGTTATCAATCGTTACTGATGAAAATATTCAGGCTCTCTGAATATCATGTGTCTTACAAAGGTGCTGCTGGTAAAGCTTTTTCTGCACATATACCTGCCTTAAAATGAATGAATTGCACTTTTCGGGTTAATGCAACTGACAGGTTACACTTCTACCAATAAAGGCGTATGGGTGAACAGGAGGTAACTCTTTGTCTTTAAAGAGAGTATTTTTTCTACCGCACTCCTGTAAATATCCATCTGGAATCTGTATTTATCAATGAGTTCCGGCAACTCTTTTTCGCTCACAGGAAAAGTTTTGTAATCATAGATTTTAGCTGTATTGTCTTTTATGATGATCCTATCGATCCTGCCTTTAAAGACAGTGTTTCCTCTCTGCAGAATAAATGGAAGTTCTGCGTAGGAGTTTGTTTGTGGAAGGTCCGCCTGAGGCGGAAGAACCACATCTTTTAGAAATCCTGATATTTCGAGCTTTTCGAAATCTTTTTTTATAATATCCATCAGTCTCTCCATATCTTTTTTGATATATATCTCATTTCTTAAAAGTGTTAATGCCCTTCCGTCTATTTCATCAGGTGTTATGATTCCTTTTGCAAGCTCTTCGAAGAGATTGTGGAAGACCCTTCCAAGTAAGACCCAGTCTTCACCATGTTTTACTCTTATATCTAAATCTTCTGTAACATCCCGCCATTTAAGTGAAGGCTCATAAGAGATGGGCTCTGTAAATATTGGTTCAGACAGGAAGGGTTCCGGAGCTGAGTAAGAAATGACAGGTGATAAGCGGGAAGCAGAATAAAGTTTATCAATATCTGCTTCGTTCATTATCTTAAGTGAAGATAGGTGTTCGAGATTATCAGTGATGTACGCAAGTCTTCCTGTGTGTGCTTTTCCTTTCTTTGGTGCACCAAGCATGCACAGGAAATCCTTTGACCTCGTGACTGCAACATAGAAGAGTCTTTTTTCCTCTTCAAGTTCTTTTTCCTTTTGTCTCTGGAAATATCCTATCTTTTTCCTTTTTGTAGAATCTTCTTCGTATGCCAAGGAAATCCTTTCTCCCTCTTCCTCTATCACAATTGAACTGCTTCTGGGAACATTATCCTCATCAAGTGATGGAAGGAATACCATCGGAAACTGAAGGCCTTTTGCAGCATGCACGGTCATTATCTTTACAGCGTT
>Ga0214474_1001267_pt1 | contig 11715 bp, 11 predicted proteins | sample RVTome_2_FD_187335 | JGI IMG/M metagenome (GOLD analysis project Ga0214474, IMG submission 187335) | Soil microbial communities from uranium-contaminated site in the Upper Colorado River Basin, Wyoming, United States - RVT95D214 HiSeq ...
CCGTAATTTGTCCTGCTGTCATCATATGCGGCGTCCAGTTTTATATAGCCATAGGGCTTAAATTTGAAGCTGCTGACCATGGGAGATTCCGTTTTCTGTTTGCCGGCCTCTTCTTTCGTCTTTTCCGTCTCCTTTTGCTGCTGAAGAAGCTGTTTCAGGTCATTAAGCTCTTTTTCCAGTTTCTCTATCCTTACCTCGAGGTCGTCCGTTCCTGCGGCTGAGACCGGAAAAGACAGGAGAAAAGAAAGGGCCATGCAGACAGTGATGTGTAATAGATATCTGCATATATTTTTTTTACTCCCTATGCCTGATTTCATTATCATTGCTAATCTCCGAGTATATGTTTTACTCATAAGCGCGACTAGTTACCCGAAATTTGCTATGTAATAAAATAATCGTTTCGGGGCAATCATGAATCCTTTGTAAAGGATTGAGGAGCCGTAAGTCTTAATACATGATAAAAAAGATAGCATTTTCTTCTGACTTCTGGCTCCTATATTCTGGCTTCCTGATTTTTATACTGTTTTTAAAATCCTCTTTTCCCCTTTCAAGGCAAATGTAAGCAGGACTCCTATAAACAGAAAGACTGCCGCTGTTAGAAAAGAATATGTATAGACATTATATTTTGCATATAGCATCTGAGAAAGCATGGGCATAACAAATCCTCCGATGCCCCACGCGGTAAAGACTATGCCATAGTTAATCCCGAAATTTTTCAGGCCCCATCTGTCTTTTGTAATAGATGGGAACAGTGAAAGATTTGTGCCGTAATTGAATCCTATAAAGGTGGCAAGCAACACGAGAACGACAGCGCTTGAGCTCTTGCCAACAATCGGTATGGCTATCAACATAAGAATGCATTGGAACAAAAGCATGACCGTGAGCGTAAGCCGGCGGCCTATCTTATCAGATAACAGGCCGGCAATTATCCTTCCCCCCGCGTTCCCTATCGCCATTATGGCGACGGCGAGGAACGCCATATCTCCAAGGCTCTTTTTCGCCATTCCTGCCACGCTGGATATAACCATGAGACCGGCGCCAGCGCCGATAAAATAGATCAACCAGATAATATAGAATACCCCGGATTTCATCATAGCCAATGGATTGATATCATTTTGTGGTTTTTCGGGCTGTTTGGCTGTGCCTGTAACATTGTTCTCTTCAGGTTTATAATCGGCAGGAGGATTGACCAGCATGGTTGAAAGGCCGCATACCACTATAAGAAAGGCTATCCCGAAAAACAGCATGGATTTGTGTATTCCCCAAACCCCCAGGAGATATTGCGAAAGTGGCGCAATATATACGGATGCAAGGCCGAAACCGGCGACAACAAGCCCTGCGATAAGGCCGGTCCTGGAAGGGGGGAACCACTTCAATGCCGGAGGTGTAGCTGCCGAGTATCCGAAACCTATCCCGGCGCCCGCAAGAATGCCAAATCCCATGACCCATACGGCAAAAGATGTGGTTGTTGAAATCCATATCAAACCTATACTCACAAGCACTCCGCCGATAAATGCCGTGATCCTGGGACCAAACTTGTCCTGGCATTTGCCTGCCAGGATCATCGCAAAGGCAAAGACTATACAGCAGACCGAATAGGGGGTATTAGTGGATGCGAGATCCCAATTAAACGCCCCTTCACCGCCTGCTTTGATAGTTGATTCGATGGCGCCTTTAAATATGCTCCATGTATAGAGGATTCCCAGGGCGAGGTTGATCCCTGTACCGCTAAAGGTAACCAGCCAGCCCCTGTTTTTAACAGATGATGACATAAATCCCTCCTTGGTTAATATAAAACTCCGGCCACGGCCGGCTTATAATAATTATATCCGGTTAACGTGGCCGGAGTATCCTGTTAATAGAATGTTTATCTATAAGCTGATTAATCGTTTGAATTATTATTGTCTCCCGTCAACCAGTCTTTTCACCACATCCGGATCGGCCAGGGTAGATGTGTCGCCCAGAGCGCCTATCTCGCCTTCTGCTATCTTCCTCAGTATTCTGCGCATGATCTTGCCGCTTCTGGTCTTTGGAAGGGCGTCCGTAAAGTGGAGCTTGTCCGGAGACGCTATAGGGCCGATCTCCTTTCTCACGTGGTTGATGAGCTGCTTCTTAAGGTCATCCGACGGTTCAAAACCGCTCTTCAGGGTTACAAAGGCATATATCCCCTGTCCCTTGATGTCATGCGGGAATCCGACAACGGCAGATTCAGCCACTGCCGCATGGGCTACAAGGGCGCTTTCCACTTCAGCTGTTCCCAGCCTGTGTCCTGATACATTTATAACGTCATCCACGCGGCCCATGAGGAAGTAAAAACCGTCCTCATCCTTTCTCGCGCCGTCGCCCGTGAAATATAGACCGGGGATCTGAACGAAATACTGCTGCTTCATTCTGTCTGGATCTCCATACACCGTTCTCATGAAACCTGGCCAGGGTTTTCTGATATAGAGGTGTCCCCCTTCGTTCACCCCCGCCTCGGTTCCGTCCGCCCTCATTATGACCGGATCCACGCCGAAGAATGGATGCGCCGCTGACCCTGGCTTCATGGGCATCGCGCCCGGAATCCCCTGTATTAGATGGCCGCCCGTTTCAGTCTGCCACCATGTATCTGTGATAGGACAACGTTCCTTTCCTATTACCCTGTAATACCACAGCCATGCCTCAGGATTGATCGGCTCCCCGACAGTCCCGAGGAGTCTAAGACTGCTCAGGTTCCTCTTGTTGGGCCATTCATCGCCATTCCTCATGATGGCACGGATCGCGGTAGGGGCTGTATAAAACACATTCACGGAATATTTCTCCACGACCTCCCAGAAACGGTCAGGTTCAGGATAGTTGGGCACTCCTTCAAACACGATCGATGTGGTACCGCATGATAGGGGACCGTAAACAATATAACTGTGCCCGGTGACCCAGCCTATGTCAGCGGTGCACCAGAACACGTCTTCGTCCTTTATATCAAAGACATATTTCATGGTCATGGCAGTGTAGAGAAGATAACCGGCAGTGGTGTGGAGCACACCCTTTGGCTTGCCGGTGCTGCCGCTGGTGTAGAGGATGAACAGGGGATCCTCCGCGTCCATCACCTCAGGCTCGCAGAAGGGCGAGGCCTTTGCCATAAGTTCATGCCACCAGTAATCACGGCCCTCTTTCATGGTAGTCTCTTTATCTATCCTGTTGACCACGATACAGTGCTTGACGCTCGGACATTTCTCAAGGGCGGCATCAGAGTTGGCCTTTGTCGACAGGACCTTGCCCGAACGGTATCCCCAGTTACAGGTGATTAATATCGATGACTGGCAGTCCTGTACTCTATCTTTTAATGCGTCAGCGCTGAATCCACCGAATACAATGCTGTGGATAGCCCCGATCCTGGCGCAGGCCAGCATGGCCACGGGAAGCTCCATAATCATAGGAAGATAGATGGAAACACGGTCACCTTTCTTGACCCCAAGGCCCTTGAGTACATTGGCGAATTTGCACACCTCGCGGTGGAGCTCCTGATACGTATAGGTCACGGACTCGCCGAGGGGTTCCCCCTGGAATATCAGGGCTGCCTTGTTCTTTCTCCATGTCTTCAGGTGGCGATCCAGACAATTATAGGTCACATTCAGCTTTCCGCCCGCGAAGTATCTGATATAGATATCATCCTTGAAACTGTATTCCTCAGCGGGCCCGGTCCATTTTTTATACCAGTCAAGGTGTTCCTCAGCCATCTCACCCCAGAAGGTCTGGGGATCATTAATGGACTTCTTGTAGAGTTTTTTGTATTCCGCCATGCTCTTAAGAAGGGCGTTCTTGATAAATTCCTTTGAAGGTTCAAAAACCCTCTTCTCCATATAGACGGATTCAACTTCTTTACCTTTATCTGCTCCCATTTTTAACTCCTTTCAAAATTTTTCTGTAAGACTTATTGCCCTGGCAGGCAATAGCTAGAGGTTGATGAATATATTCATTGTCGATATGCCTATGGATAATTGCTGCACTATATATGACATGTAAAAACAAATGACAATAAAAAAATGAGGGATTACCATCTTTTTGAATGATTTTATCTATTCTCTAAAATTATTAATCAAATCAACCTGTTCTTGGCTATACTTGCTTGATAAATTGATAGGTTGTTGACAAGGATCATATTTTTATCTTTATGAAATAATAAATATTTTGTATTATTCGAGAGTGTTGGCATAGGTATTGCGAACCGATGTGAAGATATGTATTAATGATATCCGGAATGTCCCATGGGGGTCTCCCTTTTTTAGAGGCGTAAAGTTAAAAAATAAAATGTCGAATACCCGCCTGCCAAAGCCTTATTTTTTATTATGCTGACTGTTTGTTCTTGCTGCAGAACTTTTAGCGGATTTAACTTAACCGCTAACGGGCATAGGCGGGCAGGTCGAACAAGGAATTTCGAATTATGAAGTTTTAAATATTTCGATATTCAATATTCTGAAATCGATATTCGATATTCTCTTTTCCAGCCCTACATCGGTTCACAATAACAATTCAAACACTTTTAAACGTTATCACATACTAATGTCCGGTAAAGGAGCAATAAAAGATGTTTAGATATCTATTTAACCCTTCTTCCATAGCCGTCATCGGCGCATCAACAGACCCTAAAAAGGTCGGCAACGCGGTGCTTATCAACCTGATTAACGGCGGATTTAAGGGCCACATCATTCCCGTTAATCCGAAGGCGGATAAGATACTCGATGTCAGATGCTACAAGGATCTGTCAGAGTATGAAGGGGCAGTGGATATGAGCGTTATCGCCATTCCCACCCAATCTGTCAAAGACGCGGTGACCTCCTCTATCTCGGCAGGTGCCAAGGCTATTATCGTTATCACGGCCGGATTCAAGGAGGTTGATGAGGAGGGGGCGCGCCTTGAGAAAAACATAGCCAGCATGTGTAAGGCCGCTGGAGTTCGTATGCTTGGCCCGAATGTGCTTGGAATAATAAATACCTACAATGCAATGAACGCGACGTTCGCGAGAAATATGCCCAAAAAGGGGAATATATCTGTAATATCACAGTCAGGGGCCGTATGCGCCGCAATATTGGACTGGGCCGTGTCACGGAGCCTCGGTCTGGCCAAGCTTATAAGCATAGGCAACAAGGCGGACATCAATGAGATCGACCTCCTGGAGGCACTGGGAGAGGATGAGGAGACAAAGGTCATTATAGGCTACCTTGAAAATATTATCGACGGCAAGGAGTTCATCCGGTCAGCGGAGAAGGTCACGTCTAAGAAACCGGTTGTAATCTTCAAGGCAGGAACCACGTCTGCGGGAGTCAAGGCGGCGTCCTCCCACACGGGAAGTCTGGCAGGGACCGACGTGGCCTATGGCGCCGCATTCAGGCGTTCAGGCATTATCAGGGCTGATACATTTGAACAGCTGTTTGATTTCGCAACTGCATTGTCCATGCAACCTATCCCAAGGGGGGTATCCACAGCGATAGTGACGAACGCTGGCGGCCCTGGGATCATCTGCGCAGATGCCGTTGAGAATTCCGGCCTGTCCGTCGCTCAGCTGGATCATCAAACAGCGACGGCTCTCAAGAAGAAACTGCCTAATGCAGCAAGCATAGGGAATCCGATAGATGTGCTGGGAGATGCAGACCCTGAGCGTTACAGACTGGCAATTGAGACCGCCATGAGTTCGGACCGAGTGGACGCGGTTATCGCACTTCTGACCCCCCAATTAATGACAAATCCGATGGAAACGGCCAAGGTGATAGCGGACTGCTCGAAGGGAGAAAAGCCTCTACTGGCGTGTTTTATGGGCGGCAAAGATGTCCTTCCGGGTCGGGCGGAACTTGTAGCAAGGAATCTGCCGGACTATCCAAGCCCTGAAAGGGCGGTGGACGCCCTCAAGGCGATGTATGACTACAGGATATGGCGCGAAAGGGAACCGAGGGTGGTGAGTCGGTTCCCTGTAAACAGGCGCAGGGCGCAAAGGATCTTGAACATGTGCCAAAGGATGGGCAATATCCAGATAGGAGAGGTGGAGGCAAAGAAGATCCTTGGCGCTTACGGATTCAGCGTCCCGAAAGGGGGCATGTGCGTTTCATCGATACAAGCGGTGGAACTGTCCGATTACATTGGCTATCCTGTGGCGATGAAGATCGTCTCAAAGGATATTATCCATAAGAGCGACGTGGGAGGTGTAAAGATAAACCTGCAGAACGGTGAGGAGGTTAGAGACGCCTATGACCTTATGATGATGCGCGTCGGACAGCGGGTACCTGATGCCTTACTGGAGGGCGTATACGTGGAAGAGATGGTGCCTAAGGGCAGGGAGGTTATACTGGGCATGACCAGGGATCCGCAGTTCGGCCCTATGATGATGTTCGGTCTTGGAGGGATCTTCGTTGAGGTAATGAAGGATGTTACATTTCATCTGGCGCCTATAACAAAGGAAGAGGCCATGCAGATGCTTGAATCCACTCGTTCCTATGTACTGCTCAAGGGTGTCCGGGGACAGGCTGCCGTGGATCTGGATGCTATTTCAAGAGGATTGCAGTATATAAGCCAGCTCGTGACGGATTTCCCCCAGATAATGGAGATGGATATCAATCCTTTTATCGTGGGGCCTGTCGGGGGCCGTTCCGTGGCTGCCGATGCCAGGATAACACTCTCAGAAAGCTGGGTGAAGAATGGGTAAAGAAAAAGACAAAAAAGATATTCAGGATTGGAAAAAACGATTTAACGTGATTACTGCTTCGGTAGAAGGGGCGGTCAAGAGTATATCCCCTGGCAACCGTGTCTTGATCGGCACGGGATGCTCTCAACCGTCATTGCTTGTCAAAGGAATGACTGACCGTGCCCAGGATCTTGCGGATGTCGAGGTGATCCAATTGCTGACCCTAGGGGATGCCCCATACGCGAAAAAGGAGCTTGCGGACAGTTTCAGGGTAAACAGTTTTTTTGTCTCGGAGAGCATCCGTGATTCAATAAGTCAGGGGTTCGGGAATTACACGCCTATTATGCTTTCGGATATACCGCGGCTTTTCAGTAACGGCCAGATCCCTCTCGATGTCTGTCTGATCCAGGTATCGCCGCCGGACAACAGGGGGATGTGCAGTCTTGGCATCTCCGTGGATATCATAAAGGCGGCTGTGGAGAATTCGAAGATAGTCATTGCTCAGGTCAACAGCAGGATGCCCAGGACATTCGGCGACAGCCTTATAAACATCTATGAGATAGATATCCTTGTGCCTGTAGATGAACCCATTATGGAGATACCGGCTGCCGCGGTTGATGAAGATAATAAGCGCATATGCGAACATGTGGCCGCACTGATCGAAAACGGTTCCACCATACAAATGGGTCTGGGGAAGGTCACACAGATTGTCGCGGGTTACCTTAAAGATAAGAAGGACCTGGGAATTCATACTGAGATGATTTCGGACGGGATAGTGGACCTGGTGAAGTCCGGTGCGGTTACCGGCAGGTTAAAATCCGTTGACCAGGGCAAGATAGTGACGAGCTTTTGCATGGGCACGAAAAAGCTTTATGATTTTATAGATAATAATGAGATGTTTTCCTTCAGACGCACGGAATATGTAAATGATCCCATGGTTATCGGTCAGCAAAATAAGATGGTAGCAATCAATGCCGCACTTGAGGTGGATCTTACCGGGCAGGTCTGCGCCGATTCACTGGGGACGCAGTTTATCTCAGGAATCGGAGGGCAGGCCGATTTTAATCGTGGCGCGAATCGATCCAATAAGGGGAAGAGTATCATAGTCTTGCCGTCAACGGCAAAAGATGGGAAGGTCTCCCGCATAGTGGCGCAGTTAACCCCGGGAGGGGGGGTTGTCACAACAAGGGGTGATATCCATTACGTTGTAACCGAGTACGGGGCTGCATATCTCCATGGTAAAAGCATACAGGACAGGGTGATGGCCCTTATCAGCATCGCGCATCCGGACTTCAGGGCCGAACTGCTCAAGAAGGCCATTGAATACGGGTATGTCGTGCCCAGCCTGGCGGAGGTTGAGGGCAAGCTCTATGTGAGTCCCAGGGAACTCACGACCACGATGCTTCTCGAGGACGGGACAAAGGTCAAATTCCGCCCGATCCATCCCACCGATGCCCCCAGGATGAGGGATCTCTTTTACAGGTTGTCTGAGGGCACTATATATTACCGTTTCGGATGGAATATGAAACAGCTGCCGCGGAAACAGATCCAGGACTTCGTATATATCGATCACAGGAACGAGGTTGGGATAGTCGGGACGATCCCGGAGGCAGGAGACGAAGAGATAATAGCATTCGGCGGGTACTATCTGGATAAGAAGACCAACAGGGCTGAGGTGGCCCTGGTTGTTCAGGATAAATGGCAGAACTGCGGCATAGGATCATTTTTAATAAGATATCTGGCCAGGATCGCTCAGAAGGACGGCATCAGGGGTTTCACGGCGGAGATCCACACGACAAACAGGACGATGCAGGCGGTGATGCACAAAATGAACGGTATTGTTGAAAGCTCTTTAAGTGGAAATGTATACAGCATGTATTCGGATTTTGTATAGAGACTGCTCTGGCTGAAAAAATCTCTAAAAGGTACACTTAGGAAGCTCATGATCCACTGTGGATGATATGTGAAAATGTTCAAAAATTTTCCCATGGAATTTTCCCCTTAAGAGGTTTTGTCGGTCTTTGAAAGACGACATCTCAAATCAGATTCCACCTTAGTTTAGGAGTGGTCTGATTTTTAAGGGTTTACGCCACCGAACTATAGCAGAATAATAAGATATTATAGAGAAATAGCTCATCAAACCCTTAAAAATCAGGCCATCGGCAATGTAAAGATTAGATGTCGTCTTGAAGAGATCGACAAAACCGGTAGCTATCCCCAATTGAAGAAATCTATTTTGCATTGTCCATGCCGATATTTTTTAAAACGTTATTATTAACAACATTATTTATGGAGGGCATATGAAAACAAGATCTTTATTCGGTATTTTAGTTATTTTTTTACTGCCGGTCCTGGCTTTTGCCCAGGGTACTCCGACCATAGTTGTTGAAGATATCCAGATATGCACATCTGTTGAGGATAGACAGCCTGTCGGAGCCGATACGAGTTTCTCCAGGGATATAGGGCAACTTTGGTGTTTTACAAAATTAAGCAGCGATCAGGATACGGCTTCGATCTCCCATGTATGGTATTATAATGACAAGGAAATGCTCAGGGTAGAATTGGATGTGAATGCCAAGACATGGCGTACATGGTCGTCCAAGAGGATAATGGATAGTTGGACCGGCACATGGCGTGTGGATGTATTATCATCTGACGGTAATATACTGACATCCAAACAGTTTACAATCCAGGAATAAAGATCCGCATCCGGGGCACTTTTGATTTTGTAGGCGTCCCGCAAACTAAAAATATTTTTTCGAAAGCTTAACGTAAGCATCACCGGCGGCTGTAAGCCGTCCGGTGAATGCATTTTTTGAATTTTATTATAAATCGTCGATTTCTTTTGGTTCAGTAAGGAGCTTTATTCCTTCATATACTTGGTTAAACCGTTCACGTGTTAATGATCCGATTTTTTCCGATAGATCATTTTTATTTACTGTGAAAATTTGCGAGATGTTAATAACGCTTTTTTTAGGCAGGTTAGCCTCACCTTTATCCAATAGTATATTCCCTGGGGCCTTTGCTCGTTTAAGGTTGGACGTTAAGGCGCAGACAACCACTGTATTGATAAGACTTCGATTAAAAAGATTATTTTGAATTATAACATGAGGATGCCGGTATCCCGGTTCGGAGCCCCTAGGCTCTTTGAGAGTTATCCAGTATATATCACCCTGATTAATCACCATTGGTCCTTCACCATTTTGAGATGTTTGGAACGCATTAAGGTATTAAGAGATGATTCCTTTTTGTCCGGAGAATCATTATATGCAGCGTTAATGGCTTCGAGCAGCTTTATGTTCTTATGACGTTGAATGAACTCTGTAGCGGCCAATGCGAAAATTCGGCTACGAGAAGTGTTCAATTCCTGTGCCAAATCGCCAAGTTGCTCAAATAAGGGTTTGTCTATTGATATTGCAGTCTTGATAGTCGCCATATGTCATACCTCCAATACGAAAAATAGTATAACCAATGGTATAATCAATGTCAATATTTTTTTGGCACCCAACAGGAATGAAGCGGGACGCCCTTAAGTTTTTAAAATTAATGCTAATCTTAGATACAGCTTTCATTTGTAACTACCATGAATCAACAATATTCACTCCCAATAATTAGAAACTTAAAATTTTAAGGGCGTCCCGCTTACCCCTGCCAAAAATCAGAATAAGGCATTATTCTATCCGGACTGAATGGGCTTATGTCTTATGTTAAAGAGTGGATTTATCACTAAAACCTGATGATTACAGGCTTGGTTTTCTACGCCTTTTCCAGTAGCATTGCTGCCGTGGCGAATCTGCCGGTAGTCCTTTCGCCCCTGTAGGAATAGAAGAGATCAGTATTACATCTTGTGCAGATCTCCGCGATTTCAATCCTGTTTTCAGGGAGGCCGGCATCCAAAAGCTGCCTCCGGCTTATCTCCCACAGATTAAAATGGTTATCCCGGAGAATAAATTCTTTGAATTCTTCAGGGAATATCTCTTCATATGAGGTGAACTCGGCGCAGCATGGTCCGAGAGACGGTCCGATGGCTGCCAGGATATCCGATTCCTGGCATCCGAAGTCCGACCTCATCCTGTTCACGACAGCCCCGAGGAAATTGCGGACATTTCCCCTCCAGCCGCAATGGACGACCGCGAGGACGGCCTTAACAGGGTCATACAATATTACGCCCTGGCAGTCCGCCTGTTTGACCATGAGGGCGACGGAAGGAATATCGGTGATCAAGGCGTCTGAATTTGCCGTTGATTCAATAAGGGTGTGATCGTCATTTCGAAGGATTATTATACCCCCGCCGTGAACCTGATTCATAGATATGAGATCCTTCGCTCCTATAGCATCCTTGATTGTCCGGAGGTTCTCCTTCACCCTTTCGGGCCGATCCCCTATATTGTAACTGCTGTTAAGAGTGTCATACGGGGGCTCGCTTATACCGCCGATTCGCGTAAAAATACCATGGACCAGATAATTATAACCGAAGAAGACAGGGGACCGTAGATAAGGGATTCCATTATTCCACACGGGAATCAGTTTATGGGAATATCCGCTAAGGAGATTTTCTCTGGGAGATCTATAATCCATAGGAGACATATTCTATAGTGAACGACTTAAATAGCCAGACATCTTGACTATAGCCAATTCTATATATGGCCGGCAGTGCCCCTTTTTTCAGAGGCGAAAGAATACGGTGCCCGGTATTTTGCATATCTCCTAGCAAAGGCGGGCTGCAAAAACACGGTCACGCTGATCTTCTCAAGACGATATCTACAGGTCTTATTGCCGGTGGTCTTATTTTTAAGGGTTTGATAGGCATTTCCGGTCAGTAACCCAATCGGGGGAGTAAACCCTTAAAAATAAGATCACTGCCGGGCTTGGTCGGAATCTTCTTTTGAGATATCGTCTTTCGAAGAACAATCGTGACCTGTGATCGCCTGTGTGTCGAAGATGCCGCTTGCGGCAACGACATCCTTACGCCGGTTCCTTGCAGATCATTTCTTTCGCTCTGAAAAAAGGGACTCTGTCGGCCAACTGGAGCCCGCTCATGTAAATGTGGCTACTTATTTATG
>Ga0214474_1001269_pt1 | contig 11714 bp, 11 predicted proteins | sample RVTome_2_FD_187335 | JGI IMG/M metagenome (GOLD analysis project Ga0214474, IMG submission 187335) | Soil microbial communities from uranium-contaminated site in the Upper Colorado River Basin, Wyoming, United States - RVT95D214 HiSeq ...
GCCTACCAGGGAGAGGAAGAATAGAAGCGCTACCTTAGATGAATGGAAAAGGAATAGTACTACAGCGACTCTTTTAAAAAGAACGCCACTGTACCAGCAAAAAGTGCTACCTCCCCATCCGTCATACCTGCCCCGTATCTGGGTACGGGGTAAACTCCAGTGGGTATCCAGTTGGGGTTTTGAAACCCATAAACATGCCGGATTCCCGTTTTCACGGGAATGACGAAAAAAATCCGCTGTAGGAATATGCCTTCTCTTTTTTTGCTTGTTAAAGGATCTTCCTAACATTGAAATTTAAGCAATTAAATCAGGCCTTGGGATTTCGAACTCGCAAGGAACATTCGTCTGGCAAAGACCGCATGATGGGGAAGGGTTTTGCAAACCATATTCTGAGCGCTTCGCTTTGACAGGGTCCGAATCGATATAGTCGTGACATTTGTCCTTGTCGTGTCCTTTTTCGGTAATTGCACCAGCAGGACATCTTGAGATGCATTTCCCGCACTTTTCGTTCCGAAACTGAAGACAATTCTCTTTAGGGTGGCGATATCTTTTCTCACTTGGCGTCAGTTTCAGGAGGGTGACAACACTGCCAACTCGCATGGCCATCCCCTTGGGGGTGATGAAGCCGTCGTTGAGACTGAAGGTTCCCAGACCGCAGGTATAGGCAATATGGCGCTCTGACCAGAAAGATGTCCAGCCGATATTTTCATCACGAAAAGACTGGAAAGAAGGCAGAAGACTAGGAGCCACGGCCAAATGTCCCAAATCCTCTAAAAAGCCTGAGACGTGTCTACGCAGTGCATTATTACAGGCCTCCCCAAATTCTTTGGTGTAGACCCAGAGTTTGGATGGAAATTGCCCCTCTCTACGGTTACTTTTGCGGGTGTCTTCAGAAATGGGGAGGACCCATGAGATAACGCTGATCTGTTCGATCTCGGAAAATAGAAGCCCTCTCCCTTTTTCTTTCAAGGCTGCTGAAATGATCTCTCTCGGGGTAAGATGAAAAGAACCGATTAAGGTCTTATATTCAAAAAAAAGGGGATCCAATCCCGAGGCGAATCCCACAAGAGGTTCCTCCAAGTAGGCGCCCAGATCCAATTGTGTTCTGCGGTTTTGGTCATTCTCCAGAATAAAGTTCTTAATGAGTTGTTCCAGGACCTTATTCGGATTCTTGAGGAAGATGACCTTATCCTCTCTCATAATGGGATTGCCTTTCTAATCCTTCTCTATCTCCGTCGAATCAAAACCACCTTTTTCATGAATCCCTGTCTGTTTGCAGCGGTACTCTTCAATGGCCAATTTCAGCGCATCCGTGGCTAAGGTGAAACATGGAATTTTCTCTTCCGGCAACTGGGAAAGAACTTCCTGTGAGGTCTCCTCTGATATCCTGAGGGCCTCTTCAAGACTGGTCCCTTTGATCCGCTCTGTCAGAATGGAACTCGTCGCAATGGCTGCGCCACATCCAAAGGTTTTGAATTTCGCCTCTGTGATCTTGCCGCCATTTACTTTGATAAACATCTGCATAATGTCGCCGCAGGAGGCATTTCCCACGGTGCCCACGCCATCCGGGCTGAAAATCTCCCCCACATTTTTTGGATTTTGAAAATGCTCCATTAAGAACTTTGGATACTTCGCCATCTTCCGTCCCCTACTTAGATTATGAGCTTAGCGCATCAACATTGATAAAAAAATGTCGATATGGGGAATATTGGGATTGACCTGGACTGTAGGGTGCGTTCCCCGAACGCACCGTTTAGGCCTGATCGGGGATCAGGCCCTACAAAAAATGTTAACCATTAGGCTGCCTCGAAAAGGCCACCTCCCATGATCGGGTGTCGGTTCGATAGTCGTTCCAACTCTTATCGACTTCCGGTTGAAGCCCTGAACCGTATGTTCAAGGCGATGCCCCGGATGAGGCATAGGATTTTTATATATATGTTTGACTACTCTTTTTCGCCTTGATCCTCCAATCGCTTTACCCTTTGCTCCAATTTATTATGGAGCTGAAGAAGCATCTTCATAATATCAGACAATGGGTCTGGAATGTTTCCATGCTCAAAGTCAAGCGCTTCTTTCTCAGGTGTCACGGACTCCACAATGCGGCCCGGAACACCTACAACCGTAGCACCGTTTGGAACTGGCTTGACCACTACTGAGCCGGAGCCTATTCTTGCCCCATCACCCACGGTGATGGCTCCCAAAACAGTCGAATTGGAGCCTACAATGACACGGTTTCCCAGGGTGGGGTGGCGTTTCTTTTTTTCAAGGGTGGTGCCCCCCAAAACAACGCCTTTATAGATCAGGCAATCATCACCGATTTCGGTAGTCTCTCCAATCACTACACCCATTCCATGATCGATAAAGAGTCGCTTGCCGATCTTAGCCCCAGGATGAATCTCAATTCCTGTGAACCCCCGACTAAAATGGGAGATCAAGCGGGCAAAGGTATACCATTTATATTGATAGAGAGAATGGGCAATGCGGTGCAGCCAAACGGCATGAAGACCTGGATAGCAAAGAAGAATCTCCACATAATTTTTAGCAGCAGGGTCTCTCTCTTTAATCGTTCGAATATCTTCCCTCAATCGTGCCCACATTGAAGCATTCCCATTCTAATGATTTCTACAAATATGCAAACATTAACATATTCTTTCCATCAAATCTAACCCAAAGATTCCATTAACTACAACCTAAATTGAGCGATTTTTCATCTTTTATTGTTGAAAATCATAATGTAGGGGTTCGATTTATCGAACCCAAAAGGTGAAAATGGCCAATTGTGTAAGGGCTTGATAAATCAAGTCCCTACAATGAAATTTGAAAATAAATCGCTCAATTTAGGTACAACATAGATTGAGCGATTCTATACACAGCGACATTAATCACAGCAAAGGCCGTCATTCCTACCCCGTATTAGGTACGGGGTAAACTCCAGCAGGGGAATCCAGTGTTTTTCTGGATTCCCCTGCATCAAGTACAGGGCAGGCTTAGTCAAGCCCGGAATGACAATTTGTATAAGACTTATGTCGTCATGTATAGATCCGTAGGACAGGCGTCTCGCCTGTCCTACGGAGTGAAAGTTATGGACAGCCGGGACGGTTGTCCTACCGAGGTTTTGTATTCATCACAGGGGAAAATCGCTCAAATTAGGTAAGATATTATTTGGGATGGATCTTTAGGGGGATACAATTTGAGAATTTCACGGACGTGCACTGAATACGCAGGGTTCTATAAGTAGGCTACAATCGCCTCGGCTTTTCTAATGCGTGAATCAATGTCTAACAGAGACAGGAAAACTTCACCAGGATTTACCTGCTAAGCGCCGGATAGATATCGGGAATCAAGACCTTTTGCCTTGTCCAATCACAGGCATTATTGTTTCTTCTATCTTTACTAGCCCAAACCCTCCACAAACCCTGCAAACCTTAATTTTTTCGTTGTCATCATCAAACTTACCTAATCCATTGCAATCTGGGCAAAAAATCATCCCGTACCTCTCTGGAATAAACTTTTTGTCTTTTGGTACCATTCCCATCGCCATTTCCAATGACACCCATAGAAGTTCGTCAACCTTGTGCCATTAGGTCTTCCGGCCTATTGTTGGGCCCCATCCTCTTCTCTGATCTTCTCTCTAATCTCATCCTCATTGACTGCACAGATCCCACAAAGCGTTTCTCCAGTGAAAAAGGAGATTGTCCTCTTTTCACCAAGTTCCCCACCACATCGATCACAACTATGCTGAATGAAAAAAGTGCTGATTGGCATTTTCCCCACCCTATTTCTTTGAAACGCCTAAAAGCTTTGGGATTTCGAGGAGCGATTTAAAAATAACAACTGGGAAACTTCGCCTCAGGGCATGGTTCAATACGTGAAAGCTCCAGACCTGCGTGATATCCAAGATAACCAGATCATAAGTCCACGATCCCAACCTCTCAACAGCCTCTTTATAACTGGTGGCCTTCTCGACCTCACAGTTTGGATAGGTATCAAAAAGCTTTTTTTCTAGAATAGTCAAAACATCTGGGTCTTTGTTCACAACTAAAATCTTTTTACTTTTTGGAATGGATTCTTCCATCATTAATACTCTCACCACTCGTTAGCTGCAAATATTCTCTTGCTGCTATTATGGATAATATTCCATAACACAAAACAGGTCACAGATTGGTCACAGATACGCAGATTTTTTTAAAAAAAATGACCTCAAGGACTTAAGGAGGGTAGGTGATTGTTGTCATATCCAAGGGAAAAATTGAAATTCTCTATTTATATTGACTATTTTGTGCTGTTTCTATAGAATTTAATTAAAGTTCTTCACTAAGATAAACAATTCTAAAATACTGAAGAAGACAATGGTCTCGGCAATAGATGTGTTTTTATTACTTAAAAGAAGCTTATTCTCGGATTTAAGAAGGATGGGGGTTAATAAGTGCCTGAGTTCATTAGCAGTTTTGCAGTAGGACCTTTATTGGGCTTAGCGGCCAATGGTGCTATTACCATCTTGTGCCTAGTCACCTTGTCTCTTTATCGCCATTATCACCCCCTACGAAGTCTCTTTTTCTTCTACCTTATTTTGACCTTCTGCTTCTTAGGATGGTTAATTTATGGGCTTCAGAAATCGGAGGCATCCATCCTCTTAGGGTATAGAATCGATTATGCTTCATTAGCTCTCTTACCAGCCTGTTGGGCGTGGTTCATCTCAGCCCTTTTTTATGAGAGGCAATGGAGGCTGCGTTGGATGATAACCGTAATCAGTCTTATCCTGGCCGTTTTCGCCCTCTTAGGCAAAGGGCTATATTTTTTTGGACTTCCTCTGGAGCCCGATTCCATTGCCATGAATATCTTGCGGCCTCAGTCGCAACTCCTTAGGCCATTGATCCAATTCTTCTGCCTGTTCGTCTGTCTCTTCTATCTCATTGTGACAGTAGCAAGGCTTTGGCGTCTCAAAGACCAGCGGCATGTGTATCTTATATCTTTGAGCATTGGACTACTATTATGGCTCTTGGGAGGACTGCATGACGCCATCCGTGCCACGGGAATGGCTATCTTAATTAAAAGCCAAGTGTTATGGTTCGCTTCCCTTTGGCTCTCGATCTTTTTGACTATTGCTATAGCTCAACATTTCCGCTCCTTAGAGCAGGCTGCTCGAAAGGAGCTTGAAGAGCTGAGTAGAGTTAAAAGCAAGGCCCTTGACCATCTCTCCCATGAGCTTAGGACCCCTTTATCCGTGATCAAGGGGAACATCCTTATCTTGAGGCGAATGCTTCTATCCCAGACCTCCTCTGCCGAAGGAGGGAAGTTTTTTGAAGCCATTGAAAAACAACTGACTCGCCTGATCAATATTCAGGAAGAGACCGATAAGATCATCCGATATTACCAGCAATTGGAAAGGAATGCTTCCTCTGACGAATCCAACCGACTTGCTTCTACTTCCTCTGAACCTGTATTTCTGTATCCCTTGGCCAAACGAATGATAGGGGATATAAAGCAGCGTTCCGCACATAGGGACATTCATTTCGACCTGGAGGGGCCTGAGGATCTCTTTGTGCTCATGGACTCCAAGGTTCTTGAAGATGTTCTGGAGGGACTCCTGAAGAACGCCATCGAGAATACTCCTGACGAGGGGATGATTCGGATTCAACTGGAGAAGGAGAATCAGAAACTGCTCCTCAAGGTTCAGGATTTTGGTGTTGGGATTACTGAGGAGAATCAAAAGTACATTTTCGATGGCCTTTTTCATACTCAAGAGACAGAGCTGTACGCTTCTAAGAGGCCTTTTGACTTCAATGCAGGAGGTAAGGGTCTTAACCTTCTTCAAACAAAGATCTACGGACAGTGCTTTGATTTTGATCTTTCGGTGGAGAGCCGCCGATGCATCTATCTCCCCACAGACCGAGATTTTTGCCCGGGGAAGATCTCATCATGTACACACTGTCAGACGCTTAAGGATTGTCTGGGTTCTGGAGGAAGTACATTTTACTTGTCCTTTCCAATTGCGAGGTGATGGTTTCTTAAAAGATTTGATCATGGGGGAAAATGGGGAAAATATGAGCGAGAAGCTTCAACGGAGTGAACGTATGAGGGAGAAAGAACGTTTGTTGGGTCTCCTCATCCACGACCTCAACGGACCCTTGTCTATTGTTTCGACTAGTGTGGCCAACCTTCTCCGGAAAACGGATCGGTATGGCCCTCTCACAGATAAACAAAGATATATCATAGAGCGTATATCAAGGAATATTCAGAGGGCAAAGTCCCTTCTTCAAGAGATGATAGAGATTTCCCGTTCCGAGGAAGGATTGTTTCTAAAGGAACTTTTTCTGATCGAAAAGACCCTTAGGGATTCGGTTTTGGATGTGCTGGAGATTACCGCTCCCCATACGGCAGAAAAGCTCTCTCGTGTTGAGAACGATGAAAAGTTCCAACAGACTCTTAAGTCTCAGGGGATTTATGTTGAGCTTTGCGGAAAGTATTCCACATTACCTTTCTGTCATGATCAGAAGAAGATCCGACAGATCCTCCGAAATCTTGTGAGTAACGCCTTAAAACATCGCAGAAAACGGATAGATGTCTCCATGAGCGGTGAAACGGATCTACTGATCTCGGTCGAGGACGATGGGTTAGGGATCCCCGTGGGAGAACAAGAGAATATCTTCGAACCTTTTGCCCGGCTAAACGATAAAAACCGCACCAATGTGCCAGGCCTTGGGCTCGGCCTTACGGGTGTTAAAGCCTTAGTAGAGGCAATGGGGGGGAAAATTGCACTAGTTAGCGGTGAAGGGCTGGGGACACGCTTCACGATCCAAATTCCTCCTCTTTGATCTTCAGTCTCATGTGGCGCTTAGGAGATTGTGTCATGAATCAATCCATTCTGAACGGCAAAAGAATCCTGGCTGTGGATGACGAGCCGGATGTCTTAGAGGTATTGGGAGAAGAAATTTTAGAGGCCTGTCCGAATTGTCAGGTTGATAAGGCTACTTCCTATGAGGCAGCCTTTGAAATGTTGAATGCTCATGCCTACGATATAGTCGTCCTGGATATTATGGGTGTCCGTGGATTCGAACTCTTGAATCTGGCTGTGAGCCGCAACTTTAAGGCTGCAATACTCACAGCCCATGCTTTATCACCCGAAGCCCTGGAACGTTCTTTTGAATTGATGGCCCGAGCTTACTTGCCTAAGGAAAAATTAGGAGAGGTTGTTCCCTTTCTGGAGGATGTCCTGAAATATGATTATTTCCCAGGATGGAGACACCTCATGTTGAATCCTCATCTCTTTCCTGATTCTTGGCCGCACCACCCAGAGAATTGGTCGTGGCCGTTGAAGATATATACCCTGGGGCAATTTAAACTGGTGAGAAATGGGGCGCCGATTAGGTTTTCGGGAAAGGTGCAAAGGAAGCCTTTACTTTTGCTCAAAGCCCTCATTGCCCTTGGAGGTAAAGAGGTGCGAGAAGAGGAAATAACTGAGTTGCTCTGGGCCGAGGCTGATGGGGATGCTTCCCATAGCGCCTTTACAACAACGCTTTCCCGCCTGCGCCGGCTTCTGGGTTCAGGAAAGGCCATCAGGTTCCAAGGGGGGGAGGCAACCCTTGATCCCTTCATTTGCTGGGTGGATGTATGGGCGTTCGAACGAATTCTTGAGCATATAGAGACCTCGTGGAAACCTATCCGGTCGAGAGAACATCTATCTGAATTTATAGGGATGACAGAAAACGCGATTGGTCTATACCAAGGACATTTTCTGCCAACAGATAAGAGGTACCCCTGGACTGTCTCCTACAGGGAACGTTTGAAAAGCAAGTTCATCCGCCTTATTACCAGTGCAGGCGAATATTTAGATGAAAATGGAAAATGGGGAAAGACAGTAGGATACTATCGGAAAGCGATTGAGATCAATGACCTCACTGAAGAATTCTATCAACATCTTATGATCTGTTATCAGAAACTTGGTCACTGGGCTGAGGCCATAAGGGTTTACAATCGCTGCCGGAAAATATTCTCTGCGAATCTTAAGACCGTGCCCTCGCCTGAGACGGAGGCTATTTATAAAGCCCTAAAGGGACGTGTCAAACTCAAAACCTAACCTACGTCGATCGATCTTTTTACAATGGAGAATGTTCTAGTAGCCAAACGCCCAAAAATGGTAAGTCGTGATGTTCCCCTTAAGAAGGTAAGGTTACCGTTGATGCTCAGGCTAAAAATCTCTTGGGATTAATTTCAGCGATTTGTCTAAAATTGTCTTCCCCTAATTCTTTTCTCAGTTCAATCCCGAATCGATATTCGGTTCCTTCGATATTTGAAAAATAGAAATCCGAACCGAAAAGTACTTTTTCTCGGATCTGTGGAATTTGCAGGGTAACGTTTAACAGCGCCACCAAGTCAAAATCGGCCAGTGTATAGGAAATATCTGCAAACGTATTCGGAAATTTGGGGTCCATGAGTATCCCCTTTATTCTTTTATACCAACTCTTCTCAAATATAGCGGGATCTTCTTCATCTTGATAAATCTTCCATTCCTCCTCTCCACCGAAATGTGCAAAGCAAATTTTTAGATGATTAAAATCATTCAACAGGTACAAATAATTATCCGGGTCCGTGAAGTTAGCAGAAAAATCTTGATTGGATATTTTTTCTAAGGTTTGGCCGGTCTTGGGATGCTTTAGCCAGCTTTCAGGGATATCCCCTCTGAAGACGACGCGGCTTTTTTTCTTACAATGCGTCACAATGGGAATATGATTCTTTTCTGCATATTCATACACCGGATATAATCTTTCATCAAATGGATAAAAGCCCATGGGGGGATATAGTTTAATACCTTTGAACCCTTCTGTTTCAATATACCTCTTAACCAGGTCAAGGAGATGAGGTCTTCTGGGATCGGCACATATAAAAGGGTAGATATTATCCGGATATTTTTTCTTCAAGGTAGCCAACTCTTTAATCTGTTCTTCAAAGCTAAGAGGCGCCCTGCCGGCCTCCATGTAATCCATGTCCGCTGAAAGAACGACATACTTTGTATCACCCGGATAATATTTCATTAAGCCTTTTAGAATATCCTCCTGAGAAGCCTGATCCCCTTGTTTGATAAATTTTGCATATCTGTCAAATAGGTCTTTATCACTAAAGGGATCCAATGCGTTTAGAAGGCCGGCCAAAGGTCTTGTTAGACCATAAGCCATTAAGAATCTGACTAATCCGAAAGGCAAGAAACGATCCGGCACATTTTTAATAGTAAAAACGTGTGCATGACAATTGTGGATGATCATCTCCTGCACCTCCTTAGGACTCCCCCTTACTACAAATCTTCTAGGATCTGTCTAAATTCATCCGGTTTATCAGTAATAATACAATTAACACCCATGCCCAATGACTCGTTCATTTGCTCATGATCATTAAGAGTATAGCGAATAATTGTTTTAAGGGAGCTGTTTATATTATAATCGCGATCGTGTATGGCTTCTTTGATTTCTTCAAGATTTCTTGGCCGGCCAAGGCATCCAATTGAGACGACTGTAATCTTTATCCTCCCAGCAACTCTCAGAGGATTGTAATCCCTCCCTACAAGCCAAGAGAGAACTCTACGCAGAATCCCTCCCAAAAAACTATTGAAAATACTTCCTATCGGTTTCCCTAAGATGTCTTTCAGAAAAAGATTCAGAAAACCCTTTGGAAAGGATTCTACCAAGGCTGATAGACTGCCGGGAGCGTCAAAGGCAAACTTGCAACGCATCTCCCCCGTTTTCCTGATGCCATGCATTAGGTTTTTGAGCACTTTGGGGTGCGTATATCCGGCAACGAGTTCTTCCGGGAGAGATGAGAATCGTCTCAAAATGTTGCCGATAAGGGAGCCAAACTCAACAAAACGTTCAGCGTCTCTTTTTTCATTCCACCCAGGATTTTTGATGTCAAAATAAAGAAATTGCAACCTGCTTGGCTTTTTGATGGATTCCTGACCTGCAAATGAGAGAAAGTCTTCAAAGGTTGGAATTGGATGCTCGACTTTATCCGGCGTATGACGGTAACGATAGATCTGCCTGACCTGTTCGAGCGTCAGGTTCACAATATCGTATTCATATAAGGAGCTAAGAGGCTTTGTTGAGGAAACTTCTACATAATTACCATCTTGATATTTTGCAATAACGGCATATAGTCCATCGCTTTTAGGTACAAACTTCGGTGAGATGAGTGCGAAAGGAAGATTTTCAACATTGATTCGATTAATTGGAGATATCAAGTTCACGGGTTTAGGATCATGAAAGACGATGATCTTCTTGTCTTTCGTGAGACAAAGGTCGAGCTCCAGACCGTTTGCCCCCAACTCTAGGGCTTTTTTAAACGAGGCCATCGTGTTTTCGGGATAGTGGTGTGGCGCTCCGCGATGTCCGATATTGTAAACTTGACGGATAGGGATTTTTAGGACTAATGGATTTTCTTTGGAGCTGAGATATTTCTTGGTTCGATAAGCGCTCTGCCATCTTGAGTCCAAATAGGGAAGACGAGACGGGCAGAAGACCGGTAGTGATTCTTGATCAACTTCTCCGACGGCAAGTAATTTCTTTAGAGAGACGGAGAAATTCGGCTTTGAGAATGCCACACGGATGCAGTGACGTCGGGTTACCTGATAGTTAGATGCATCAACATAGAACATCTGAGATTGTGGATCGGCGGTGAGTTTCAATGGATCAAAATAGTCTACGGTGTGGTTCGAGCGATTGATTCTCACATCCACAATGTCGACGTCAATGCCCTCGAAGATAAGAAACTCTTTTTTAGTTTTGGGATCGAGAAGGTAGACTTTGAGGAAAAGAGGTTTCATACTTTTTCCTTTTGTGAGAAGTTATCAAGCATTATCGCGATTGTCAAGCTTCCATATTGAAAAATCTGGAAAATTTTCTGATAAATTTTCTTGACAAAGCATTTGGGCTGTGTTAAAAAACCTCAAAAAGGAAGAAAATGGATCAGCTTAATCGTTTCAATCTTTGCAGTGGGTTTAACTTTTATTGGTTTTGGTGGACCAAAATCTACCCACTGTTTTCGGCTGATCGCTAAAAGACAGTTATAGCAAGTTGAGGCCGTGGGTAGATTAAACATTTGCCCGCGGCCTTTTTCTTTTCTAAGGCCGTGGAGGAGATTCCTCAAACGGCCTTTTTTATTTCCGGAGAAAGGAGAAATACGTCATGATTGGGAAAAGGATTCGTATGGAACGTATCATGAATAGAGAGACTGGGAAGACGGTAATTGTCCCTATGGATCACGGAGTGACGATTGGGCCAGTCGCTGGGTTGATCAATTTGCCGGAGACTGTTAATGCTGTAACGAATGGAGGGGCAAATGCGTTCGTTGTCCACAAAGGAGTGGCTGAGGCCGGCCATAGGAGAAAAGGCAAAGATGTAGGCCTGATCATCCACCTTTCAGCGAGCACACGGATGGCACCTGATCCAAACTCTAAGACCATGGTATGCACGGTGGAGGAGGCAATTAAGTTAGGGGCGGATGGAGTTTCCATCCACGTGAACATCGGATCTGAGGATGAGAGGTCCATGCTAAATGACCTGGGTTATGTAGGTAGGGTGGCTATGGAATGGGGGATGCCACTATTGGCCATGATGTACATGAGGGGCCCCAAGGTTAAGAATGAATATGACGTGAAGTTGGTGAAACATGCCGCTCGAGTGGGAGCGGAGCTTGGGGCAGATATTGTTAAGGTTGTCTATACGGGG
>Ga0214474_1001271_pt1 | contig 11679 bp, 13 predicted proteins | sample RVTome_2_FD_187335 | JGI IMG/M metagenome (GOLD analysis project Ga0214474, IMG submission 187335) | Soil microbial communities from uranium-contaminated site in the Upper Colorado River Basin, Wyoming, United States - RVT95D214 HiSeq ...
CTTTTCTATGTAAGATTCCTGATATTTTTATCGACAGTGATACTTGAATCCATAATGTTTGAGATAATATGTTGCAATTCCATTAAAAATAAATTAATAAATCTTTGATCGAGTTAATGTTGATCAGATCCTTGACTAACACTTATCTTTGATTCAACTCCATCCATAGATGATTATTAAAGGAAATAATAACTTCAGGCGGTGAAAAGATGGCAAAAAAAATAAAGAAAAAAGGTAGGACCATAAAGCAGAGGACGATCGCTCAAACAACCAGAATTGAAGGATCGACATCAGGAGTGGAGGCACCTAAAATAGTGGAAGCCCGAAGGCCTCCGGGCATAGGCGGAAAATTTATTCTGGATAAGTGGACTTATCATGTGCCATCTCTTCCCATTTCTCCAAAGGAAATCAAAGAAACCTTCACTGCCGATGTGGTTGTAGTGGGGGCAGGGACATCCGGCAAGGCTGCAGCATTAACGGCTGCCCAGGCGGGTGCCAAGGTCATCCAGATTGATAGGCATATTACTTTTCGGTATGGTGGTGGGCATATCGCTGCTATAGATAGCCGCGTACAGAAAAGACTGGGAATTAAAATAGATAAAGAAGAAGTCTATCTACAACTCATGAGATGGGGTGCAAACTATCCTGACCAGAGATTTTACCGACTCTGGGCTGAAAATAGTGGCGCCACTCTGGACTGGGTGATGGATATGACAGACCCGGAGGGGATTCAAACAATAATGTACCAATGGCCACGTCCTCCCGGCTTCGATCCAAAAAAAGAATATTATCCGGATTTTCCGGTCGCTCATTTTCAAACGGATGGGACTTTTAAAGGCCTCGACCATAGTCTCTCTTTAAAAAATTTGGAGAAACATGCTCTGAAGCATGGAGTGGAAATCCGTTACCAAACCCGGGCCATGCAGTTCATCAGACAGGAAAACGGTAGAGTAACCGGTGTGATTGCACTTGATAAGGGGGGTAACTATATACAATTCAACGCCCTGAAGGCCATCGTAATGTGTACCGGGGATTACGGCAATAACCCGTGGATGATGCAGAAATACTGCCCCCATTACGCTGATCTTGCCCTTGAACACAATATCTATATGACCCGTAATGAGGATCTTATAAAAGCCCCGGAACCCTTAGATACCGGTGATGGGCATCAAATGGTCATGCGGATTGGTGGGGTAATGCAGTCTGGAGTTCATGCCCCAGTGGCTCATGCCACTGCTGGACCTATAGGTAATGCACCTTTCTTGCGTGTTAACCTTGAAGGAAAACGTTATGAAAACGAAGACGTGACGGCTCAAAGTATCTCTAACTCGCTCGCTTGCCAACCAGGTAAGAAGGCATGGCAGGTTTTCGATAGCAAGTGGGAGGGAGAATTAAAAAGAATGGGTGTAGGTCTGGGGAGATTCCTTGAAGTACACCCTATAGTACGAATGGCTTTTGAAACGGAAACTTTGAGTGCGGATACTCTTGAAGAACTTGCCAAGAAAATGGATGTACCCGTTAAAACTTTTATGGCAACCGTAGAGAGATATAACTATCTCGTCAGTATAGGGAAGGACCTGGATTACGCCAAATATCCTGAACGTCTCACAACGATAGACAAGCCACCCTTCTATACAGGATTATCTAAACGGGAGTTTTTAGTGGTCCTAGGAGGCTTGAATACAAACATCCGATTGCAGCCGTTGGATGCCGATAGAAAAGTGATCCCTGGACTTTATTTGGCCGGGAATATGGTGGGTAACCGCTTTGCTGTCGATTATCCTGTTATGTGTGCTGGCCTCAGTCATGGCCTGGCCTATGTTACGGGTCGCTTAGCCGGGCAATACGCTGCTTCTGAGACGGGATAGAAAAATGGTTTTCAATGGGGTTTCATTGGAATACCTGCCGTGGCGCTTTTGTCAAATATGGATCCATAGAATGGCTAAATTCATCTCTACATTTTAAGCGCTGTTCTCTCTTCTGCTGAAAGACTCGCTTTAAATTCGGTGAGTTTTACGTCAGCCTTCTTGTTGGCGAAGACCTTGCCATCCTGAATCTCAAGGTAGCCCACCAGCTCTAATTCTTCTAACAGAGCCTGCACCATGACATGGCTTAAGGCAGGGTATATACCTTCTATCTGCTCTTTTGAAAATTCATTTAGTATCTTATTCGCCTCTATGCCGGGTTTCCTAAGAACTTTGTCTAATAGTGTCATCTCCCTTCTGAAATAAGGGATATTTCGTCCTTTATCACTTACGTCAAAAGCTTCAAGCTTTACGACCACAGAAGTCCGATAATCAGGGCAGATGACCTTTACATCTCTTTGGGCAACCCTTTGCTCCGGAGGCGGCCATTTGAAGGCTCCAGAACTTGCTAAATTGGCCATATGGTGTTTCGGTTCAGTATAGGTTTGAAAGACGTTTCTAAAACCAAGCCCATCATATTTCTTTAAACTCGGGTCATCAACACTCACCGGAGCATATAGGAAGGGGTAATAGAAAAGATAGTCTTTATACCTGGGCCCGGCAGAATGAAGCTCCATCATCTTAGGAACAACCGAAATCGCAAGACTGGGACATATCGTTCCACTAAAACTTTCCCCATCAAAGATAAATTCATCGCCCATTTGATACTGATGGTGACATGGATATTTCTCTTTATCCCCCAGGAAGTCAACTACTGTGGCTTTAACCTTGAACATAATAACCTCCTTATTGTTTTATTTTGCAGATTTTATAAAGATTACCACACTCCACTCCGATTTTCCGATTAATTTATTTTAAAAGACTTCTCAAAAAATTCTTTAAATTACTGAAGTCCTCTGGAGAAATATCAACAAACCTTATACCAGTTCGGTAATCTCCCCATTCCTTCCCCATGGTAATATCCAGCCAAACTACCTGGACCAGCGTTTCGATTCTATTTAATTCAGGACCCGAAGAAAAAAATACTTTTAACCTGAGATGCTGGCCAATCTCCATTTGCTCTGGAAGGCAGAGAAGCAATCCTCCTTCACTGGCATTGATAGCACGGCCATGCTTGACGAATGGGTCAGTTCGAGCATATTCTATAGGTAAATCTATATTGAACCTGGGATGCTTTCTCTTTTCGATGTTTACAGTCCCATAACGGAGCTTGGTTTCTTTTTCTTCGCCTTTCATTGAATATCCTTCTTAAATAGTCGCTTCAAATAGACCTCTCCATCAAATCCACAAACGGATGTGGAATGACTGTGGAATTGAAGTCTTACTCCCTTGATGAATGCCGTCTCCACCATTTTGCCTAAAAAATGAGCACATCTAAGTCCAGGAATAAACTCACAAATCCAGTAAATTCTAAAAAACCTGATTCCGAATCATTATTCTTTTTAGGGGTCCGTGACCTCAAATCTCACTATCGTTGGATTCTTACTTTGAATTAATTTGATTTTTAATCCTAACTTCACAAGAGAGACAATAATTCATATTATAACCGTATAGACAAACCAAACCAAGCTAAAAGCAATGGCGATTGGGAAAGGGTCTTTCACTTCCAGGGCAAGATTCAAGAGGATTCCAAGGAGAATTGAGATGACTAAAGTGAACTTTAGATAATATTCCTGTTTTTAATCCACCCCTAAGTCCTCTTTAGATTTTTCTCCTTTCCTTTCTCTTTTCATTTACCGATCCACCTGCTTCATCACCTCTCTAACTTCAATTCATTGTAAATAAGTAATTGCCTCAATTTTCTTTTTTATCGGATGATACTTTTCATAGAATTTCTTATATTCTTCAAGCGAACTATAAGGCCCGTGAATTCCAATAATCTCTGTATATGGAGTTCCATAATCCATAATAAAGAGCTTATTCCCTGTTTTAAAAGAGCAGACATAATGATTAAATCCATAGGGTCTGGTTACGAGAACCACTATTCGGGGGTTATATGAAGGATTAATCCGATAGAGGGTCTCTTTTAAGAAAAAGGCTGCATCCACATAAATACCTGATTTGAGACGAAAGGTTTCTTCGGAAGTTTTTGGGATGGGTAAGGTCCCCTCATATTTTTTGTATCGTTCCTTATCAAAGGAAAAATCATCCTCCATCCATTTCACTAAATCCTTATAAGATTTCCATTCAGCGATAGTTTCAGAATATGTTTTCCCCGAGAAAGGTTTCAGGGTAACAACTTCCTCTGGCGGAGTTTTCCCGGAAGAAGGTCCGGCAGGAGCAGTCCTATCTGATTTAGTTTCTTGCGGATATATTTTAACCTTGGAAGGGGCACAGGAAAATAAAACAAGAATACAAATGGCTAAGGCTATATTATCTATTTTCACTAATTCTATACCTTTCTTTCCCTTCTCATCTCGTAATCCCCTACCTCCACCATCTCTACAAACTCCTCTTTAGTGAATATCCCCTTTTCCACCAACAACCTTGTGAGGGCCTCTTATTGAACCACCTGGGACAAGAGGAGTTCTGTAAAGGAGACGATTTGTTTAGGTTCAAGACTAATGGCCATGACGACCTCTAAAAACTGTGTAATGAATTTTCATTAAATTTATGGATATTAAGTCTCTTCAATTCACTTTGGATTCTTAAGGCATCCTCTTTATTACAAGCAATAGTTCGATATTCCATCATTTGAATATTCTTTAAAATATATTTCTTTTTCGCCTCATTCCTTCTCCTCCCCTGTCCTAACAGAATAGGCAATAATGAGGTCATTCGGTATGCAACATTCTTTGATTCCCCAAACAGGATGTATTCACCGGTAATTTTATTCCTGAGTTGATACACCCCTGGCCCATATGGTGCGTACAAATAATCATTTCTTTTCGGATTGGGGAAGGGTTTCCATCTAGTCCAATTATATTCTTCCATCTTTCTTATGTCTGATTCTCAGCTTCTCCACAAGACCACCCTTATTTTGAGAACAAAGTGAGCTTATGTCACGGGCATTGGTAATCTATATCATATTTCCCAAGGAGCTCCTCGAACCTTCTTGTGAAGGTTTTTCCAAAAATACTCTTTTCATCACTTGATTGCAACTTGTCAAAAAAACTTACAAAGGCATTTTTAAAATCAGAAAAGAAACAATCAATATTAACCTGGAGACCTATTTTATGGTCAAAATGAAAATAGAAGTTTTCTCTTTCTATTCCACCTCTTTTTATATAAAATCCATGAGCTAACCCATTCCTAAAATCTTCCCAGGCGATATCTGAATAGGAAAATGGTTTTCCATTGACGGTTAGGGTTTTCTGGAACTCTGGGTCCATAAATTCTTTTATAAACTCTTTAAAGGAAGCTCCAGCCTCATCAGTACCGGTTAAATAATGACCTAATCCCTCTATGGCACAACAGATGATGGTAGTTGCATTTAGTAAATGGAATTTGGTCAACGCCTTCTCTCTCTCCAGATAGAAAAGTTCTTCTAAAGAGTCAAGGAAAACTAACTTTGCCCGCTCTTGTAGAAATGTGACTTTGTCATTAAAGTTTAGTGCTTTTAGGACCGATTTATCATGATAGTCAAAAAAAAGTGATATCTTCTTTCCACCTAATTCTATTTCATTTTGAGGGGGCTCCATACGCTTCATTCCACATTTTGGGCACTTTGTTTGTTGTCCCACTATCATCCTCCGAAAGTAATGACTTGATTTACTTCATTTTTCTATTCTCTTAAGTAATCAAATTAAGGTCTTCCTTATTTTTTTCTCCATAATTCCCCCATTCTTCCTTGCCTCCTTCTCATTTATCTTGATACCATACCTTATTTCGCTCTTCTCTTCCTATTTCCCCGACATGTCTTTGACTAATTCTTGAACTACGTTCTTAATAACTTCATCAATATATTTTTTACTTACTCCAGAGATAGTAGAGGACCACAATATTTTATTTGAAGAGGTATCTAAAATCTGTGCAGATAGAGCTATATATTTTTGATATCCTGCCTTATATCCATCAATGCTGACCAGTAGTTGGTGTCTTGCTCCTTCATCTATATTGAACCTCTTTGAATTTTGTAATTCAGCCATAAGCATACTTTTAACATACATAGCTTTACCACTTACAATCTCTCCATGTTTAGTAACAATCTTTACATCTTTGACGTCAATAATTCCAAAATTAGAAATAGCTGGAGGAACGGGAAGAATAGTCTTCGTGTATTTCATACCATAGCCACAGCCATTAACAAAAATTAACAGTACTAGAAAAATCACCTTTTTCATGAATTCACCTCCTATATTAAGAAACCCCATTTCTTTTCAGAAATGGGGTCCTAAATTTATCTCCAAGTCATATTCCCACCTGATGGTTTAAAGTTGACGATGGATGGCCTCAGCCTGATTGAAGTGTATTAAATGATGAACTGGATGTCAACAAGAATTGCAAGTGTAGCAAAAGGTGCTTAAAAAGATAGTCAATACATGATAAAAAGATCAATCATGGAATCGATTGGAAAAGAAATTAAGGAAATCATAAGAAAAAAAGGGGTTTCTAGTTACCGTGTCTCCAAAGATCTTTGAATAGCACAGGAGAGTCTTCTTAGATCCTTAAAAAATGGAGCTAACCCAAGGTGGGAAATGGTCAAAAAGGTTTTGGAATACCTGGGCTATAAGATTCGGTTGGTCGAAAAAAAAGTAAGAAGCAGGTAAAAATATGTATGGGAAAATCTGAATATTGCCAGGTGATAGCATTCTATGCTATCATCATAGGCAATGAAGGCGAAGCACCGCCGCACGCTCGAAGCCATCTTCTCGACGCCGACCCGTGGAGCTATCGTGTTCTCGGATATCGAGGCACTGATTCGCGCCCTTGGCGGGGAAGTTCGCGAAGGGGAGGGATCGCGAGTTGTCTTTGAGCTGAAAGGCGGACGGAAGTATTTGCATCGCCCCCACCCGGGCAAAGAGGTGAAAAAGTATCAGGTTGAAGAACTGCGGGAGTGGTTCGATAAGCTGGAGGTTAAATCATGATGAATGTGATGACATACAAAGGCTACAAAGCCCGCATTGAGTTCGATCCACGTGACAACATATTTGTGGGGCGGGTTTTGGGAATTGAGGACGGTATCAGTTTTCATGGCGCGACAGTCGCAGATCTCAAAGACCGTTTCGCAGCCGCCATGAACCACTACCTTGCCGACTGCAAGGCAATGGGCCGTAAGCCGGAAAAACCAGTGTCGGGCAAACTCATGCTTCGCATCGCGCCGGAGATACATTCCAAGGCGCTTGTGATGGCCCGTGCATCAGGCAAGAGCCTGAATCAGTGGGCGGCTGAGGTGCTCGCCAAGGCAGCGCATTCGACGCGGTAAATGTCCTTCGGCAAGTTAATAATTGACTTTTGGGCCACGTGGAATTGCACCTACCTGGCGAATACAAGTAATAGCAACCGCTCCTATTTCCCTGCCAAGAATCCTAAGACAAAAGCGGCCAACCCCATTATCCCCTGTAGCTCCCAATTCGATTTCAGTTTCCCAACCTCTGCCAGCTTCAAAGCCCGGTCGGTGAGTTCCTTTTCTTTCTCGAAGGCGGTCCTGTAGACTTCGGCCTCTCTCTCGGCCAACTCGGTCAGCTTCTCCTGGATGGCGCTCTGCTGCTTCAGAAGATTTTATATGGCTGGGGGACGAGGAGTCGAACCTCGATTCACGGAGTCAGAGTCCGGTGTCCTACCATTGAACGATCCCCCAATTCCAAAATCACGCAGAGCGCTAAGCGCAAGGCGTTAGGGGTTTTGAAATATAATAGCACTAAGGCTGTAACAGTTCAACCCCTTGAACCTTCCGCCTCCCGCTTAACTTTTTCCTTGAGGATATTCAAGAGACTGGAAATCGGGATTTCTTCCTGGGATTTGGTCTCCATATTTCGTAAAACGACTTTCCCTTGTTTCAATTCATTTTCTCCCAGGATGAGGACGAATCGAGCCTTCAGTTTATCGGCCCGCCGCATCTGACTTTTCAGACTTTTTCCTCCATAATCCAACTCCGCCCAAATTCCCTCCAAGTGGAGTTGATTGATGATTTGGTAAGCCTCTTTAAGGGTTTCTCCTCCCAGGGCAGCAATAAAGAGGTACGGATGCTGGATAAATTCTTTATCCTTTACCAACAAAGAAACCAGCCTCTCCATCCCGATAGCAAAACCAATTCCTGGGATATCCGGGCCACCCATCTCCTGGAAGAGATTGTCATATCGCCCACCGCCAGTCACCGCATTCTGGGAACCCAATTGGTAAGAAACCACCTCAAACGCAGTCCGGGTATAATAATCCAATCCCCTTACCATTCTGGGGTTCAAGATATAGGTGAGCCCCGCCATCTCAAGATATTCCTTTACTTTATCGAAATGTTTCTGACAATCCTGACAGATGAAGTCACTCACCTTGGGTGCATCGGCAATGGCTCCTTGACAGGTTTCCACCTTGCAGTCAAAGATGCGAAGAGGATTGAACTGAAGCCTTCTTTGACAATCTTCACAGAGTTGAAAAGACTTTCTTGTTAAAAAATTTTGCAGCTCTTCCCGATACCGAGGTCGACAGACACGACAGCCCAGGGAATTGATCTGTAGTTCAAGCTTCTCAAGCCCCACCCTCTTTAGGAAATGGATCAGCATGACAATGACCTCAGCGTCCACCATGGGGTTCTCCACACCAAAAACCTCTGCATCAATCTGGTAGAACTGCCGGTAGCGGCCTTTTTGAGGTCTTTCATATCGAAACATCGGCCCGATGCAATAAAGTTTTGCCACGGGATCGAAGTTGTAGATTTGATGTTCTAAATAGGCCCGTGCCATAGAGGCCGTTGCTTCAGGACGAAGGGTCAGGGAGTTGCCGCTTCGGTCAGTGAAAGTATACATCTCCTTCTCAACAATGTCGGTTGCCTCTCCAATGCCACGAGAAAAAAGTTCTGTCCGTTCAAGGATGGGAATACGAATCTCCGAGAAACCAAACCCCTCAAAGACCTCCCGAGCAGTCTTCTCTATAAACTGCCACTTCCCAATCTCATCAGGAAGGATGTCATTGAAACCACGAATCGCTTTAATCTCCACCTGATTATCCTTTTCGGTATTCTTCCAAATTGTAGCGCCCTCATTGATTGGGGGGAATTTGTATCCTGGATTTAGAATAATTTATCTTATCCGCCCCAAAAAGTCAAAATACAAAAAATTGATTCTTGGGGGAAATTAGGGTTATTATATATAAAATAGCACGACTGAAAATAAATTTAACGAAATAATACCATTCGAATTATTCGCTATCATTCGATCTATTCGCCTAATATTCGGAGGTTTTATGCAGATCAATCCGCAGATCTTTAGGGAGTATGATATTCGAGGGGTGGTCAACAAGGATTTGACTCCTGATGTCGTCAGAATATTAGGTAAAGGCTTTGGGACCCATATGGCCCAATTGGGCCGTAAAGAATTAGTGGTCGGCAGAGATGGGAGGCTAAGTTCAGAAATTTATAAAGAAGCATTGATCGAAGGCCTGACCTCAACAGGATGTAATGTGGTCAACATCGGCCTCTGTCCAACACCTGTCTATTATTTCTCCATTTTCCATCTCGATAAAGATGGCGGAATGATGATCACTGGAAGTCATAATCCACCAGAGTTCAATGGATTTAAGGTCTCAGTAGGTAAAAGCACCATCTTTGGAGAAGAGATTCAGAATCTGAGGCAATTGATCGATGAGGGGAAATTTATAGCAGGCAGGGGAAATGTTTCTCAAGAAGAAATCATCCGACCTTACCACCACTATATCAAAAAGAATATTCACATCGAAAAAAGAATGAGAGTTGTAATTGATGCGGGGAATGGGACAGCAGGGATTTTGGCTGGGCCACTTCTCAGAGATCTGGGCTGTGAGGTCGAAGAACTATATTGTGAGGTGGATGGTCGATTCCCAAACCATTTTCCAGATCCCACCATCCCTGGAAATTTAAAAGACTTAATCGATCGGGTGAAAAAGCTTCGGGCCGATGTCGGAATTGGATATGATGGTGATGCAGATCGCATTGGAGTCGTAGATGATCAGGGAAACATCATCTGGGGCGACCAATTGATGATCCTATTTGCAAGAGAGATATTAAAGTATAAAAAAGGAGCCTCTTTTGTGGCGGAGGTGAAATGTTCTCAGAATTTATTTGATGACATTGAGAAACATGGCGGAAAGGCCATGATGTGGAGAACAGGCCATTCCTTGATCAAGGAGAAGATGAAGGAGGAAAAAGCTGCCCTTGGTGGGGAGATGAGTGGACACATCTTTTTTGCAGATCGTTATTTTGGTTATGATGACGCCATCTATGCCTCGTGCCGCCTCATTGAACTCCTCTCAAAAACAGACCAAAAATTATCCCAGCTCCTCAGTGATGTACCCAAGACATTTATCACCCCCGAAATTCGAGTCGATTGCCCAGATGAGATCAAATTTAAAGTCGTTGAAAAAGTAAAAGAGGTGCTGAGAAAAGACTATCCAATCATTGATGTAGATGGGGTTAGGGTCAAATTTGAGGATGGATGGGGATTAGTGAGGGCTTCGAACACTCAACCGGTATTGGTTCTCCGATTTGAGGCACTGACAGAAAAGAGACTCCAGATAATCAGAAAACTCATTGAGGATAAAGTCCAAAACGCGGTCACAGGCCTTCGAAAGTAAGAAGAAATTCAGTTTATCAGGCAATCAGAAGACTAGGGTGCAGGTCATTAGGATATCAGGGGTTTAGGGATTCTGGAGTGGCACATTGGGCGGCCTTGATTGGCACCGCCGTTGCTTTTGGAGTTGGATTTTTATCCTTGACGTTCTTGATAAAAATTATTAAGATGGGGAAAATATTCAATTTCTCTTATTATTGTTGCGGAATGGGGATACTGATGATTATATTTATATAAGGGAAAAAAACTGAGAGGAGGGATTGAAATGAGAATCAAGGATGTGATGACAAAAAATCCAGTTACGGTGGATAGCGAAACACTGGTTGTAGATGCCCAAAAGATAATGAGAGAAAAAGATATTCGAAGGCTTCCTGTTGTTGATAAAGAAAAATTGGTAGGCATCATCACTAAACACGATCTCCTCGAGGCATCACCTTCACCGGCCACCTCGCTGAGCATCCACGAATTGAATTATCTCCTTTCAAAAATGAAGGTGAAGGAGATCATGAAGAAAAACCCAGTGACCCTCACTCCGGATACCCCTTTTGAGGAGGCTCTAAAGATAGGGCAAGATAAGAAGATCGGCTCCTTCCCAATCATGGAGAACGGAAAATTGGTTGGAATTGCGACCGAATCGGATATCGTCAGGTTTCTGACCCAAGCTTTAGGGGTAAAGGAGGAAGGATCGAGAATCACCATTGAAGGATTGGGGGGGAAATTAAGCGACCTTGAGAAGATTATTTCAATTGTGAACCAACATAACACAATCGTTTTAAGCATGATTTCCTTGCCCAGACCAGAAAAGAAGGATTGGATGATCGTGCTTCGATTAAAGACGAGTAAACCCGATCCAATTGTCAAGGATTTCAAGAAGGCCGGTTTTAATGTCACCTATTCGGCCTGGTTCCGTTGCGAGACAGGAAGTGATTGAGAAGTTTAACGTCCTTTACGAGAAGAAAGGGTTGAATGGTGAAAGAAATGATAGACGAGTTGGGCTGATTTTCGATTCATCTTTGGAATTTTAGCCAAATCTTCTTCTGTAGCTTCTTTGATCT
>Ga0214474_1001272_pt1 | contig 11678 bp, 9 predicted proteins | sample RVTome_2_FD_187335 | JGI IMG/M metagenome (GOLD analysis project Ga0214474, IMG submission 187335) | Soil microbial communities from uranium-contaminated site in the Upper Colorado River Basin, Wyoming, United States - RVT95D214 HiSeq ...
TGAAAACTTCCGATGGATTATCCCGAAGGGAGAATTAGAGGGCTACCATTAATATCGCTAATACCAAAGCGCGTGGAGCATAGCGATATCACTTTATCTCAGTTTCATTTTTTCAATAATTAGTCAAAAGAGGGTCACCCTCCTGAGAAGGAGTCGAGGGGCCAAGGATTCAAGCGGTGAAGTGTACTTTACTTGTTAAAGTGCCGCCCTTCCGCACTCCCTATGTTTCAGCCGTGACTCCTAACGTCTTAGAAACCTTGACCTAATTGTGGGGGTTCAGTTGAAGAGTACACCTACAAGTCAACAGCGGAGACCATTTTTAAGAATTGAAGATTACGCGTTGAAAGTAAGTATAACGGTGCGCATCAGCCGCGCCTATTTCGAGTGTGATCCCGATGAGATATTCAAAAAGCCCTTCACCAAGATACATCCCTACAGCCACCGCCCCTACGGGACCATCTACGCCTATTGAGTTTCCTCGCTGCTTAGCAGCGGTAATTTCACCTTGAGGTAACTTGAGCCATCAGCGATGAGGGAAACATTTACGAACCAAATTGCTCGTTCCCCCTATGTTGCCTTTTAACATTCTTAATGCAAAGCCTGCTGCTACTTGACAGGTGCGGTTTTAATGTATTCCTTTTGCTTCATATCTTTAATATTGATCGGGATCCTAACCTTTACCGAGGCCTTGTTGCTTATCGGATACCAGATGCCGTATACCAGGTAGAAATCGAAGGTTTGGCCTCCCTTGGCATCGGAGGGGATGGTAAAGCCGTTCGTGAAATTGACGTGAACCGATCCCATCCCAGGGTATTGGATGTCAAGCTTATCCGACACCCAACTAAAGTCATGTCTGGTTACCCAGACCCTCATGATGGTACTCGGCGTCTCGGCAAAGGCGGGGTTGTAAAAGATGTCTGCCTGGAACTTCAAGACCTCTCCCGGTTTAACAGTGGGGGATGGGGTGATCTTGAGGGTGGCAGTGACTACATTGGCAGCCTCGGCAACGCCGCAGAGCGTATAAAACACTAGGCAACCCAGCAAAAGTCCAAACAGCATATACCGCCTTATCGGGCATCCTTCCCTTTTCATTTTTCCCTCCCATGTGCTGTTATGTTTCCGTTTCTTCGCAGACAATACTTTACGACTCCGTGTTTATTAAGTGCCAATTTCCAGAAAAAGGTTCAAAGGTTTTTACTATGTCATAATAGCCGGTGCATCAGATCCCATCCCTGTTCAGAAGAGAGAAGAAGTCATTCTTTCCTGGTTATAAGAGTAGCACAAACATTGCAAAAGGTACAGTCTCTGATAAAGTCCATCGGTCCTCCCCTGAAGATGAACGAAGAGTGGGAAGACGGGGACTGATCTTCTGGTAAAAGCTCCCTTTGCCGCGCCTACTTCTGGCTTGATCTAAATGAACTATTCAAAAGTCCCTTTGCCAAGATCGATTATAACTGCCAGCGCCCTATGGGGCTATCTACAGCCTGTATATTTCTTTTTATGCTGTTCAGTATTCCCGCATTAATTCAGACGTGCTCGGGTAAGGCTTGCAAGCCGTCCGCGAACTGTGCTGAGTGGATCAAGGGAGGCAGCCAACTACTGAGGTTTTCTAATGGAGAATGTCCATGTATCGTTTACAAGGTAATTGATGATTGCTGCAAGAATAATTGCGATGATATTAGCTATTAAATAATGAAGCAATAGTGCAAAAGCATTAGTAAAAATGAACTGAAGAGCTATCGAAAACAAACTAGCAATAAAGTACTGGCCCATTTGAAGGAAAAACATTTTTTTGATATTTTTTCTGCGGTCACGCCATGTCCAAATCCTGTTCCAAAAAAAATTATGAATAGTGGACACAAAAATTGCTCCTGCTAATGATACGTTGAGACGGGTTTCCGGCGGAATAATATTTTTGAAAATCAACGCTTGATTACTATAGAAAATAGAAATATTTACCATGGTGCCAAAAAAGCCAATAGTTCCAAACTTCAAAAAGCGGCCCCTCATCAACCGGTCAATAAGGGGGGCTTGCATTATTGTATTAATTATGTGCATAGCAACATTTTATTTAAAGATTAAGATATGTCTTGGCTAGTCTAGCAAGGCACCGTTTTAATGATTCAATATCTCCTTGATTTTTTTAAAAACTTCTTCAGACCGAATATCTTTTAAACAGATGTTGTTTCCGTCACACGGAGAAGTACGATGGTTATAGGCGGTCAGACACGGTGAACATGATAGTGAACGATAGAAGTTTACGGTCTTATCATTGAGCGTGCCGTATAGCAGCGGCGTTTCAGGACCATAAAAAACAATCGTGTTGATCGGTGTCAGAGACGCAAAATGCCCGGGACCTCCATCATTGGTTATCAGCAACGAGGAAAAATGAAACATCATCATCAACTCACGGATAGACTTTGTATAGCTCGTTAAATCAACACAAGTATCGCTATTACAATGGGCTACTATTTGATTAGCAAGTTCTTTATCGCTTGACATGCCAATAATCCCCACAGCGTATCCATGTTCAATAAGCTTTTTGGTAAGCTGGCAATAATACTCGAGAGGCCACGCACGAATCGGCAATAAACCACCACTAGGATTAATGAGCACCAGTTTCTTTCCCGCTACAGAAGGGAAATCCTTATCGAAGATGCATAATAATTCTTTAATTTCATTTTTTTTAAACTTTATAGGTGATATCATTAATATATCATTCCCAATAGTACGTTTTGCTTTTGGGATTGTGGTTGAGCTAATTGCTTCAACCAGTGTAATAAATTGTTTAGCAATATGCTGATATGGATTATAGAGCACCGGTCTGTTGATAAAATTTCCCCGGTAAAGTCCCTCCTGGGTGTGCGGATGGAATCCGACGCATATTTTGGCGCCGCTTAAGAAAGAAAAAATGCTGCTTATCCTTGAAAATAATTCACAATCAATGGTTATATCGAATTTTATCGTCCGCATTTTTTTCAAAGCGCTAAGGCTGTCTTTTAAAAAGAGTGCTAAGGAACTATTATTAATTGTTATAATATTATCCGGGGGAACTATATTAAGTAAATCAAGAATCTCTTTGTTTTTTTTAAATAGCATAATATGCATCGAAGAACGAGGATATTTCTCTTTGATGCGGTTAAACATCGGCTGTGCGAGAATCAGACTGCCTATCTCGCTGAGGAGTATTACCAATATGTTTTGAGGCCCGGTATTGATGGGAATGCTTTCACGTTTATTATGAAAAAAAGAGAATATTCTACAGATAGCAGTTCCGAGGATGCGATCTAGTTTGCGTTGAAAATTTATGTCCATAGTTAATTAGACCTGTTGTAATTTAAGAAAATTACTTACACTATTTTAAGACTCTTTAACCCATTAAAAAGGGTTAAGCCTCAACAAGATTCCCGACGAAATCATTCCTAATATCACCTCTGAAGTATTTTAAAAACGCTGGAGCTCAGACGCATGACATTAGGCGCCGTCCGCGCGCGCGATCATTTATTCCCCACCCTCCTTTTCATCTCCACCCACCAGGGGAGGGAAATTCTTAGTTGGTCAATTTCGTATGATAACATGGTATCAGAAAAACAAGTAAGGAATCAAGGAATATCAGTCGAGGACATTTTACTGGCCGTACCCGGTATTTTCACTACCGTGATAACCTCCCCAATATTTTCTTCTTAGGTAGCCTATAGTGGTATTTTTTTAATTCATAGGAGACCTAAAAGCTTGATTGGCAAGACTCCTGTTACTAATTGTTATTTCAAAATGCATATGTTATAAAGATGTTTAATACGGAACGCACAGAACCCAGAAACATTATAAGCTCAGCAAATGCTGTAGAAAAACAGAAGCAAGATCAATCGGCTAGACATCGGCGTTGTTAGCAAATGAGAGGTTGCTGCCAGTACGTTTTTTGGAGCTAGTCTTGCAAACAATTGTTATCATACCGACTTACAACGAGAAAGAGAATATTGAAGCGCTAGTGGCACAACTGCTCGCTCTGCCTACTGGTGTGTGTGTTATAGTCGTGGACGACAACTCGCCCGACGGCACCGGCGTGATTGTGGACAGGCTGTCGGAGAAGAACGATGGGCGGGTGAGTATTATCCATCGGGATGGCAAGCTGGGGCTGGGCACAGCCTACATCGCTGGCTTCAAACAGGTGCTGGGTGGTGCAGCTGATCTGATCTTCACGATGGATGCCGACTTCTCCCACAATCCTCGTTACATCCCTGATATGGTGGAAAAAATCGGTCAAGGGTACGATTTAGTGATCGGCTCGCGATACGCTCGCGGCGGCGGGTCGACACAGACCTTTGGCCGCAAGTTGTTCAGTTGCGGAGCTAACACTATTGCTCGCTTTATGTTGGGCTTACGTGCCCGTGACGCAACGGCTGGCTTTCGCTGCTATCGCCGCGAAGTGCTTGAGAAGATGGATTTCAACAGCATTAAAGCCAGTGGTTACTCATTTTTGATCGAAATGTTGTTTAACGTGCAGCGGTGTGGTTGGAGGGTGGGGGAGGTGCCCATCTTTTTTGAGGACCGTCGCATGTGTGCGTCGAAGATCTCAAAAAGCGAGGTCATCAAAGCGTTGTGGACGTTGTTTCGATTGGCGCCAAGGCGCTTAACGAGGAAGCTGGCCTAATGTCTGTTCCGCTTTCCGCAGGATACCCCAGAGGGAGCTCCTATCAATTGGTTGATGAAAATATTGAATATTTAAAGGCATCTTTCTTTTGCTTTCCAGCGGTTGCGGATTTACTTTTTATACAAAAAGGGTACAATACGCCTGACTTGAAGTAAGGTATTGTTATTAAGCTGATCAAACTTATTATTTTTGAGAAGGAAGGGATCCTGATGGCTAAGAAAAAAAAGAAAGCTCCAAAGAGGGTCCTGGTCAAGGAGAATCAGACAACGGTTTTTCAGTGGGGACCCTGGCTGGGTCCTGCATTGTTGCTGCTGCTGACGCTCGTGATGTTCGGTGACGTGTTGTTGGACAGCGGCAAAGTGCTCTCGCACGTAGGAACTGATCTATCCAGACAGTTTATTGCCTTGCGAGAGTTCGGCTTTCAACAGTTGCGTAGCGGCAACCTGACCTTGTGGAATCCATACCTATTTTCGGGGATGCCGTATCTAGGAGGTTTTCAGGCGGCGATGCTTTATCCGCTGAACCTGCTTCACCTGATACTGCCAGTGGCTGTAGCGGTAAACGTGCTGATTGCGACGCACGTCTTTTTAAGCGGCCTGTTCATGTATTTCTGGGCGCTGCGACGGGGGCTCCATCAGTTGTCGGCAACGATGTCGGGGGCGCTGCTGATGTTCTGCGGGGCCCATTTTTTACATATCTACGCCGGCCATCCTCCCCATCTCATGAGCATGACATGGGCGCCGCTTCTTTTTTTGGCCATCGACGGTCTTTTCGAGACGCGCGAGCTCAAATGGTGTCTCCTGGGTATGTTTGCATTGGCGATGCAAATCCTGGCTGGGCAGCCGCAATACGTCATCTATACGGGGGTGGCTGCCGGCATTTATTGGTGCTTCCGGATCGTCAAGGCCCGAGGGAGGTTTACCATCACCGCGGGTTTCGCGGCGATATTCGCCGGCGCTGCAGCGCTGACAGCTGCGCAGTTGTTGACAGGAATGGATGCTGCGTCCCAGAGCGTCCGCGGTCAGGGTGTCTCTTACGAGTTTGCAGCAATGTTCTCCTTTCCGCCCGAAAACCTCTTGACGCTGATAGCGCCGAATTTTTTCGGCGACATGGTCAACACGCCGTACTGGGGCCGCTGTTACTTGTGGGAGATGTCGCTGTTCATGAGTGTTACGGGTCTAACGCTGGCGATCTTCGGCTCCATCCGGGGAGACAAGCACGAGAGGCTTTTCTCGCTCCCTATGACCCTGATTTTGCTTGTTCTGGCCATTGGCTCCCATACGCCGTTTTTCAGGGTTCTCTACAATTATTTCCCGGGGTTTGATCTGTTCCGCGGCAACTCAAAGTTCATATTTCAGGCCTCACTGTTCCTCGCGATGCTGGCAGGCGTGGGGTTAAATAACCTCTTGAAAGCGCACTATAAACACTCGCGGCTCATGTTTTATACAGCGGGGGGCGCACTGGCAGTGTTGGTAGCCGGTTTGGTCCTGATATCCAGTGCAGGAGATAGTCCGGCGCAATGGTGGTTAAGAGTGATGCATGCGGTTTCGGCTACAGGGGAATCTTATCTGTTACCGTCAGCCTATTCCTCGGCAAAATTCGCGACCCAGGCGGCAGCGAACGCAGCGTGGGGGATGTTCATTAGCGCCGGCACCCTCGCCTTACTGGCCGGACTGATCTGGGCTTTAAAACATAGGCGGTGGGCGGTCTATGGAATCTCGGTGCTGGCGATCGTTGAGGTGTTCGTCTTTGCCCGGTCATCGAGGGACACGTTCAACCTGTCCGAGGCGACGATGCCCCCGGTCCAGCAGTTCTTCACAGAGCATCCCGGCGACTATCGCGTGCTGAACATGATAAGCCCTAACCTCGCGATGCTGACGGAAAAAGGTGATCTGTGGGGCTATGATCCAGGTGTGCCCGCACGATACGCCCAGTTCATGGCCTTTACCCAGAACGAAGACCCTGACCATGCCACGCAGTACCTCGAATTCAAAGGTCCCAATAGTCTCTATCGGATGCTCCGGCTGAAGTATGTCCTTATACCTGAAGAGCAAAGAATGCGGGTTATTGAGATGCAGGATGTCCTGGACCGTTTAACATTGATATATGATTATGAGATTGTGAATGGGCGGGATCGAATCTTTAAAGCGATGTCCGAGCATTTTGACCCGGCTCAAAAAGTGATTCTCGAAACGCAACCCCAGCCAGCGCCGCAACTCCGATCCTCGACGGAAGGAGGTACGGTTCGCATTGTCAATTCTTCGACCGATTTTCTTGAGATCCAAGCTGACCTCCCCAGCCCGGCGATTTTGCTGATTACCGACGGATATAGCAAAGACTGGCAAGTGGAATCACTGACTGGCAGTATTCAACCCCACTATCAAGTTATGCCGGCCAATTACGTTCTAATGGCTGTTCCGCTTTCCGCAGGATACCACCACTTCCGATTGGAATATGCTCCCTGGGCATTCGAAATCGGCAAATGGATTTCCTTAGCTTCGCTCTCGGTGTTCTTGGGGGTCGCCGGGAAACTGATGTGGCGAAAGAAAACGCCAAGATCAAGCCGAAAACCCTTCAAGGAAACATAAAAGGGATCATTGATAAAAAAAGTCGGCTTCGTCAAGTTAAAAACATGGGATCTCAAAAAAACTGCGTCAGGCGCCAACAGTGGGGTATACATACTGCCTGCTTTGATGGAGCACCTTTAACCTTAGAAAAAATTCTTCTCGGCTTTTATATACTTGATTTCCTTACGCATGGCATTTCTTGTTGGAAAATGTCATAGACTCCGAGGCAGGATTTTTTGTATATTTTGTAGTAAGAGGTGAACCGATCAATTGGAGGATTACTATCATGGGGCATGTCAATAAACGGTTTTATCATGCATCATTTATTATATGCATACTGCTAATCTTTACCACTCTGTGCGCCTTTTGGCAGGTAAAAGGCCATGATTTTTTAAAGTTTGACGACCATGTTTTTATTACTCAAAATCCTATGGTACAGGATGGCCTAACATGGACAGGTTTGAAGTGGGCTTTTACGACGACACAAGGGGGGCTTTGGCATCCACTCATCTGGCTTTCGTTCATGTTGGACTATCAGCTCTTTGGGATGAATTCAGGCGGTTTCCATTTGGTTAATTTATTTTTCCACATAGCAAATACTATTTTCTTGTTTTTAGTTCTGAGAAGGATGACAGGGACGTTATGGAGGAGCGCTTTTGTAGCTGCCTTATTCGCGTTCCACCCCCTGCACGTGGAGTCGGTTGCATGGGTAACAGAACGCAAGGATGTCTTGAGTACTTTTTTCTGGATGCTCACGATATGGGCATATATTCGTTATGTTGAATCTCCTGATATTAAAAGGTATCTGCCGGTGTTCGTATGCTTTGGCATTGGACTTATGGCAAAGCCAATGCTTGTGACGTTGCCATTTGTATTGCTTCTGCTGGATTACTGGCCGCTTGGCCGATTACGAGTAGGACGACCAATTAAGAATTCGCATGCGCGCGACCGTGACAATAAGGTATCATCTCTTTTTTGTTTATTATGGGAAAAAATTCCTTTGTTCATTCTAACTGCCATTTTAAGTTTTGTTACTTTTTTCGCTATGAAAAAATTTGGTCCTACACCTTTCATAGAATCATCGCCCCTGCTGGAACGGTTCGCTACAGCGCTGATTGCCTATGTTTTCTATATGTGGAAGATGATCTGGCCCCTTAATCTGGCAGTTTTCTATCCACGGCCAGTTATCTTCCCGACGTGGCAGGTAGTAGGGGCGTGCCTGCTGTTGGCAGGCATATCGGTCCTGGCGATTCGTGAGATTAGAAACCGTCCCTATCTTCTCGTGGGATGGCTGTGGTTTCTCGGAACGCTTATTCCGATCAGTGGTTTGGTTGAGTGGGCATTGCCATGGATCGGCGCCGACCGCTATACATATGTGCCACTCATAGGCCTGTTTATCATGATTGCCTGGGGTGTACCGGACCTTTTTCCGGCGTGGCGGTATAAAAAAATCATACTTACGATATCAACAGGACTTCTCATTTTAATACTAATGATATTAACATGGTCGCAAGTGAGATATTGGCAAAACGGGATATCACTCTTTACACACACACTCAACGTAACTAACAACAATTGGGTGGCGCATTACAACTTAGGAGTTGAGTTAGCCCAAAAGGGGAATATTGATGAAGCGATTTTGCATTATCAAGAGGCGCTTCGGGTCAATCCTAACTATGCGAGCGCGCATTTTAATCTGGGAAATGCCCTCTTCAATCGGGGGAAGGCAGATGAGGCGATTTTACATTATCAAGAGGCGCTGCGGATCAATCCTGAAGATGCGATGGGGCGTAACAATTTGGGAATTGCTTTAATCCGTCAGGGAAGGGCCGATGAGGCAATTTTTCATTTTACAGAGGCGATTCGGATTGACCCCGATTATCTACAAGCACGTGGAAATTTGGAAAAGGCTTTGATCTTCCAGCGAGCGACGAAACCAAGTAAGTGAGATGAGAAATATGGCAGCTTTTTAAATATAATCTTCGATGTTGTTAATAGATTACTCACCCTTATCAGTCTCCCACCGAGGACGAATAGGTGAGAAGAAGCCGTGAGAATACACGGCTATTAAAGAGGCACATGCGTGACTTCTGCGCCTACTTCGGGCTTGATCCCGATGAGGTATTCAAAAAGCCCTTCACCAAGATCTATCCCTACAGCCGCCGCCCTTACGGGACCATCTACGCCTATTGATTTCTACCCTGATTAAAAACTACGATCGATCAGCCGCTACCTCGCTATTTTTTGTCAAGGATCTCCTCTTACTGTGCAATCTTGACAGGGGCCGAGAAGAGTACGTCATAACCTCGATCATGGCGGGACAGAATAGCAAACGTCGTATAGCGCTCTTCAAATTTCTTCTTCCGGGGGATCTTAATATGTTGGATAGAAACAGGGTAATCCCCTCGCACGGTGATATTGTTGATCCTAAGCCCTTTTTTGAGAACGATATTTTCTCCATCCTTTTGCACGGGCGTCCAATCGTAAACGATGTACAATTCTATCGTGTTGTTTCGACGGCAGAAATTCTGTAGCGTAAAAAAGAAGTCGAATTGATCCCCGCCGCTGCAATCAAAAACAAATCCTTGTCCCTGCTTGAGCGTAGATATGCGTGCCCGGTAATCTCTGAGCCCAATGTTCTGTGATACAAGAATATTACAGTAGGGGAGCATGGCGCCGCGTGAAATTTCGCTTTGCATGGCATTATTCCCCTCATCCAGCTCATTTATCTTCATGAGGGGATCGATAGTTATGGAACACCGCAGAGAAGAAGCGGCGTCGGGCCACGCGATCTCGCGCCGGCTCAACGTTACCCATGTCTCATCCGATTGCCTTAAGCAAACCTGATCTATGGTGATCGTTTTATACACCAAAGAGGCGGCCTGATGAAGGACACTTAGTCTAAAATCGACGGGCCCTATATAGTTGCTCCCCTTATTCCTGATCTTCACGTGGATATCATTGATATATTTTTCTTGATACATGCCCCAGGCCTTGATGTCGGTGATTTCTAAGTCAGGACGCGGGGCATAGGGGGGTGTACCTCCTGCCTGCTGCAATTCATTGCGCCGTATGGTTGCTTCTTTGAAGTTATTTTGCTCATCTATTTCATTGATCCTGTTATTGGGATCGGCTGATAGCCCAAAGGTAATGGTGGATACATCTGTTGGCCATTCGATATCCCGGCCTATGAGCGTAAACCACTTTTCATCCCCCCGCGTTAAGCAAAAGGGGTCGAGGGTAACCCTTTCATCGAGGGTAAATTTTCCTCCGATCAGCTTGTCGATGCCAATAATCCTGAATTCAAGGGTCCCCACCCAATCAAGCCCGCTGTTTTTCAGGTGCGCATTGATCTTCTTAATATATGTTTTCCCAGCTTCGGTCTTTCCCAGCAGCTGAATACCCGTGACCTTGAGGTCCGGCTTTGTCGGCGGGGTTGCGGGCTCTTTTGCATGTATCACCACGACGTCCCCTTCAGAGTTCAAGCGGCCGTCACACACTGTTAACCGGATGATCCACGCCCCAGCCGCATCAGGTGAGAGACGGCACGTTTGCATGCCCTGTGTCCCGATCAACCTGGCGCGTCCGCCCCGTGGAACAGCCACCAAGTCCCACTGGTACGAGAGGGGATCCCCCTCAGGATCAAAGCTTCCGCTGCCGTCCAGCACCACCATTTCATGGGGCTCAATGCTTTGATCCATGCCGGCCTGCGCAACGGGCGCTCGGTTTGGGCCCGGTACAGAACTACTCATCGCCAAGATTGCAGACGATGTCAAGATTAGGCCCATCGCACTAATCAGGACTAAGAATCTGCTCTTTTTCATCTGTCCCTCCTCTCCTAGGTATTAAAACCGCCCCCCTTTTTTTCCATAGGCAAAGGATAGCCCAAAAATGGCAAAAAGTGAAGTTTAATCGCCGACGCTTATCGGCCCTCCATAAAGGTGGAGAAGTAAAAAGCGTGTGGGCCTCTCAATGACCATATGCATCCGAGATAAGCAAAGCCCATGAGATCCTAAATAGCCCCCTTACCCATCTCGCCGGTACGGATACGGACCACGGTCTCCACAGCAATCACAAAGATCTTCCCATCACCAATCTGTCCGGTTCGCGCCTTCTCCTGAATGAGGCCGATTGCCTGCGGCACCAGCTCGGAATCTAAGACCACCTCGATCTTGACTTTGGGGACAAAATCGACCTGATACTCCGCCCCGCGGTAGACCTCCTTATGCCCGCGCTGTCGACCAAATCCCTTCACCTCTGTTACGGTCATCCCCTTGATGCCAAGATGAGCCAGCCCATCCTTGACCTCATCCAATTTATCCGGCTTGATAATGGCTTCAATTTTTTTCATGATCTTTCCTCCTCATATAGTTATTACTGCCGTGTCTTTGTCATTAGAAACTATATCCGGTTTCGTTGTGTTGACTGATATCAAGCCCTCTCTCTTCCTCTTCGTCAGT
>Ga0214474_1001273_pt1 | contig 11675 bp, 8 predicted proteins | sample RVTome_2_FD_187335 | JGI IMG/M metagenome (GOLD analysis project Ga0214474, IMG submission 187335) | Soil microbial communities from uranium-contaminated site in the Upper Colorado River Basin, Wyoming, United States - RVT95D214 HiSeq ...
ACACCTCCTTGTGGTTTCAGAGACATCCTTAGAAAAAATTCTTCAGGATATCCAGACGCTCAGACCTTCAACAGTGGTGGTTGATTCGATCCAGACAATTTATTCCTCCGAACTTCCTTCCACACCCGGATCCATCAGTCAGGTAAGAGAGGCATCGAGCCGGTTGCTTTACTTGGCCAAGCACCTCTCCATCCCAATCTTTCTCATCGGTCATGTAACCAAGGAGGGTTTTATTGCAGGGCCAAAAGTCTTGGAGCATATGGTTGATACCGTACTTTACATCGAAGGGGAAGCCACTCACGCCTTCCGCATCTTGAGGGCGGTTAAAAATCGTTTTGGCTCCACCAATGAGATTGGCGTTTTTGAGATGAAGGATTCCGGATTGGTTGAGGTGATCAGCCCTTCTGAATTCTTCCTTTCTGAAAGGACCCAGCCCACTTCCGGCTCTGTTGTCATGCCCAGCATAGAAGGGTCAAGGCCCATTTTGATTGAACTTCAAGCTCTGGTCGTTCCCACCAGCTTTGGAATACCCAGGAGGACAACTCAAGGAGTTGATGCCAACCGGGTATCCCTTTTAGTTGCTGTGATGGAGAAAAGACAGGGAATCCACCTTAGCGGCCAGGATATTTTTCTCAATATCGCTGGTGGAATGAGGGTGGAGGAGCCCGCGGCTGATTTAGGAGTGATCGCTGCGATTGCGTCAAATTTTAAGGATAAAGTGATTGATCCAGAAATGGTAGTTTTCGGAGAAGTGGGGCTGGGAGGAGAGGTGAGAGGGGTTAGCCAATCGGAGGTCAGAGTGAAAGAGGCAGCAAGGTTGGGATTTAAGCGATGCCTATTGCCGAAGCAGAATCAAGAGAAGATGAAAGGAGCTAAGGGCATTGAATTGATCGGAATCGGAACGATTCAAGAAGCAATAAAAATACTCTTTTAAAAAACAATTTTAAATTTCAAAGCTCGAAGTCCAAAGTTTAAAATAAGTTAAGGCTGAGGTTTTCGCACTTCGTATAGGTTAAGGTTTAGGCTTAGGTTAAGTTTTTTCTCAACCTCAACCTTAGCCTCGACCTTAAATATTTTTAGTTTTAGCTTGGATTTTGTCATTAATTTGATATTGGAGCTTCAGCCTTTGACACTTTGATTGGGGGCGTGATGAAGAAAAAAATTCTCATTATCATTTTGATCCTTTTCGCCTGCTTCTCTCACTCGTCAGGTGATGGTCAGGAGAACCCTTTAAATCCAGGGGAAGTTTATGATTCATCCATGGGACTTTATTATCAAGGTAAATGGGAAGAGGCGATCCAAGGTTTTTTGAAGGTCATTCAATCCGCTCCAAACAGTAAATTAGTCTCCTACTCCCAATATATGATAGGGCTCTGTTACCTTAAAATGGGAAAAGATGAAGAGGCTCTTCAACAACTCGATCTTTATATCAAAACCTATCCAGAAGGTGACCGTGTGAGAGATGCGGAGAGAAGGATTCAGAACTTAAAGGAACAATTGAAAGACAGAGTTCCTCCTCCACCCACCTTTTCTAAAATAGTTATGGAAAGATCCTCCCCTGATAAGAAGAAGGTGAAGAGACGGATCTGCGCACAGGTCTCTTATTTCGAAGGAAAGAGCTTTGAGGAAGTGGAGAAGAGCATCAAGGAGTTGAAAGATGCCGGTGTGGATACGATTATCCTCAGGGTCTTCCAGAATAAAGGGGATCGAAAGTATAAATTTACCAAGGCCCATCATGAAGAGGGAGTTTATTTTAAAACCGAATATGCGCCGGTCATTGATGATATCTTAAGCCAGATTGCAGAGATCGTTCACCGGAATGGACTTGAACTCTTCGCATGGATTACCACACGTTATGCCTCCTATGGTCTGGATGGACATCCTGAATATCGTTGCAAGAGTTATAATTTCGAGACGAAAAAAATGGAAGTGGCTAAGGGTTTCAATCTTTTTCATCCTGATGTCCTCAAACGCCTTGAGGGCCTTTTCCGAGATCTCGGTCGTCACCCCATTGATGGGGTCCTGTTTCAAGATGATCTGATCCTCAAACATAATGAAGATTTCAGCACCGAAGCCAATAAAACCTTTCTGAAAGAGTTTGGATATTTGCCCCATCCAAACCTCTTTTACATCCATCCCTATAAATCGGAGTCTGGAAAATATTATGTCAAGGCATATACAGACCACTTCTGGACTTGGGCAAACTGGAAGAACCGCTGGTTAATGAATATAGCCAAGCGACTGATGGAGGCAGCCAGAGAGTCGAATCCCAACTTGAAATTTGCGATCAATCTATATTTTGAGGCCGTTATCAACGAATTTAATGGTGTGACTTGGTTTGCACAGAACCTTTCAGGGGCCCTGGAAAACGATTTTGACTATTATGCCATTATGGCCTATCATCGTCAGGCCATGAAAAATCGAAATATAGGAATGAAGGATGCCATCGGTTTAATGGCTGAGGCGACCCGGAAAGCAGTTGAGGCAGTGGGAGATCCCTCCAGGGTTCTGATGAAAGTTTGGATTCTCGATTGGAAGAGTAACGAGGCGGTCGGTTATAATCTCGCCCCACGGAAAGAGACAGAGGAAATCTTAACAGCCTTCTTAAACTACGGCGAAGTAAGCTTAGCCTTTGTCCCTTATGTCGATCAATTTCCTCTCCATTCATTTAAAGGGAAGTGGACTACCTCCAAATAATAGTTCGGAGTAATAAGTTCGTAGTTCGGAGCACTTGATTTTTTTAAACTCCGAACTCCCGACTCCGAACTCCGAACTATTCACTAGTGTGCTTCTGCCCAATTTTTACCTGAATGGATGGAGACTTTGAGTGGAACAGAGAGGTCCATTACCCTCTCCATTTCATTCTGGATTATGGGGATTGCTTTTTGAAGTTCCTCTTCAGGAACCTCGAAGATCAATTCGTCGTGAACTTGCATAATCATCTTGGAGGAGAGACCGAGTTCCTCAATCCGGCTCTGGATGCGAATCATTGCTAACTTGATGATATCTGCTGCTGTCCCTTGGAGAGGGGAATTGATGGCCATCCTCTCCGAAGCCTGTCGAATGGCTACGGTAGGGGAGTGAATGTCCGGCAGATAGCGGCGGCGATGTAAAAGGGTCATCACATATCCCTTTTGTCTGGCCTCTTCCAAACTCCTTTCAATATAGGTTTGGACCCCGGTGTATCTTCTAAAATATCCATCGATATAGACCTGGGCAATATTTGGCTCTATCCCTAATTGTTGTGAAAGGCCATAGGCGCTCATTCCATAGATGATCCCAAAGTTGATCACCTTGGCCTCCCTCCTCATCGGGGGCGTCACCTTTTCTATTGGAACGTTAAAGACCTCTGAAGCGGTTCGGGCATGGATATCTTCATCATTTCGGAAGGCTTTGATTAAGGTTTCATCTTGGGAGAGGTGGGCTAAAATTCTCAATTCGATCTGGGAATAGTCGGCAGAGACGATGGACCATCCCCTCTCCGGGATGAAGGCTTGGCGAATTCGGTTTCCCTCCTCTGCACGGATAGGAATATTCTGAAGATTGGGATCACTTGAAGAGAGCCGTCCTGTGGCAGTTACGGTTTGATTATAAGAGGTGTGGACGCGTCCGGTTTTCGGATGGATCAATTTGGGAAGGGCATCGATATAAGTGGATTTAAGTTTGTTCATGTTACGATAGCCGAGGATCTCGAGGGGGAGGTCATGTTGGAGTGAGAGTTTGGTCAGCACATCCACATCCGTTGAATAACCCGTTTTGGTCTTCTTGATTACAGGCAGTTTCAGTTTGTCAAAGAGAATTTTTCCTAATTGCTGCGAAGAGTTGATATTGAAGACCTCCCCGGCCAACCCATAGATTCGCTCCATCTTCTGCTGGAGTTGGGCTTCGATCTCTTTCGAATATTCTTGGAGAAGGTCCAGATCAATTTTAACTCCATTCATCTCCATTTTTGCTAAGACCATGACCAGGGGTATCTCCATCTGGTCAAAAAGGTTTTCAAATCCTTCCTCCTTCAATTTTGGGAAAAGGAGATGAGAGAGTTGGAGGGTGACATCCGCATCTTCACAACTATAATCCCTTGCCTTTTCAAGCTCGATCTGGTCGAAGGTGACAGCTTTCGTTCCACTCCCTACGACCTCTTTGAAGTCAGCGACAGAGCGATCCAAATATTCCCGGGCAATTTCAGTGAGGTTGTGGTTATGTTTGGTGGGATTGAGGAGATAAGAGGCGATCATCGTATCTCCATCCATTCCTTGAAGGTGGATCCCATATCGTTTCAGAACAATCCATTCATATTTGATGTTCTGACCTACTTTCTTCAATCCCCTGTCTTCTAAAATAGGTTTTAACTGTTCCAATGTCCAAGGAAGAGGGAGTTGCTGAGTTACCCCCAAATAGTGGTGGCCAAGGGGAATATAGAAAGCTTGATGTGGGGCATAGGACAGACTAATCCCAACAAGATCCGCCCACATTGGATAAGGGGATGTGGTCTCCAGATCGATAGAAAAATATGCGGCCTTTCTCAGGTCTTCTAATAAGACGAGGAATTCGTTTTGATTTGTGATCAAACGATAGTCCCTCCCTGCCGACAAGGAGGTCTTTTCTTCAGAGAGTTCTTTGAGAAGTTTGTTGAACTCCAACTCCTTGAAGATCTCCTTAAGGCTCTTCAGATCAGGGGGGGAGAGGGAGAAATCTTTTAACGGGTAGTGGATAGGCACATCGGTATGAATTGTTGCCAACTGCTTGCTGAGACGAGCGAGGTCTCCATAGGTCTCTAAATTTTCTTTCAATTTCTTCTTGGAAATTTCCTCGATATGGGTCATGAGATTTTCAATCGATCCATAAGTTTTGATCAATTGGATGGCTGTCTTCTCTCCAATGCCAGGAACACCCGGGATGTTATCAATGGCATCTCCGGCCAGCCCCATCACTTCCACCACCTGTTCAGGAGAAACCCCGAAACGTTCGATGACCTCTTCCACCCCGAACCTTTTCTCCTTCATGGTATCATAGACCTGAGTCCGATCACTGACCAGTTGAAGGATGTCTTTGTCACCCGTGATAATCACCACATCGACTTCTGACTCCATCCTCTTCGCTATCGTTCCGATGAGATCATCCGCCTCGTATCCATCCATCTCCAAGAAGAGAACTCGATATCCTTCGATGATCTTCTTGATATAAGAAATCTGGGGGGTCAGTCCCTCTGGCATGGCAGGCCGGTTGGCTTTGTATTCTTTATAGACCTCGCTTCGGAAGGTGGGAGCCTTTGAATCGAAGATGACAGCAAGATAATCCGGCCGATGTTCCTTGAGCACTTTGAGAAGCATCTGGGTGAAGCCAAAGATTGCATTGGTCGGTAATCCCTTGGAATTGGAGAGATGACCAATGGCAAAAAAAGCTCGGTAGAGATAAGAGGAGCCGTCGATGAGAAAGAGTTTGGGACGATCGGACATAACCATTAATTCATTTAAACTCTAAACACTAAAATCTAAACCTTCACCCTGTTAAGTAATTCCATAAAAAATTGATGACCTCCCTCTTCCGCAAGAGTCATGAAAATCAACCCAGGAACAACTAATCCTGTACTTAACAGGGCGAGCAAATCCAAAATCTAAAACTCAAAAGATTATTTCAACTTCTCAACAATTGAACCGAATATCTTCATAAGTTCTGTTGATTCCTTGATCAAGTCATGTTTTTCCTGTGTTTTGGACATTTGAGTTTGTTTAGAGTTTAGGATTTCGAGTTTAGGGTTTGACATCTTTGTTTCGAAATTCGACATTCGAATTTCGGATTTATAGTCCTGGAATATTCGTATGAATTTGATTTCCGCCAGAATGCTTGGCCATATACATGGCATCATCCGCGGATTTCACAAACGCCTCCAGGTCGAAAGGATCTCTATATTCGGATAGACCGACGCTGACCGTAATGTTTTGATAGTTGACCTGCTCGATGGATGAACGGATGCGTTCAGCAATGGTCAGGGCTTGGTCCAAAGAGGCGCCGATGAGGAGGACGGCAAATTCATCCCCTCCGTAACGGTATCCAGAATCGACATTGTACCGGATTGAATGCATAACAATCTCACCGATGCTTTTCAAAACCTTATCCCCTTCCAAATGACCGTAGAGGTCATTATATCTTTTGAAATTATCGAGATCGAACATCAAAAGCGAGAGGGAGGTCTTCTGACGTTTGAGGCGAGCCAGCTCAACCTCTAAGGTCTTAAAGAAATGACGGTGATTGTAAAGGCCGGTTAAATCATCGGTGATGGAGAGCCTTCTCACCTCCTCCTCCAATTTTTCTTTCTCCTTCAGGGTTTTGTATTTTTCCATACACTGGTTGACGATGTGGATCAAATGTTCATTCTCAAAAGGTTTCTTCACGAAGTCCAAAGCCCCTTCTTTGAGGGAGAGGATGGCATTATCCACGGTAGCAAAAGCAGTCAGCATCACGACGCATTGAATCGGATTGATGACTCGAATTTTCCTCAATGCCTCAGTGCCATCCATCCCCGGGAGATTGATATCCATCAAGACCACGTCGGGTTTTTCTTCTTCAACCTTCTTCACTCCATCTTCCCCGGTCAAGGCAATCATCACATCATATCCCGCATAATGGAGGAGTTTCTGGATAATTTCTAAGGTATCCGGTGCGTCATCAACGATCAGGACTTTCCCCTTAATTTCTGTATGAGTGGTTAATTTTTCCATCTTTGATCTCCACAGAGAGGGGGAGGGTAAAATAGAAGGTGGAGCCTTTTCCCAATTGAGATTCCACCCAGATCCTTCCACCATGTTCTTCAACCAACCGCTTGGCAATCGCAAGCCCCAAGCCTGTTCCACCATGTTTGCCCCCTTCAACCTGGTAGAATTCATCAAATATCTTTTGAAATTTGTCTTCTGGGATTCCCATCCCCGTATCTCTAATTTGGAGGAGAATGGATTGATCCCTTTGACTGGCGATGATGGAGACCTGACCTCCATCATCAGTGAATTTGAATGCATTGGAGAGGAGATTGATGAAGATATCATGAAGGGCATTTCTATCGGCATCGATGAGGAGGTCGGGGGGGAGGTCAACCTGGACGGAGAGGTTCTTATCCACCGGTTTGACTTCATTGATATACCCTCCCATGACCTCAGAGAGCAGGATTTGTTCTCGGTTGAAGAAGAGATGGTCCGATTTCATCCGGCTCAGATCAAGCATTTGATCCATTCTCATTTGAATTCGATTGGTATTCCTCTGAATCGTGAGGAGATAGGATTTCAGATTCTCGGGAATCTTCCCTTCTTTCTCGGAAAGGATGAAATCGATATTGGCCTTGATGGCCGTCAGTGGAGTTTTTAATTCATGAGAGGCAATGCCGATGAATTTTATTTTGGTCTCGTCCATCTCCTTTAATTCCAGGTTAACCATTTCCAATTCCTTCTTGGCGGATTGGAGTTTCTCAAGCATCTTCAGAGTTGAGGTCCTCGCCTGATTCAGTTCTGTAATGTTTTCCTCCAACTGATGGGTTCGCTCCTCCACTTTTCTTTCGAGATCATCTCGGGATTCTCTCAACTGGAGGGTCATTTGGTTGAAGGCTCTTGCTAAATCTCCAATTTCATCTTTGGACCGAATATTAACGGTCTGTGCCAGTTCTCCCCTTGCCACTCTTTCGGTGGCCTCCGCCAACTTTTCGATTGGCCGGAGGAGAACCCGGGTTAGGATGAGGGTGAACAGAATTCCCATGCCGATCACCCCCAGGGTGACAAGAAGAATATCTCCTTTCAACTCATTGATCTGGGTATCTATTTTCGAAAGGGAGAGGCCGATTTGGAGCGTTCCAATCATCTGACCTTCTTTGGAGTGAATGGTTTGAGTAATTTGATAGGTCGATTGAGGGTTGGAAAAACTTCCTCTCTTCATCGCATGAGCCAACCTCTCTCCAGAAAGATTATAAAGCGAACATAACGCAACATCTTCGTTTTCGACGATTCTCTCTGCCATCTTTTGTAGGAAGGACCGATCCGATAAACCCATTCCATACTCGATGAGAAGGCTATAGGAATTGGCCATGGATCTTCCATAAGTCTCCCAGTGGCTTCGAAAAAGGGTCATCTCCCTTATAACAGAGAAATAGCCGAATGCCACCGCACTCATTAAGACCAAAAAAAACATGGCGACGATGAATTTAAAGGTTAAGCTGACTCGAAAATTGAAAAAGGATTTAAACCGGTTCATAGATGCAATAGGGTTCCTCTGCCATATATTCGCCGGAGATTTCATAGGCCCGCGCCCGACAACCTCCACAGACCTTTCTAAACTCACATCTTCCACATTTTCCCTGATAGCCATCCGTATTGCGAAGATTCTGGAAGATTTCTGATTTCTCCCAGATCTCCCGGAAAGGCCTTTCCCTGACATTTCCCCCATTCAATTCTAAATAACCACAGGGTTGAACCTGGCCGACATGCGAGATGAAACAAAAGGAAATGCCTCCCAGACATCCACGGGTCATGGCATCCAATCCATGTGTTTTGGGAGTGATCTTCTTCCCTTCCTTTTTGGCTTGTTGTCGCAAAATTCGATAATAGTGAGGCGCACAAGTCGCCTTCAGTTGAAGAGGCACTTTATCAATCTGTTCATAAAACCAATGGAGGGTTTTTTCATAGTCGAGGGCAGATATTTCCTGATCTTTTAGCTCTTTTCCCCTCCCTGTTGGAACTAAAAGAAAAATGTGGAGTGCGACCGCACCCAGATCAACAGCCAGACGGAGGATGTCAGGGATGAGATGGAGATTGACTTGTGTAATGGTGGTGTTGATCTGGAATTCGACTCCTCCTTTTTTTGCCATTTCGATTCCTCGAAGGGAGCCCTCAAAAGAGCCTTTCACTTTTCGAAAGGCATCGTGTATCTCAGCAGTCGGGCCGTCAATGCTGACGCTAATCCGCTGAATCCCTGAAGTCTTCATCTTTTGGATGATTTCTTTATTGAATAAGGTCCCATTTGTGGCCATCACCATCCTGAATCCTTTTGCTGATCCATAGGATGCCAGATCAAAGATATCCGGTCTAAGCAGAGGTTCTCCACCGGTCAGGATGATGACAGGCTTACTGAAGGAGGCGATTTCATCCATCACCCTAAAAACCTCCTGTGTTGAAAGTTCTCCTTCGTACGGACCATACCCCGCTGAAGCACGACAGTGGACACAGGCAAGGTTGCAGCTTCGTGTCAACTCCCATGCGATCATCCTCAATGGGTGATCCGTGAGGTGTGGGGCGTAAGGCGTAAGGTGTGAAGATTTAGTTGTGTTTGATAAATCGTGACTCATGATTCTTAACTCATAATTCATCATTCATCACTCTTAACTCTTAGCTATTTTTTTAGCTGCTTCTTTGGCAAAGTAGGTTAGGATAACATCAGCGCCTGCCCTTTTAATGGAAGTGAGAGATTCCATCATCACCTGGTCTCCATCCACCCATCCGAGTTGCGAGGCAGCCTTGACTAAAGCAAACTCACCACTGACATTATAAGCTGCTACTGGCACGTTAAAAGTTTGCTTCACGCGATAGATGATATCTAAATAAGGAAGAGCGGGTTTGACCATGACGATATCCGCACCTTCTTCGATGTCGAGTCGAACCTCTCTCAGGGCCTCATCTCCATTAGCTGAATCCATCTGGTAGGATTTTCGGTCGCCGAATTGGGGTTTCGATTCTGCAGCCACTCGGAAAGGTCCATAAAAACTGGAGGCATATTTTGCCGAATAGGCCATGATGGGAATGTCTTCGAATTGATTTTCATCAAGGATTTTCCGTATGGCTCCAACCCTTCCATCCATCATATCAGAAGGCGCAACCATATCTGCTCCTGCCCTGGCATGAGAGAGGGCCTGACGGCCAAGAAGATCGAGGGTTTCATCATTCAAAATTCTTCCCCCCTCTACAACACCACAGTGTCCATGACTGGTATATTCGCAGAGGCAGACATCGGTGATGATGAGAATACCCTCCACCTTTTCCTTGAGCTGCTTCACTGCTTTCTGAATGATCCCATTTTCAGCATAGGCTTCTGATCCTAATTCATCCTTCTTTTCGGGGATGCCGAAAAGGATGATGCCCAGGATCCCCAAAGATTTCGCCTCTTTTACCTCTTTGATCAAAAGATCGATAGAGAGCTGAAAGTGCCCGGGCATGGAGGAGATGGGTTGTTTCAATTCCTTTCCAGGACGCACAAAGAGTGGAAGGATCAGGTCATCTGGTCGAAGGTGAGTTTCTCGGATCATTCTTCGAAATACTTCGTCTTTTCTTAATCTTCTTGGTCTATATTGGGGGAACTTCATAAAGCCTCCTTAAAATTCGTCTTTCACTATTTTCTACAATATTTTAAGGTAATTGTCTATAAATGAACCCGGTAGTTAGGTATCTGTCAGAACAAATTGATTAAAACACATTCAGAACAGACATCCCAATATTTTTTTTCTGGCTTTTGTGGGGTATATCTCCCCTCTTAAAAGTAAGAGGGGGAGGGGGAGTTATGAAATTCTTGAGGGGATAGAGACTTTGAGGTCACCCATTACTACTATTCGAGATATCCCAACAGGCGGCTTTACTCTTTGATTTGGGGTTTAAATTCTTCAGATTTTCTCCCCTTTAATATCGCAATTTTATTCCTATTTGACTTCTTTGCCCAAATTCAATAAACTCTAAACAAAACTAACCACTGATAGATTCCTTGTTCAATTCGAGAAAGGTACAATAGGTGAGCAAAGAATCCTCTTTTACTGTCCGCGATCTTCCCAGGCAAGAAAGACCTCGGGAGAGACTTCAGAGATTTGGCCCAGAGGCACTCTCTGCGCAAGAGCTTTTAGCTCTGGTTATTGGGCGTGGGATTCCTAAGAAATCTGTGATGAATATTGCCCAAGAATTATTAACAAGATTTGGTAATGTCAAAGCTATCAGCCAGGCAACCATAGAGGAACTATCTCAGATTAAAGGGATTGGGTTAGCCAAAGCAGCCCAAATCAAAGCATGTTTTGAGCTTGGCAGGAGGGAAGACTTAGAACCGGAGCTAAAAAATTTTGACATCAAAGATCCTGAAGCAGTTGTAAAAGCTATTCGCGCAAGCATCAAAGACAAAGCCAAAGAACATTTTAAACTCATCCTTCTTAATCCTCGTAATAAAATTATAGGTATTTCAACCATCTCAATCGGTACACTTAATGCCAGCTTGGTTCATCCACGAGAAGTATTTAAGGATGCGATTACACATAGCGCTGCTTCGGTTGTTTTAGCTCATAACCATCCTTCCGGGGACCCCGAACCCTCGGAGGATGATATTACAATTACAAAAAGATTGATTGAAGTTGGTAAGATTTTGGGAGTCGAAGTTATAGACCATATAATTGTTGGCAAAAACGGATTTTTCAGTTTTAAGGAGAAAGGGTTGATATAGAAAAGAGGCAGAACAGCTGGTGTCACAAAAAGTGATACCACATATGATGATTCCTCCAGAGCCAAAACGCCGTCCCATCGGATTCCGTGTGAGAGAGGACTGAGATTTGGTCGTTCGCCTTACCCCTCACGCCTTCCGCCTTACGATTGGAATTAACGCCGTGCGCTATGCTATATGCGGTATGTTGGCTTGAGGAAAGTACTCCAGAGCAATTGAATGTGGAGAGTGAA
>Ga0214474_1001274_pt1 | contig 11674 bp, 8 predicted proteins | sample RVTome_2_FD_187335 | JGI IMG/M metagenome (GOLD analysis project Ga0214474, IMG submission 187335) | Soil microbial communities from uranium-contaminated site in the Upper Colorado River Basin, Wyoming, United States - RVT95D214 HiSeq ...
TTTATGAATACGACTGATCCGCTTTTTCGCCTTGAAGTTGCCGGTAATAAAATGACAGTCACCTTCCATGCAGCCAGTTACATAAACACCGTCCGCTCCATCCTGAAGCGCACGAAGCAGATATATGGGATCTACCCTCCCAGAGCACGGGACCAGAACGATCTTTACATTGGAAGGATAAGTCATCCTTATAGCCCCTGCGAGATCTGCCGCAGCATAAGAGCAATAACTGCAACAAAATGCGATAATTTGGGGTTCAAATTTATTTGTCATGGCTGAATTATCGACTCCGAGATCCCGGCTGATATCTCCTCGAACAGTCCGTGTATCTTTGCCTCAATCTGTTCATTTTTATAATGCTGCAAGGTTATGGCCCCTGCAGGGCATTCCACTGCGCACATCCCGCATCCCTTGCAACGGGCAGGATCTATCTGAGAAACGCCGTCATCATTAATAAATGGAACCTGATAGGGACATGTGCGTACACAGTTCATGCAGCCTGCACAGAGATCCGGATCAACTTGTGAACAAGGACCCAAAGCGTATATTTCCTCTTTTGAAAGAATTGCCATCGCCCTGCCGACTGCTCCTTTGGCCTGAACAATCGTCTCCTCCGGCAATTTTGGACTGTGGCCATCTCCGCACAAAAATATTCCATCAGTGGTGAAATCAAGGGGTCGCAACTTGACGTGCGCCTCAAGAAAAAAACCCTGATCGTCCCGAGGAAGTTTAAAAATGCCGGCAATTTGAGATGCCATGCGGTGAGGTCTAAGCGCAGCACTCAATACGATGCGATCAGGTGAAATAATTATCCTGCGGCTGGTTGAGGGCTCAATAAAGGCAATTTTAATCACGCCGTTTTCTTCAAACACTTCTGGAGGCTTATTTTCCTCATACCGGATAAACAATACGCCCCGCTTACGCGCCTCTTTGTATGAAAGTTCTTTAAAACCAAAGGTCCGCATATCCCTGTAAAGAACGATGACTTCAATATCCGGATTTAAATCCTTTAACCTTAGGGCATTTGCAACAGCTATACCACAACATTCTCGACTGCAATAAGGATGATCTTTGGTTCTTGATCCGACGCACTGTATCATTATCATCGAATGGAGGGATTTCAAAAGTTCCGGGGCTTCATAAATGGCTGTGCCCAGTTCCTCCTGCGTAATAACGCATGTATTTTTTTCATACAAGTATTCATCAGGATTGTAGTGTTCGACCCCTGTGGCAATAATTGCAGCACCGTGCCGAATTGAGACACTTTCCCCATCGGCCTTCTTAATCGTTGTTGTGAAGTTGCCCAGATGACCACTGGATCCTTCAATAACAGCCCCTTTAAAGGTCGAGATGCCTTCGTGCGGTTCAACTCTTTCTACCAGTTTTTTAACATGGTCGGCAGGATAGAATTCTTCATAACTTATATGGCTGTTTATATAGCGTCCTCCTAAAAGATTGGAGTGCTCAACCAGATAAGTCTCAATACCTTGATCAGCAAGGCTCAATGCTGCCGTAAGCCCTGCCAGTCCCCCGCCAACTATCAGACATGCAGGCGTGACAGGAGCGGACATGCTGACAATGGGTTCCTGAAGAATAACACGGTTTACAGACATTCGGATAAGGTCTTTTGCCTTTTGATTAGCAGCATCCCGTTCATCACCGTGCACCCATGAGCACTGATTCCGGATATTTGCAATCTCAAGGAGATAGGGATTTAGTCCCGCCTCGCGTAATGTATCCATAAAAAGGGTTTCATGAGTCTTGGGAGAACATGATGCAACGACAACCCTGTTGATATCGTATTCCTGGATCCGTTCTTTAATCCGCACCTTGGAATCCGTAGAACAGGCAAAGAGAAAAACCTCCGATATAACGACGGATGGCAGCTTCCTCGCATATTCAGCCACCTTCTCCACATCGACAACACCTGCAATGTTCGTCCCGCAACAGCAAACAAAGACAGCGGTTCGCGGTTCAGATCCGAACAGAGATCTTTCGGGAGGGAGCGGTCGTGGAACAATTTCAAATCCTCTTACCGATGCAATAGGAACCGAAGCCTGTGCTGCGGCAGCACTGGCCTGTGCTACGGTCTCAGGTATATCCTTTGGTCCCTCAAATCCGCCGCATACATAGATTCCTTCACGTGAAGTACATAAAGGATCATCCTTTACGGTACGAACAAACCCGAATGGGTTCAAATCAATGCCTAGACGTTCTGCCAAAATTCTGCCTTCCGAAGATGGACTAAGGCCGACCGTCAGGACGACCATCGAAAATGTCTCTTCCTGTTTTTCACTCGTATTGGGGTCCAGATATACCAGTTCCAGATCTTTTTTAACCGGATTCTCGGTCACCCTGGAAGGCATTGATCTTACATAACGGACATGACTCTGTTCCTTTGCCCTTTCGCAATATACATCGAATCCCTTTCCATGCGCCCTCAGATCCATATAAAAGATAGCTGCCTCAATTCCTGGATAATGATCCTTTGCGATTACAGCCTCTTTTGCGGCGGCCATGCAGCATATGGATGAGCAAAATTCTCTTTTATTCCTTATAGATTCTCTGGAACCCACGCACTGTATCCATGCCACTTTCTCGGGAACCATACTGTCCGAGGGTCTTAAAATCTCACCATTAGTAGGTCCGGTCGCGGAGAGGTATCTTTCAAACTCCATGGTTGTGATCACATTTTTGTATCTTCCATATCCGAATTCCACAGCATCTTCTGCCTTGAACAGGTCAAGGCCGGCGGCAAGAATAACCGACCCTATCTTCAGGCGTATTTCTTCCTCTTTCTGGTTAAAGTCGATAGCATTATTCTTACAAAATTTCTCACAGGCCCGGCATTTCCCATTTTTAAAATAGATGCAATATTCACGGTCAATGGCATAGATAAGGGGAACCGCCTGGGGATATCGTAGATATACTGCCTTACGGCGATTCAAGCCTTCGTTATATTGATCATCCGCCTTTGCAGGACATTTTTCCGCACATATGCCGCACCCGACGCATTTTCTTTCATCCACATAGCGGGGGTGTTTCTTGATCACTGCCTGAAAATTTCCCGGTGATCCTTCAAGAGTCATCAGTTCCGACATGGTCATGATCTTTATATTTGGATGGCTGGCGCACCCGATGAGCTTGGGAGATATCATGCACATTGCGCAATCATTTGTCGGGAATGTCTTGTCTAACTGGCTCATTCTGCCGCCTATGGCGCTGTCTCTTTCCACGAGATAAACAAGGAACCCTGATTCGGCCAGATCAAGCGATGCCTGCATGCCGGCGATCCCGCCTCCCAGTACCATCACTGAGCCTGTTGCTTCTATTATGTATGAACCTTTTATCATCTCAAAAGATTTCTCTCTTCCAGAAAAGGAACGGGGTTGACCATATGTCGTTTAAGCCATTTATGAACCCCTTTAAGCCCCAAGGCCAGACCGATCATTTCAGTAAAATAAAAGATCGGGATGTCGTATATTTCCCCAAAATGTGCTGATATGTTTTCCTGATATAGGTCAAGGTTAGCCTGACACATCTGGCAGGATACAATAATACATTCAGCCCCTGTCTCTAAGGCCTTGTCATAAAGCTTCTTTACAAGTGTATATACTATGTCACGACGGGATATGGAAAAGCTGGCGCCGCAACAGTCTGTCTTGTATGACCACGGCTTTACATCTACTCCTAATGTATTTGCTATCTTATCCATGCTGCATGGATTTTCATAATCAAGACTCCCAGTGACTTTAGGAGGCCGATCCGCCATGCAGCCATAATAACAGACGGCCTTAATGTCACTTAGAGGGAATTTTAATAGCGAATTTATCTTATCGAGTATCACGTCTTGTCCTAAAAAAGATCCAAGGTCATGGATGTTGATATAGGACTTCATGGCTTCTTTCGCCCTTTTTAAGCGATTAAAACACAAAGGACAGGGGACAATCATATCGTTGCCTGATTCTTCAGCCCTTGATAAATTCAGAATAGGAAGTGAGATTGCCAATTCGGCATTTAGGCTGTGAGCAGATGTAGCCCCGCAACAGGTCCATTCAGGGAGTTCATTTAAGCGTATATCGAGGGCAGTGCATACTGCCTTTGTAGATTCATTATAGTCTTTTGCAGATGCCCCTAAAGAACACCCCGGGTAATATGTAACATCCATAATCTCTGAATCCCTTAATCCTAAATCTCTCAGCTCACTTTATTAAAGATTTCCTTTACCGCTTTTTTGCCTCCGGTTCTTTCGGGAAGCAAAGCAAGCCGTCCTCTTTTGAGCATCCTGAGGCCAAGTTTGAGATTAATAAATATCTCATTAATATCAATCTTTTTCTCTTCTATTGATTTCCTCAAGAAATAATCTCCCATCATGCTCCCTTCATGTACACGTCCGTTCATTCTGATATTATTGACAAAAGCCCTGTGAAACGCTGTGATTGAACCTTCCACTGATTCTTCTCCCTGTGCTAGGACCCATTGTTTCAGATAGTCCATTAAGACAGGGATTTCTATTTCATTTGGGCACCTTGTAAAACATGTTTCACAGGAGGCGCATACCCATATGCTTCTGATGGTTTTAATTTCATTTTCAAGACCCAGTTGAATCATCCTGATTATCTGATGAGGATGATAATCCATAGCAAATGAAACCGGGCATCCGTTAGTGCATTTTTGACATTGATAGCAAGCGTGAATATCTACATGGCAGGCTGATGCTACCCGCTTTGCAAAGCCCGATTCTACTTTTAAAATGTCCTTGTATTCGTTCATTATCTTTACAGTAAAGTCACGGGGTTATTCCGTTACAGACTCCTTGGCTAATTCCTTCATTTTTAAAGGGAATATCTTTCGATAGACTTCATTCGGACTTTTCTTTTCACCATCCACATTCAGGAGATCATCTTCAATAGATATGTTAAAAAGCTTTTCATTCTCCCTAAGAAATGGAAGAATTATTCGCCAGTCTTCAGGTGTTATTTCGCTGAAAGCTCCCCCGTTCAATTGTTCTTCTATAAGCAATCCATAAGGATCTCTCACAAATATGGCCCCTCCGGAAGCAAGGGAAAAGATATTTGAGCCCGGATATGGAGTGGCAAGAGGCGTTACCTTACCCTCGTTATCAAATTCAATTCCGTTCAGTATAATAAAGCCGCCTCCCTTCAGGGCGTCTCCAGCCATAAAGGATTCTGCTAGGTAATCCAAGGCCGTACCATTGATGACCACCTTCGGTCGTCCCACCGCATTAATAAGCGGGCGGCCTGCCGCATTCCCCATGACATAGACCTCCCCGCCCTTTGCGCCGTACATGAATGTCTGCCCGACATCACCATATATTACCAGTTTCCCGGATTTTAATATCTGACCGACTTGATCTTGCGCATTTCCATGCACCTTGACTGTCATACCGTCGATCCCGGATGCAAGATAATCTCCCGAACTACCGTATACATCTATTTCTACGCCATTTGTTCCTGAACCCAGCCCGCATCCTGAAAACCGCTGGCCCCGATATCCATAACAGATGAACTTTTTCCACCCTATTTCGTAAGCTTTAACAACCAGTCTTGCATCACATTCTTCTCCTTCAGGTGGAAAACCGTTTGTGTTTAATACCAGGGTTGTCTGTCTTCCAACGGGTTCAACAAGATCTTTTCTGGTCTCCCATGTGATCAAACGGAAAGAACCGTCATCATTTGAACCTATAGGAGAAATAGATTGAAATATTTCACGTAATGTATTTCTGATGATGGCTAAGATTGAACTCCTCTTCAGCTTGCCGGTTTTATACCTAAGATCGTTTAGCGATGTAAGAACATCAATAGCCGTTTTTGTCTTTTCATCATCTCCGATGACTTCTTCAGAAATCCGCCTGCAGCACCACCTTAATGTATTGAAATCGGATATCAAAATCTGTTCTTTTAAAAATGAGCACAGGCCACACGAATCAATCCGATTTAGCGATTCGGTAATGAGATCCCCAAGTCCAATCGAATTTCCGGGTGTATATATTTTAAGGCCGATATCAGCAGCAGCCTGATCCTTCCGTACCTCTACAGCCCTGCCGAATTTATCCGTGCATATCATGCGTTTTTGGCCGGGATTATCCGTATCATCTTTTACTGTGAAGATAAAAGCGCCTCCGTCCGTGTGACTTCCGCCTCTGGCATTCCAGTATTTGTCTGCCACCGTGCAGACCCGACTGTCTTCTTCAGCAAGACTTACAAGTGTGGCATCAATCGCCTGTTTTTCAGAACATATCAAGCCGACCTGTACCTCCCCGTCATGAAAGGCAAAGACCTGTGGCCTGAGCATGGCCGTATCGGTTATTCCGATCAGCTGGAATTGATTGTGATAATAATCATTGCGGGCTACTATGAAGAACCAGGGGCCATCAGGAGACCCATGTATATGCATGTTAAGTATCTGATTATAGATATCCTGCCTTTCCTGCGAGAGCTGATCAAAATCCATCTCAGAGGTAGGTGCAAGTGCTTCAATGATATATTCCAAAGGATAGCCGTAGACGCGGTTTAATAGATCAAACATCAATACTGCGACCTCAGTATCGGTCTGAAATTGGGGATATATATTTTTTTGCCTCAAATATTCCGTCACAGAGAAATAATTGGCAAAATCTCCATTATGAACAAGTGCTTCATCCATGCCCATGAAGGGGTGGGCGCCGGCCGGATGCCAAACGCGGCCCTTGGTCGGATACCTCTGATGCGCTATCCACACATGTGCCCTTATATCCTCTAGCCTATAATATTGTGCAACCATTTCTGCATATCCGACTATCTTCAGTATCATCATATTGCGGCCCTGAGATAACACAAAGGCCCTTTTTTCTCCTTGAGTCTCATAAAATGTTCGATTGAGCCGGATAGTATTTTGCCAGATAAATTCGTCTTCGACCTTCCTTGGGGTCATCTTTTCCATTGCATTTTTATCGGCAAACTCGGATAGTACATTGGGTTTGACTCTTACAAAATAACGCCATACATCCGGCGGCCTGATCTCAAGTCCTTCCACATCCCGATAATCGTCCAACGTAGGAACCCTGTAACCGGCTGAAACGTCCATGCAGGAAGTAATGAATCTTTCTTCCACTTCTTTCTGGACATTTGTATCCAACATTGCAATCTGCATAAGGTAGAATTCGTTAAGTACATCTTCTGTTACCCCTAGGTCTCCAGCAATTAAACCTACAGCTGCTATCCCTCCCCCCTTTCCATTGCCCCGGTTGTGCATCTGACGTGAAGGTTCAAAGATGTGCCTTCCTCCTACAGGTTTGCTGCACGCAAAACCTGTAACACCGCAACCTCCCTCCTCCTCGGCCTTTAATTGTCGAGCTTTTGGATCCGAGTAGATCCCCCTGCGGGAACTGATTATATGTTCTGCAAAAGACGGCTTCATATCCCTTTTCCCTCATAATCAAGGTGCCTGAGACAGTCTGTTCTGCCTACTAATTCCCTGATGTCGCGCATACCAAGTCGGTATAGAATTTCAATAAGTCGGTTGTGCCATGCGGAAAAGAGGTTGATCAATCTCTGGGTCGCCCAATTGACATCGATTAGATTAGTTAATTCGGGATCGGTCGTCGCGATCCCTCGTGCGCACCCGCGTCCGCTCTCACAATTTTTGCAGCGTATGCATTCAAGCGCTACCATCTCAGCGGTGCCCACTACCGCGCCGTCAGCACCGAGTGCTATGGCCTTTGCAATATCATCGGCCGTTCGGATACCTCCGCTTGCAATCACAGTTATCTTGTCTCTGATACCTTCTGCTTTTAAAAAATTGTGGACTTTGACAATTGCGTATTCTATGGGCATGGCAATATTTTTTTTGGCAATATCAGGGGCAGCGCCGGTACCACCGTAACTTCCGTCAAGATGGATTATATGCGCACCGGCATAGTAACTGCCTACTGCTACCATATCCACATCGGTCGGTGTTGACACTTTTATTGAAATCAGCGCATCTGGATTTATCTCCTTGATCCAGTCAATATGCTTCTTGTGATCTTCCACTGAATATACACTGTGAAACGGGAATGGAGAAAACAAGGAACTCCCAGGGACCGCTTCCCTCATCCTCGCCACATTCATGGTAACCTTGTCACCAAGAAGATGGCCACCAAGACCTGGTTTGGCACCTTGAGCATATTTGAATTCGACTATTTTGACCCTCTGGATCGTCTCCTCCCGCACACCAAAGAGACCCGTCGCGACCTGTGTTATAACATTGTCATTATAAGGTTCAAGTTCTTCAGGATATCCCCCCTCACCTGTGCATGTAAACGAGTTCCATGCCTTCCAGGCCCTAGCTCTAGCAATCATGGTATGTAGACTGATTGAACCATAAGACATGCCACCGCCGTAAACCGGGATATCTATTTCAATACCAATGCGGCCATCGTTTAATCTGTTAAGAGGGATTTTTGTAGAAAAATCAGACTTGTTTAATTCTACTGGCCGTTCTTTTAAATAATGAAATCTGAGCCTGTCAAATCCGCCGCCTGAATCTCCAGTTTCATATTCGATATCTCCAGGGGGAAATTCTCCGGTCTCCGCCATGTACCAATTGCTGATGATAAGGTCAGGCGTCCATCGCCGGTCTCCAATAACCCCTGTCAAGGGATTGACTTCTAAAGAAATAGCATGTTGCGGACAAACTTCTACACATTTATTACAATTAAAGCCGATGCAGAGATGCTCGGCAGGCCTCATCATCTTTTTGTTTCGCACCATATAAACCCCATAGGTGCACACCTCTGCGCATTTACCACATGCAACACATAAATTGTTTCTGAGGAGTCTGTACTTTCCAATAGCATTCCGGAAGCGACTGGGCGTTATCTTTACTTCCGGAAACATTGTTCCTGTGTCTGTTCGGGATATCTCCATTTGACTTTCATTATCGAGGCTTAAAGCTAAGCTATTAGTTGCTGATTTCATCATATTTATCCGTGTGTATTAAAAATTTTGCCAAAGGTCTCTGACTCTAAGTCCTTAAAAAACATGGCCCTGCCGGTTTCTCCTCTCAAGCGTTTAACCTCGCGAATACCCATAGCACCTAAAATTTCCAGTATCTGGTTCCTCCATGCTCCCATCTGATTTATGATCCGTGCGCTCCCCCATTCAGGATGGATATTCTCTATCTGAACCGGACAGGAAAGACCATTTTCACATCGGAGGCATATTCTGCATTCAAGGGCCAGAAGAATTGGGATATCGATTTCTACAGCATCGGCGCCGCATATAATCGTCTTTGCCACATGTTCAGCCATGGCGATACCGCCGCTTGCAACAAGTGTAACACTATCTCTTATGCCCCTATCCACCAGATAGGTATGGACCTCACGCAAAATATCTTTGATAAACCAGGACTTTCTTTCACCAAAACCTTTTCCATTTCGGTCGGCATAAACATGGATAATCTCTGCGCCTGTATTTGCAAGGGCCTCAATACGCCTGGAACTGTTTTCATCCAAAGCACTTTTTATCATAACTATCAGATCAGGGAACTCTTTCTTAATATAGTTGAGTGTCTCGCCAAATCCATCGGTGTCATCGATTTCTACAATTCGTGCGTTTTTACACAAATGACGATAATCCTCTACGGACTTGGAAGACAAGACAGGAATAATACTTTCTGCATAAGGTTCAAGATATGTGCCCCAGGCTTTTGAAGGGATTGTAATCAGTGTGTTCAATTTTTTTGCAGCCTTTATCATGGCTAAATATACATCCTGACTTAGACTCCCGAATGGAAGCTGTGTGAATATTAAAGGAATTGGTATCTCAATATTTACCGGTCTATCTAGAATAGGATTTTCGTCATCATCGAACCTGAATGAAATCAGCTTTCTCCCGAGACTGACCGAAGTGTTAATATACTCTCTTCCATGAATGCCATCGCGCGTGGGTCTTATAATCTCGGACATATCGGTCCACATATCGTCAAATCCAGGACCTGTAAATGGACCCCCATACCCTGTGCCAGAGACAGGAATGCTTCCCGTTTCCGCCTGTTTCCACTGACTTGCTATGATATCAGGGGTCCAGTAAGAATCTCCCATAGCCGTATATTCGGGGTTGATAATTTTTGTAATTACCCTGCCCGGGCATGATTGGACACATCTGAGACAGCTCCTGCAAATATTGTCGATTGTATCCGTAAGCTGACTAGTATCAAAGGTCCGCTCGTTATATACATCGTATATGCATCTACGCTTGACGCATTTAAAACATCGCAGACAGCCTCCTCCCCAATCGAGAATTGTGCTCTTTCCGACAGGGGTAAAACGCGGAGGCATTGATTTTGTCGGGATGTTATATTTTTTCGGCATTTATGCCACCTGCCCACTGCTGATCGTCCCAATACTTTCAACCATTGAACTAATAATCTGGTCAAAATGCCGGCCCTCGGAATTTTCGAGTTGAAACATCTTCAACCGATTTTGTTCTATTCCAATTTCGTCCAGCAACATTTTAATATACTCTACTACTTTCAATGCCCTGTAGTTGCCGTCAAGGAGATGACATTTTCCCTCTGGACATCCGAGTACAAATATACCGTCTGCGCCTGATTCAAATGCCTTAATGATCCCAAGAGGCTCAATCTTACTGCTGCATGGAAGTTGAACAATTTTGATAGATGGTTCCATGAAAAAGATTCCCTTTTCCGATGAAAATAACATCCGGTCAAAGGAATTTAAGGCATTTTTACAGCAGAAACCGATAATTCTCATGGGAAGTTTTTCATTATGTGTTTGCAGTTGTTGCATCATGCCTCTATGTTCAATTCAACCTTTGTAAAAAAAAGACGACTATTCCAGAAATAATTGGAATCAGTTGATTCTTGAACTTTTCAAACTCGCCGCCGAGATCGGTCAGAAATAATCCTAATCCCGACCCGTCATGACCTTCTTTCATCACGTCTAATGCGTGAATGGCGACCATCGGTGAAAGCGGCTCATTAGATGTTACAGCAAAAAGACGACACATATTTTACCTCCTCAATATAATGCGAACCCGATCCGTCACCACATTGATGACTGCCAAAATTGTGCCAGTTCCGATAAAATAATAAATATCAATAAGTTACAGGAGGTTGGATATTCTCAGGAAAGAAATGAGTCTTTAGGCTGCAATAAAAGAAACAATTTTGTTCTTTTGCGAGATTACACAACATTTTTGTTCGATCAATTGCGGAAATTTAGGAAGGGATTTATGATGTGGGAGAAGAGTCTTTCTTTTTCTTTCGGAATTCCTTTGGTTCAATCCCCATTTTCGATATCTTATATTGTATGATACGCTTGGTCGTGCCCAGTATTTTGGCTGCCTTGGTCTGATTGCCGCCTGTTTCCTCAAGCGCGTCAATAATCAGCGTTCTTTCCTGTGCTTCCACAATAGAAGAAAACTTGCCTCGGTCTTTGCGAGCCGGTTCTTTTTCTTTGAATTGCATAGATGGAGGTAAATGCATACAGTCCACAGTATCTGTCTTGGTCATTAAAACCGCTCGTTCCATACAGTTTTCAAGTTCGCGGACATTGCCCGGCCATTTATGTGAGAGAAAAACTTCAATGGCGGCGGTCGAAATCCGTTTAACATTTTTCCCCATCTCTTTACTGTACTTCAGCAGAAAATGATCAGCTAGCAAGATCACA
>Ga0214474_1001276_pt1 | contig 11669 bp, 26 predicted proteins | sample RVTome_2_FD_187335 | JGI IMG/M metagenome (GOLD analysis project Ga0214474, IMG submission 187335) | Soil microbial communities from uranium-contaminated site in the Upper Colorado River Basin, Wyoming, United States - RVT95D214 HiSeq ...
TTACATTATCTTCAGTTGGTTTCTTTTCCTCTATATATTTCAATTCTTCGTGAGAGTATTTCTTTTCGCAATACGAGCACTGGAAACACTTATCAATTAGGAATCCAATCCTATAAATAGTGCCAATGCAACCACACTCACACACTTTAGAAAATAGTTCTAATCTTTCCATTTCTTATCCATTTCTCGTTTCTATTTTTTGAATGTAATTAGTGTACAAACTACACTTGAACCTATAAATACAGTCCTCGCACTTAATAACTTCTGAAACTTGATAATAGCGACAGTTGGGGGAATCCCTTACGTGATTATTCGTTCAATCACCACATACCCACGCTAAATACGTTAAGAGTACAATACAAAGCAATACGATAAATACTGTTATTATTTCTGCTTTATTTGTAATATATATCACCTTTCCAGATCCCTCTGCAACAACAAATCCCACCCTAATTCTGTTTCCTTCTGGTGTATCTCTTCCATTATCTCGTGAGCTTCTCTTGGTGGCGAATCCAACGATACTATATAACCATTCTTACCTAACATAAACTTCTCGTTGTCGTAGGCGTAATAGTGCTTTATTTTATATCACCAGCAGTCATAATCTGTTATATCTTTTTCTTTCTTACAATACATACATTGAATATCGTATCCTATTCCAATTCCAGAATTGAAATTTAATTTAAGAATAGAATGATTTTTAGCTTTCCATTTCTTATTTTTATGCTTTTCGTAATGCTCTTTCTTAAATAGTTCAAATAAAGTTTCTTCTTTATCGTTCATATTTATATCCATTTAAATCACGAACAAACGCTACTACATAAACTAAGCCTACTAACCTTTATAAACCTTCCTACGAAGGGTATTGTTGTATTAATAAAAAGGTTTATTAATTAGCAAATCGTTTAAGTGATTAATAAACTATTTGTTAAAAAGGTGAAAAATTTTAAATGACTAAAAAAGAAAAATGTCCTTTTCAATCCTATCTTGAAAATATTTTCGAAATGAGGTGTATTTTACCTTTAACAACAAACAATTTAATAACAAACAACAATGGATTGAATAGGAATGGAAGTATAATGTGTGAATACGAATCCAGAGAAAAACAATGTCCTATTATGAAACAAATAAGAGGCGAATACGAATAATGGTGGAAGACCTCAAGAGCAAGGTAGAGCTACTCAAGAAGGAAGTAGAGAAGGCTAAACAAGACATTCAAGATATATATAACAAATTCGAAAAACATAAATATATTAACGAAAAAGAACATTTTAAACATCTATTTTGCTTTGAAATGAGATATACAATCAAAAGAGAGTTTATTGCATTTCTTAAAGAAAATATGAATTATATTGGTGGAAAACAAAATCTTAAAAAATTTCGGAAAATAAAGTTAATAGGAATAACAGAATACCCTCAACACGAACCTAATAAATATAATAAATATTATTACAAGAAAGAAGTAGTGGATCAATTCAAGGAAGCCTTAAGTATAATGGATAAGTACGGAGACGAGTACGAGAAAGATTTGTTAGAAAAGGAATTCTGTAAACTAACTGATTGCTACGATAAACTTAAAACTACGATCACTTGCAAACGGTGTGAAAGTGAAATACCTAAAGAGGGTAATTTCTGTCCTCAATGTGGTTATAATACAGTTGTTAATATTAGAAAAGAAGCTAACAGTTATACAGAATTTCCTAATATTAAGGTAGAAGATGGTATTGATGCTATGGGAAATTGTAATAGTAATGGTATGATATTTGGAAAAGCAGAACCCCTCAACTACTACGACCTAACCGATGCAACTAAAAACAATATAATAAATCATTTAGCTGTATCTTTAGACAAAAAAGAAAAAGTGAAACTATGCCCTAACAATGATAATTGCTTTTCTTTTAATCACAACGATAGATGGTGTTTAGGACTTACGAACCCTTATAATTATAGAAACTATATGTGTTTCAAACCACTCAAACAACCAGAAACACAGAAAAGAGAAGCCAAACACAACTATGAATTGAATAGTTCATATAAATGTCATTTCAATTTATATTGTCTTCATTATTCAATATATTCAAGAAATTGTCATACTTACGATGAAATTTATAAATGTGAATATTATATTAAAAAAGAAGTAGTCAAATGCCCGCACTACGAGAAGTGCACTGATCCCGTTAAAAAAAGCGAAACCTCGTGTTGCCACGATATTAAATTTATGTACGCTATTGAAACGTGTGAATCGTATATTAAATTTCAGAAGGAAAAGAAATGTTTATATTACGATAAATGTACTAAGCATTATAAAAATCCAGAATCTGTTTGTAATAATATAAAAGATATGTGGATTATTGGTGGCTGTGAATCGTACCAGAAGTTCGAGAAGGAAGCCAAGACACCTAAAACTTGCGACAATTGCAATCAAGACAAATGTAATTCTGGATCTTGTATAGATAAAAGTAGATGGACGCCTAAATATAAAGAAGAGAAAGTTCTATGCGACTCCTGCGTATTTTACGATCATCCTAAATGTAAAGGATTAAATAAAAGTAGTTTTACAAGCTGTAGTGATTATTGGAGTAAAGATGGATGGCAATGTCATGTTGCTGATTTCTGTAAATTATATTTTCCTTCTTTAAAATGTAATTCAGAAGCTTGTAAAAAATGCGACTACTACGACAAGGGAGGTAAGAAGTAATGACATTCGATATATCAGACGCTTGTTTAGGATTCTTTAATCTACTTTTACATAGTCTTATATTTCATATTATTGTAATTGTAGATGCAATTATTATTTTTTTATTCTGGTTTTGGCATTGGTACTGTAATAGATCATGGGAGCATTGGTGGGCAAACGAATGTGGTTGTGGTGGATACGACGATAGAACTACTCTTTTTGGAATTATTGTTTTTTTAGATTTTGTTTTATTTGTAATATTATACACTTACTTCAACGGAATATGGAGGTTATAAAAAATGCCCAAGCGAAGAACTGTGGAACTCAACGAAGACCTCCACAAAATACTAAACCAACTACGAGTAGATACTAATATTACTATTAAGAAGGAAGTAGACAGGATACTCAGGAAGGAACTGATTAAAGGTGATGAGAAGTAATGTTAATACAGTTTAACTACTTCATTAAACCAGTTCCTAAAGGCGTGGTTGGTGGCGTAGATTGTACATACCCTAAATGTAGAAATAAAGGTAATTGGAACATTAACAACGGGAGCGCAATCTATTGCGACAAACATTTGCTACAAATGATGAAAGATAAAGAAGCGTCGTATCTAATCGTAAACAAATCACTACAATCGTTGTTAAAGGAGGAGGTTAAAAAATAATGGATTTAACTAACGATTGCGAAGGTTGCGTTCATTCAGAAGGATATAATTCTGATTACATGGGAAATTGCGAGGATTGTTCCAGAAATCCTAAATATTCCGATTTCTATTGGAAGGAGGAGAGCGAAACAAAATGATTAATAGAACAATGACAACCGAATGCCCAATTAAATATATATGCAAACAAAAAACTGATTTCTGTGGAGACGCAATACAACGCATTGATTTATTACGAAATTCCGAGAGATCACCTACATATCATAGGTGTAGGCACTTCATTTCGCTAAAGAATTGGATTCTTGAATTAATTAATGAAGAGGCTGAGAAGTAAATGACTATATGTACAAAATGTAAGAGAGAAATTATTGATCCTATTTATAATGCTTTAGTTATAGGATTTGATAACGAAAAAGGAGAAAATATTGTAGTATGCCCTAAATGCTTTTTTGAATATAAAGATAAGAAAAAAGAGGCTGAGCGCAAGTGAAGTGTCCCAACTGTGATATAATAATAAAAATAAAACAAATAAGTAAGAACTATTACGAAGGTTATTGTTCTAACTGTAATAAAAAATTTACAATTATTATACACGAAGAAATGAAAGAAAACCCAAATTTTTTGTTTTCTATTTAAATTTAACTTTTTTTTATTTTTAAAGAGAAACTAAATCTATTTCTCGAAAATAAAGTGAATAAATATGGAAAATATTAAAAAAATATATATAAATAAGATTCAAGAGGAAATTGACGAAATAACAAATGCGATAGAAATACATAAGAAAAACAATACTTATTGCGAATATAATAGAGGCTTTCTTGACGGATTACTATGTATATATATAATAATGCGATTAAAAACAGAAGGTAAAGATATTAAAACAGAATTAAATAAACTCTAAAATAAATTATAACTCTTTTTTTTATTCTTATTTATAGTATAATACAAACGCTTAAATACTTGCGTAACAATTAGTATATTATTATTTAGGAAGAGTGACAAGTGTTAGGATTTAAAATATATAATCGAGGTGCATCTTTATGACACTTAGCCACGCTCCCGAAACAGTTGTTTGCGTGGCTTCCGTTAAAGGATTTAATTACCTTTAACTCTCTTTTTTATTCGTTATTCTCTTTCTAATTGTAATTTCATTATACTTAAACCTAACCTATATTTCAACGTTGTATTACGGTCGAGAACATAACAACGAAATTAATCAAGTGTTAAATACTCGAGTAACAATCTTAGTAGTAACAACCAACTATAATATGTGATAAAAATATGACAACAGAAGGAAAAGAATTTATTGAAAAATTTATTACTGATCTTTTAGAATTACACACTATTGAAACGTTAACTTTAGCTAAAAGATGGAATAATATTTATTTTATGCGATATAATATCGATTCCCCTAAATTTCAAGAAAAAGGATTTAGAGATCGTTTTTGTCAATTACAAACAACTTTATTAAAAATAAAGGAGGAAGCCTAAATGCCTACTAATATTAAAAAAGAATTAATTCTTGCCATAGACGATTTTTTAGATGTTTTAGGTAATAAAAATATTATTTCTGGTATAATTATTTGCAATACAGATATACATAAAGAAATTAGAGAAATAATAGAAAAATATATTAAATAATTTATTTCTTTTTTAACTATGCCTCTCTAGCTTTCAAAGGCGGGAGGGGCTACTTTTTTTATACTTTTCTTTTTTTCTTTCTATTTTATAGTAATATAGTTACACGTAAAACACCTAAAGGCTCGTAGCAGACTACTAATAGTTAAGGCCATATTATACTATTAAAAATAGAACAATTAATTATATTCAGGCCACGATCCTTTATATAACCAGTGCTGTTCAGTCAAGCGAAGGTTGACGTGCTACTTGTCAGAATAGTAGTAATAGTATATATTAACCTCATCCACGCAGCCACGCCTCCAGCTTCTGCTGAGTCTGGTTCGTTATATAATCCAATATATATTTTCCTAATTCAGGTCTAACACAATTCCTTAACACTTGTCCTTTTAAATCGTGGTTGTTCCAGGTCTTATCTCGTAATAAATCTATTATTTCCTTATTAATATGATGATAATCACATAATTGTTGATAATAATCTTGGTTATTCCTTCTTGTTTTAGCTTTTGCATTTATAATTGATATTTTAGAAAATTTAAAGCCTTCGTTGGGGATTTGTATATTGGACCAAAAATAATGTCTTTGTAATATAAAATCAGGTTTAATTAATGATTCGTAATAAGGTTTAACATTCTCAACCACATATAATATTTTAATTTTATCTAATTTTTTACCATAATTCTTATAATCAGAAAACTTTCTTAAGAAGATAATTAATTGCCATAATGCCATATCTGGGTATCTCCTGATACCTTGAGTATGAAGCCAATTATTTGCCCACGAATGTGTTTGACAAGGTGGACTCGCCCAAATAAACTCAAACTTATCGTAGTTCCATAGGAGATATTCGTAAGCGTCTGTTATTATTATTTCGTCTTGAGGAAATCTTTTCTTATATATCTCAGCTATTTTCTCGTTATTCTCTATTGCCGTAATCTGGTGTTGCGTACCCCAGAGGGTTCTGTTTCCCCCTATACCAGCAAACAAGTTAAGTATCTTCATTCTTCCCTCACCTCTACGATCCATACTTGGTCTATTAACCTCGTACTCTTATTCTTCATTCACTTCCTCCTTCTCTATTTCCACTTCGTAAGGCCCCATATATAACACATTTGATTTCCTAACAATTCCAAATTCTTTTTCTAATTCTCTTACAGTTAATTGAATATCGTATATCTTTTCTGTTTCGTCTTGGGTTATTGGTTTCTTTGCCTTCATTTTCTTTTCCATAAATCGTAATAAAAATATTAAATCTTTCTTTATCTCTTCGTTTAAATGTCTTAATCGCCACAAATAGAAATATTCGGCTAATACTCGTTTATTTATTTTAAACTCGTTTTGTAATTCTCTTGAATTTGTAAACGGGTGATTATCTAACCATTTATATATGATCCATCGGGCCTTACCAGGTTCTACTAATTGAGGCATTTTTTATAATCTATAACACAAATGATATTTATTTTCTATATAATCAATTATTTCCTGCATTTTCTCAGGATTTATTTTATTGTAAATTTTTAGTTCTTTTTTTCGGTTTAATTTAGTATCAATTCCAGCATTAACTCTATCATCTAAATAATACTCAAATAATTCCAATTGCTTCTTTTCTCCAAATTCGTTATATATTTTACGCATCCAGTTTTTCATATTAACCATCTTTATTTAAATTATCTCTACAATTGTTTATAAAGTTATTATTTATTGAGAATCTATAGTATATGTAAACTAATCAAGCACCCCTTATAAACCTTTTCCTCCTACAAAACCCCTTATACGAGTATCTGTGTGTGGTTAGGGGGAAAATAAAGCGGTAATGTACACTACAATACTACTAATAATACTCGGAATAATAGTGATATGTCCAGAATGTCCCATATATTTTTCTACTATACGTAAGGAAGAATAATATATATATTTTAAAAAAAAAAGAATATAAAAAAACACATTGTGTGGTAGTGAAGAAATTTCAGTACATGTTGGACATAAAAAAGATATTATAAAGTAATAATAATAAAATTTAAATAAAAAAAAAAGAATATACTTAGTAATTAAGTAAGTTTAGAAAAGAAAATGAAAACATTACATATACCGTTAGAAGATAAAGATTATAAAGCTTTAATAAAAGCAAAGAAGGATAAAACATGGCACGAATTTCTGATTGAAGTTGCTAGAAAGATAAATGGCTATAGTGAAAAAGAAGAAAATATATTAAAAGAATAGAAGGGGGCTTTTCGTAGTATATGACTGTGAATATGGAAAGTCTTCTTCGTTGTATTGAAGCTTTGAGTGTAGATTGCAACGACGATAACGAAATTAAGAAAATATTAGTAGAAGTTTCGTTAGAAGGTAAAGGGATTCAAAACCAATGTGTTGAATTATTATGCGAAAAAAAGCTAAGATTTTATCGTAAACGAGATTTAGGTAATATTCTAAAAGATTTAACTGCTAAACATGTTAAATCGTACAACGAGTTAAAAGGATCTGAAGAACCACGAAAGGACGAATTGCCTTATTTAACCATAACTAACGAAGTATTTGAGAATTTTGATATTATCACTTTAAAAGATTCAGATCAGATTATGATTTGCAATTCGAAATGTTATCGGTTTGATATTAGTTCAATGCAGACTTTTATTTCGAATAGAATTCGGTATTATAATGTATCTCATAAACATACTTTAGGGGATGTAATAGATTGTATTAAGAAAAGTACGCAATTTGATCGTGAATTGTTAAATTACGATTCTAATTTTATATTGTTTAGAAACGGTATTTTTAATTTAGATACTGAAAAGTTTACTCCTAATTCCGAGATTGAAGATAAAGCGTGGCATTTCTTTTTTGAAATACCTCATGATTATAAGACTGATAAAGAATATAGGTGTCCTAAATTTAAGTTTATGCTTAGACAATGGCTTTCGAGACCATTTTCTTACGCACGATGTATGGATGTGTTTGAAAGTATGGGATTATGTATGACTACAAACACAGGATATAAAACTTCGTTTATGACATATGGTCCTAAAAACTCTGGCAAAACAAGGTTGTTTAACATTGTAAAATTTATAATTGGAACTAAGAATATGACTGCTATTTCGTTGCAGAGAATAGTTAAAAACGAGTTTGGAACTGTAAGGTTGCAGTTTAAGTTGTTAAATTATTGTGGTGATTTAGGATCTGGTAAAATATGGGATACGGGAATATTTAAGAATTTAACTGGAGGAGACGAATTAGTAGGAGCTGAAATAAAGGGTGGCAATTCGTTTGAATTTCAACCAACGGCTAAATTCTGGTTTAACGCTAATAAAATACCAGCAGTAGAAGATATTAACGACGACGCTTTTTTTGATAGATTTGTTCTTTATTATTTTGGTAATACATTTACTAAAGATAATATTGACGACTTTCAAATCGATTATCATAAAATTATAACAAGAGATCCAGAAGAGATTCAAGGGATCATTCACGAGTGTATTAAAGGATTGATTAGGCTTAAAAAGAGAAAAGGTTTTAGAACCAAATTAAAAGAGAAAACTAAACATATTTGGAACTACGAGAGCGATCCCATTTATGCTTATATATACGATTATTGTATTATAGATAAAAACGCAATTGTGGAAGTAGAAATATTATATAGAGATTACGCTACGCATTGTAAAGGCGTTCCCCGAAGTAAGAATATAATAACTAAGAATTTAGAACGATATGGTGTAATAAAAGGGAAGGCTAAGAAAGAAAACGATAAAGGAGAGAGACCGCAATGTTATTTTGGTATTAAGTTAAAACACGAAGGTAAGGAAGAAGCTAAAGAAATAAATATAGATACTGTTTTAGCAGGAAAAATAACGGAAACTAAGAAATTAATTAACGATTTTTGAATGAATATATAACTTTATAAATGTTAGTTGTTTTATATATATTATGTCAGAAAATAATTACACTACTATTAGAATAAAAACAGAAACAGCTATTAAATTAAAGAGTTTAAGAAAGAAAATGACTGAAACTTATGACGATCTAATTATGGAATTAATTGGATATTTAATATTAAACAAACAAAAAGAGGAAAATAAAAATGGTTCAAAAAAAGAAGTTAGATGAAAATGCAACAATGTTATATAGAATGGGTTTTAGAGATTCTGATTTAAAACTTAAATCCCACGATGATATTGTTCTATGGTTATATAATAATGACAAAATTATTTTAGACTTATTTAAAAAATATTTTAGTGATTATATTTCTAATATAAAGAATTATTCTATAAATAATCTTATTAATAATTATAATAAAATGATTGAAGAAAATAATATAATTATAGAAAAAATAAAATCAAAAATAAAAAAATTTGATAAAATGATTTCTAAAATTAAAGAAACAGAAGGTAATAAAGATAAATTACTTACTATATTAAAAGATTATTACTATGAACGAACAGAGGATAATGAAAGAGAAATAGATGATTTTGTTTATGAAGATAAAAATAAAGAATTATATGATAAATGTAATAAAATAACAAATGATTATAAAAATATATTAAATAAAGAAATAGAAAAAGGAGAACATTCAAATGAAGAAATGAACCAATTTATTAAAAGAAACGAGGATTCAATCTTTAAATATTGTATCGAACATAATGAAAATGATTTTGAATATATAATTGAAAACTCAAAAAAATATGATATTGGTTTTATAGATTTACGAAGAATTGTTTTAATAGATTATATTGCAGAAAAGTCATATTCAGGAAGTGTTAATTTTAATAAATTAACACTTTCAAACATAGTTAATAATAAAATTTCTTATTATATCAAATTTTTTTATTTAACACCTACAAATTTAGATACTAACCAAATTTTCGTAAATCTTTATTTTGAAGCCAAAACAGAATATTTTACACTTGGAGAATTAATACGACAATTACAATTATACCGAAAATATACTTTAAGTAATATAGAAAATAAAGATTGGTATTTTTTAGTAGGACCAAAACATCCTACAATGAACGATTTTCCTGAATTTTTAAAACAACAAGGATGGATTTTTGTAGAAATTCCATTTGAAATTAAGAAAGAAGATAATAATAATAATAATATTAAAAAGAAATCAGTTTTAGATTATGGTAAGAAATAATAATGTGGAGGAACGATATAAATGTGTGAACAATGTGAAAGATTAATAAAAGAGAATAGTGATTTAAAAGAAAGAAACAACGAATTAGCTCATATGTACGCAGATTTAAGAGAAGATAACGCAAGACAAATTCAAGAACTTTTAGATCAAATTGAAAAATTAATATATAGATAATTATAACATAAAATTAAATAAATATAAAAAAGAAAGAGAGGCTGAAAATGAAAATAAGAATTAAAGAATTAGGTTGCAAGACCTATTCTGAGGTAATTAACATACTGATTGTTAAGAACGAGTTAAAAGAGGGTGAGAATAAGAGATGAAATTATTTAAAAAAGTTGTAATTGAAGAAGATGAATTTTATTTTTCTCCGTTTAGACATATATTTAACAGATTAATTGGAAACATTAAATTGTGGAGAATTGTAAGAAAGAAGAAAAAGGAGGAAGTGAATAGAAAATGAAATTTAGATATAAAATATATTGGAAATTACGCCAATGGTATGGTCATTGGAATTGGACTTTTTATTATAAAAAATGGCATAATTGGAAAAATATAATAAAAATAATGACTGAACATCCAGATAAAGTTCTTAAAAGAATTCATAAAAAGGAAGTCCCGGAGGTCGCTAAGTTATAATGTTAGAACACAATAGAATTGGAATTGAAGAATCAGAATATTTTCTTTGTTTGTTATCTAAAGATTATATAGACGATCCAGAAGCGATTGAATGTTTTATTTACGCTAAGAATCTAGGCAAACCGTTTGTAATTTTAAGAGATAAGGCGTTTGTTAATTTGCCAGATATGTTTAAAGGAGTGAATGTAATATTTAACGAATCGTGTGATTTTAACTCTAATGAAACATCAGAATATATTTCAAATAAATTGTTAGAAGTATTTAAGAAAATAAAGGAGGTCGCTGAGAATGGTTAAACAGAAACTAATCGAATATACAATAGAACATTCTGATTTTAAAAGAATACTGAAATTGCACTTACATTCAGATGGTTTTTTAATGATAACCGAACGATGGTACGATAAGGAATTAAAAATATTTTCGTTTGATACGATAGAAGTTCCTAAGTTTATATGGTCTAAGCTCTTTAATCATAAAGATTTGTTTGATATGTGGTCTAGTAGTATTAAAGTGTGGGATATGAAAGAATTTGAATTTGAAGAGGTAGATAAGTAATGGCTATATTCACAGATTTAGAAATAAAAGCATTTATTAGAGATTTTATTAAGAATAGTGATAATGAAGATTGGATTAATCAAAAAGACTTGTTAGAATTATATATTTTAAAAATAAATAATAGAAGAGAGGATAAGAAATAATGGTACATTCGTTAGGTACAAGATTAATTAATAGAAAGAAAGAAGAAAATAAAGGCTTTGAACTTACGGGCGAATGGGCGGGAGTTTGTGTTATACAATTACCAACAAATTATACATTACAACTTGGAGATGTAATAGATCCTCGTTATATATTACACCAAGAGCAAGAATGGAATTGGCAACCAGAATATATGCAGAATCCTATTGTAGAAAGCGATACTA
>Ga0214474_1001277_pt1 | contig 11665 bp, 9 predicted proteins | sample RVTome_2_FD_187335 | JGI IMG/M metagenome (GOLD analysis project Ga0214474, IMG submission 187335) | Soil microbial communities from uranium-contaminated site in the Upper Colorado River Basin, Wyoming, United States - RVT95D214 HiSeq ...
CGGCTAAACTTACTATCATCCTGGGTCGGAGATTTACCAGCCGCTTCTTGGTCCTCCTCCGCCTTTTGCCAACCGCTCCAGTTTTTGTTGTCTTCCGAGCTACTCACCTCAAAATACACTTCCGAGCCTTCGGGCAGATTCTCCTCCCAGCTAACTACCGCGGCATTGAAACCAAATTCCGTTTGTTTAGCAGGAAATTCCTTTGTTATTTCGACTTTATTACTCACCCCTAAGACTTTTGCAGATGAACTGTTGCTCAAAACCAGCAATTCTTCCTTGTTTATCGAAGATTCAATTGCTTTGGCGCGAATTTCAATTGGCTTTGATTCAGCAAATTTAGAGACCAGAAGGACAACCAAGATTAAAAAAAGAATAACTGCAGAGATAATAACTAGCACTCGAAAAAGGGGTACCTTATGGAACATCTTAAGTAAATTATATCCTATCAGGAAACAATACGCAGGATGTAATCCTAGCGGATTATACTACGCCAGTGCGGAGACTGGGGGAAATCTTTTGGATTATATGATAATCATAAATATAATTGCGACTTTTAGGACTATATCGCGGATTTTTATAATGATTTTTAAGCTTGTTTGAACCTAAACAAGACTTAGAACAAATAGTTTGCCTTTTGTCAAGTTGCAAACACCCTTTATATTTAGCTATCATTAGGAACGCTTGTCCACCTCATTATTTTCCTGCTCACTATAATATGGTTATGAATATTATGAATATATTGTTTGTTCTTAATAACAGCGTAAACTATGGCGGTGCAGAACGCTACGTCAGCAATCTAAGTAATGCGCTAGCACGAAAAGGAGATAAGGTAGTTGTCGTTTCTTGCACTGGTCCAATTTTAAAACATTTAGACAGCGGGATTATTCATAAAAAAATCGACCCTTCAGAAGGTAATAAACAGGACGTGATGAAAATAGCACAAGTCATAGAAGATGCTTGTAAAAAATATAAAATTAATTTAATCCATTGCAACTCGTTAACGGATTTTAGAGCATCTAGCATTGTTAAGAAAATAACAGGAATTCCTCTGATTCATACTGCTCACCTGACAGAAGAAGGTCCAGAATTTCCTATAATTGGTGCCGAGTTTAATAAGGGGGTTGATAAAGTTATTGCTGTTTCAAACTTCATAAATAACCACTTACAACAAACTGGACTACTTGAAAGCAAAATCGAGTTGATCTATCACGGTGTAAATAGCAATGAATGGAATGGACGAATTCCAAACAAATCTCTGAAGTACTCGTTAGGTATTAAAGAAGGTGAAAGAGTAGTGATGTGTGTTGCTCGTCTCTATCCGATAAAGGGTATCCACCACGTTATTGAGGCAGTACCCATAATTTTGGAAAAAGGTAATAATATTAAGGTTGTGTTTGTTGGTGATGGTGCATATAGGCAGGAATATAAAAAATTAGCAGAAGATATCGGAGTGAAAAATAAAGTACTATTTCTTGGTGCAAGAGATAACATCGAGGAACTTCTAAGTATAGCAGATGTTTTTTGCCTCTCTTCAACGAATGAAGCGTTGTCCTTCGCTATCTTAGAAGCCATGGCAGAAGGTGTGCCTGTTGTGGCCACTAAAGTTGGTGGTATTCCAGAGGTTGTTGTTAATCAAGTGACGGGTTTACTCATACCTCCGGGTAATATTCAAGGATTAGCCAATTCTATTAATCATTTACTTGAGGATAAATCAATGTCGAAGAAGCTTGGTGCTAATGCTAAGAAAAGGATCGAAGAGCACTTTAGGTTCGATCGGATGCTTGGTCAAACATTTGCTACGTATGAAAGAGTTTTGGAAGAACAAAGGGTTTTTGCCTAAAATTTTATCTGCCACAACACTTTTCACTTACACAAGTACCCTTATATCATTAGAAAGATTCTATATAAGTACGTAATCTTAGACACGAAATGCTATAATCACACCTATGATAAAAACATCTAACCCAGACGAAAATATTTCGGTGGTGATTTTAGCCGCCGGATTCGGGATGCGACTGAGGAATAATAAACCAAAAGCCTTAGTGGGTATAGCTGATAACAAAACTATTCTCGACTATCAAGTTGAAAACCTAAGTAAACATGTAGGAATTGATAATATAATTGTAGTAGTAGGCTACAAAAAAGAATTCGTCATGGAACAGCACCCGGAACTTAACTTTGTCTATAACGAATCCTATGTCCAAACAAACACTGGGAAAAGTCTACTCAAAGCATTAAAGAAAATAAAAAACAGTAGTGTTTTGTGGTTAAACGGTGATGTAGTCTTTGATGAAAGAATCATTCCTGAATTAATAAATAAGGCCAAAACTACTAAAGCATCTTGCGTTTTAGTGGATAATAAAAGGTGTGGGGAAGAAGAAGTCAAATACAACTTAGATAACGGTGGCTATATCTCTTCAATATCAAAAGAAGTCAAAAATCCAAAAGGCGAAGCCCTTGGTATAAATTTGGTAATTGAAAAAGATCTGCCCCCGCTTATAAAGAACCTAAACCTGATCAATGACCAGGACTATTTTGAAAAGGCTATTGCGAACGCAATTTACAAAGAAGGTATTAAATTCCTACCCGTTAATACAGGTGGGTTGTTTTGTTCTGAGGTAGATTTCCCAGAAGATCTCGCTGCGGTTAAAAAGTATCTCTCAATCCTATCCAAAGAAATAGTACTAACCTAGCAAACTTCATGAAGAAATTTTTCGAGCGCATTCTTGCAATTCTCGATTTTTTTACACCAAAGGATAAAAAAATTATTGTTTTTGGTGGTAATGAAATGAGAGGTATTAACGGAAATGTTGCGGCCGTCGTAAAAGCTTGGCCAAATAATCCCAAGACAAAAGGTTTAAACGCTTTTACCCTTAGCACAATAAATGAGCGGTTCTCTGGTTTAGAAACAATAGATCCACGATCAATCAAGGGGATATTCACTCTTCTTAGAGCCCACACAGCTGTTGTTTCTCACGTTTATGGCGATCTTTATTGGCACTCATTATACAACGGGAAAAGACGCCGCATAATTAATCTCTGGCATGGTACACCTTTGAAAAGAATTGGTCCTTGGAAAGGATGGGGTAAGACTAATGCTTTGATCGCTGCATCAAAGATTGAACGTTTGTCATTATCCGCCTGCCTAGAATTTCCTCTTGAAAAAATATTTGTTACTGGTTTCCCAAGAACAGACCAACTAATTAGGGGGCAAAAGAAATTAAAGAAAGAAGCAATCGAAAAGCTATCTCTAAGGGATGGGGGACAAAAGTGGATTCTCTACATCCCAACGTATCGTAAAAGTAATCGCTTACCTCACTACTTGCATAGAATGCCAGATTTCTCATACAAAGAGTTGGAAAATATCTTAAAAAAAATCAACGCTTACTTAATAGTTCGACCGCACGTTAACGATATATTTTCTGATTTTGAAAATCAGGATAGAGTTATAACAGTTTCTTTTACCGTGTTGCCAGAAGTTGAGCCTTTATACGCAATGGCAGACGTGTTAATTACCGATTATTCATCTTCCATCTTTGAGTATTTAACTTTTGACCGACCAATAGTTGGTTTCGCTCCAGATTTGGAGGAATATAGGAAGATCCCTGGGCTATTGTATGATTACGAAACCATTTTCCCAGGACCAATCGCCAAAAATTGGAAGGGCTTAAAAAGCCTAATCATCAAGGCTATACAGGAACCAAAAAAATATAAAACCCTCCGCGAAAGTCAATTTAAACTTTTTCATAAATTCAAAGACGGAAATTCTACAAAAAGGTGTATTGATCTTATTTGTGATTTTTCAATCAATTAGGGTTTCTTAAAATAAATTTATACACAGACAAGGTTTCTTCAGCTAATCTCTGCCAAGAATATTTCTTTACCTGCTCTTTTCCTTTTTGTATCATACTCCCCCTAAACTCAGAATTATGAACTATGAACTTGATCTTTTCCGCTATATCCTCAGGTTTTCTTGGATCGAAATAGACTGCTGCCTCACCATAGACCTCTCTAAATACCGGAATGTTCGAACAAACCACCGGACAACCGGCTGCCATAGCTTCCAAACCGGGTAAACCAAATCCCTCTGAAAGCGAGGGAAACACCAAGCATTCAGCCTGCTTATACAAAACGGCCAGATCTTCGTTTGGCACAAAACCAGACACCACTAATCGATCCTCAACCTCAAGCTTTTTTGCTTTATCAACCAATCGGTCAACAAAAGCACTTCTTGGAGATGAGTAAACAAGGCTCAAGTTTTTTGAAAGAAATTTCAGAGCAGAAAGTAGAACATCTAAATTTTTATGTGGATGAGCCGCCCCCACATACAGAATAAACGGTTTGTGAACTCCATACGTAGCCAACACCTGGTTTATTCTTCCAGAAGGAAAATCCTTCTTCCCAGCTTGCATAAAACACTCATCAGCAGCCTCATAGGTTGCTACAATTCGGTTCGAAGGTAAGTGGAAGTTTTTACATAGTTTCTTCTTGATGAAGTTGGACGGCACGATTATCTTCTCAGCCCTCTTTAGAGCTTGGGCAATTGTAAGTTCATACCCAAAATGCTTGAGGAGATAAATCGGTAATACCTTAGTGGTCGAAGCTGCCCCTTTAAACTCGCTTGTAATAATATCGTGAATCGTCACGACGAATTTACCAGGATAGATCAGTGGAATATTGAAATGTGGAAAGTGAACTAGATCCGGTTTTATTTTTGCAAGAATCGCCGGCAACAAAAACTGCTCCTTTAGACCATACCAAGGAGCATCAGCTAGAACTTTCTGAAAATTCGCTTTCTTAGGATCGAAAAGATGCCAATTGCTCTTCCTCAGAATAATAAAATACTCATTGATTGGATCCAAATCCAACAAATTTTCGACCAGTTTTTGGGTATATTTCCCGACACCTGATCCTTCTGATCCTAAAAAACGGGTGTCAATTGCTACCTTCATGAAAAACCCTCTGTTTTGAATGAAAACATTAAGTGCAACCTGTTATTTTTCATAAATTACTGATCAATCAAGATTTCCCTTTATTAATTGGTTCTAAAATCTTATCCCACCCCCGAACTTGTACTTCCCTGTTATATTTTCTTTCAACCAGCTTTCTGCCCTGCTTTCCCAGCTTTAATAAAATTTCTTTTGGCATTTTTGAAGCCTCCAAGATTTTTTCTGATAATAACTGGGCGTCTTCAGCCTCTACCCAAAAACCGGCTTTACTACCCTCAACAATTTTACGCATAGCTTCTCCACCACTTACTATCGCTGGCTTTCTACCAGCGAAATAATCAAAAACTTTACAAGCGAACGCAGCATCTTGGTATCTATTTTTCTTCAGCAACGCCAAACCAGCGTCACAAGCATAAACAAAGGAAGGAATACACCCATATTCCACAGGATCAACCAAAATCATATTGTTTAATTTGTATTTTTCTTTTGATTTTTTAATATAATCTTTATCAACACCCTCACCAACTATCAGAAACATTATATCTTTATGCCTCTTTAATTTCTTCGCGCACTCAACTAAAGTATCAACTCCTTGTTGCAAGCCTAATGTACCTGAATACAAAACAACAAACTTTCCTTCCAACTTATATTTCTTAACCAATGGTTTATCAATTTTTTGAGCATCAAATAATTTTAGATCCACACTGTTTAAAACAGACACCACTTTCTCTTTATCCAAAAATCGATTATCCTTTAGTAACAGCTGTGCCGTTTCCTCTGTCGGTGCCACTACAAATTCGGACCGTTTATAAACTTCCTTTTCGATAAATCTTGCAATTTTTATAACTAGTTTATTTCTTAGCACCCCCAATTCAACTGCGGCTCCTGGCCAAACATCCTGAGCTTCAAAAATCAGGGGTTTTTTCTTTATCAAGCTTAACAGCCAACCAACCACCGCGGAAGACAATGGTGGTGAGGAAGCTATGATAACGTCTATGTTTCTCTGAGATAGACCAACCAAAAAAGCAGAAAGTGCGAACGACAAGTAATTCAGTAAGCGTTTCAGCGTCGAAGTGTATTTTGTCGGATAAACAAAGGTGCGAAGTAAGTTTATTTTACCTTCTAAGACCTCTTTATGTAAAAACTTAAGTTTGTAACCTGGGTAAATCCTCCCAGTCGGGTAATTGGGAATACCGGTTATAACTGTTACTTGATGGCCTTTACCGACTAAATGCTTAGTTGGATAAAATACTCGCTCGATACCAGCACCTACCTCTGGCCTGAAATATTGATAAATTAATAATATTCTCACACTATTACCCCTCCAAAATTTTTTCGTACAAATCAAACAGTTTCTTCTCTTCTTTCTCCCAATTGTATTTTTCTATGAATGCTTTTCGACCATTCGCGGAGTACCTTTCCCATAAATTACTGCTTCTGAGAATTTTATCAAAGGCCATTTTATATTCACCGATATTTTCTGGGTTCTTAATTAATAGTCCGCTTTGTGAATCCCTTATGACTCTCCCTAGAAATAAAAAGTCGCTGGCAACAATAGGCAGCCCATAAGCCATATATTCAAAAGTCTTCAAAGGAGTCCCCAAATAATTATTCCTTGTTTTAAGAAATGGAATAATACCGATAAACGCCTTATTTAGATATTTTGGTACTTCCTCGTGGGGAACCGGCGGTTTTATTTCAAAAGCCAATTCAGAAATATTATTCTTTTTAATAAATGTGGCGATCTCATTTTTTAGCTTCTCGCCCTTCACCTGCCCAATAAATAAGAACTTTAGACCGTAGTTTGGAAATCTCTTAACAAATTCTAATATCTTTATCACACCTCTTTCCTTCTCTATACCGCCTACAAACAAAACTATTTTTTCTCTCTTATTAACATGGGTCTCGGAAAATCCTTCTCCATAATCTTTATTTGGAAAATTCCTTACTAATTCAGTATTATTATTAAATTTCTTAAATCTTTTTAATAGCTGGTCATTCACAACAATTACCCCACTCAAAATTCTTGCCGCCCAATTTTCGATTATTCCGACACAAAAAGAGATAGCTTTCTTCAGAGACGATGAGGGAATCCATTCTTTATCAAGAATATATTCTGGGTTATTTTCGTGGATATCATAAATAACTGGCTTTTTGGTAAGAAGTTTTATTATAAAACCCACTGGAATAAGCTCTGGATCGTGAAAATGGTAGGTGTCTGCGTCTGTCCTGAGGGCGAATTTAAGAGCGGTGGTACCTTTCATCAACCTCTGTAATCTATTACCAACTAAACCTAGGGCCTTAATTTTGACTCCGCCTTTCTCAAAATCTTTTTCGGTCGGAGCAATAAGTACCACTTCATATTTTTTGGCTAAAGAGCAAGCCTCACGGTAAAAAATCCGAGTGTCCAAAGGAGGATGAACTGTAGTAATAATACAGATTTTTTTCATCTTGCTATTATTTTCTTACCCGAAACCTGTTTATAAACCTGTAATGTCCTCTCAGCATTTTTTTGCCAAGTATAATTTGAAGCGATTTTTATTGCTTTTTTACTCATCTGCTCATATAACTTCTGGTTAGACAAAATTTTCGCGCAAGCTGTATACAAATCGTTACTGTCTTTTGGTTTAACTAAAAAACCCGCCTCTCCATCTTTTACAAAATCCTCCACCCCCTGGCCCTTACAGCCAATCACCGGTAAACCAGACGCCATCGCTTCAAGGTAGACTATTCCAAAACCTTCTTTCCAACTTGGAAGGACAAATAAATCTGCCTCTTTCATAAATTTTGGTATTTCTTCATGCGGTTGCGGGCCGAAAAAATTTACTATTCTACCCAAATTCTTATCCTTGACGATTTTTTCAAGGTTGGACCTCTCGGCTCCACCACCGACAATATTGTATTTAATTGTATATTTTTTTACCAACTTAGCTAAAACTTGCAGGAAAATATCGTGGCCTTTAATTTTTATCAAGTGTCCAACAGATAGAATCATAAACTCTCTTTTCCTTGGAAATCTTTTTGGTAGGGACTTAAAAACATTTTGATCAATACCGTTACCGATTACAACGACCTTATTTCCTGGAACTTCAGGAAAGTGTTCCTCAACTATTTTATTAAGTTTATTACTTACAACGATTGTTATTGCGGACTCTTTTATTACTTTCTCAATTGCTCCTTTTCTTGACCGTCCTTGATAAATCGTATTTTGCAGATCGTCACCATGTATTGTGAGTACGTAAGGGATATTCAACCTCTTTTTTATATACAGAGCCGCCTGCCCATCAGGCAAAGCTGAGTGGCTGTGAATTAAATTAATTTGCAGATCTTTAAGTATCTCCCTTAGAAACTTTCTAATACCTAAGTAGTAAAACCAGCCAGATTTTTCGAACATTATTCTCTTGGGAAAAGCTAAATAACGAGGACGAGAAACTTTTATTCCATCAATATCTTCTTCCAAAGGGATATCCCCATAGTTTTTCCATTTTTTATTAAACCACAATATCCGTGGAGAAAAAGGGACGGGTGAAATTACCCTGGCACTTACTCCTAATCGATCCAAAGCTTTCAATTGTTCGCAAACAAAAACCCCAAAAAAAGGGGCATGCCTGTTAGGAAACATGTGAGACAAAACTAACAATTTCATAACTGCTTATTATAACTCGTCAGAGTTTAGTCCGCTATTACGCAAGATTATTTCAGCCCGAAGGACGCAGGATTCGAGAGTACCTAAATTATTGATCCAAGTGAGATAATTTAGTTATGGAGAATCCTATATATTTATCCGGCATTTTTTGCAGCAAGAGCGAGTCCAAGAGTTAACCAAAGTGGCGCATAGCCTACAGATGAACTAGGGCTTATTGATGTCAGAACAAACACAATTAAGATAACTACTAAAGAGTAGTTTATATACTTCAAAAAATTATCTTTGGTTTTAAGTGCTTTTTTGTAAATTTCGCGAAGCAACCACAAAAATAAAATCATATACCCAAATCCAATAAAAATCCCATGGTCAACCAAGACTTCTAGCCACCAATTGTGGAGATTGGCTACATCTTTTGTATTTCCAAATTGTTCCATATACTTTTCAACCTGCCCGGCGCCAAGGCCAATAAAAAACGAACCAGGCTTTTCTTTAACTATCTGGTAACTATTTATCATTAAATTTTTTCTTACAGCAGCAGAACCAGAGTTGCCAACTAATTCTTTCATAACACTCCCTAGCTCTGCTCCCTCGGTTAGACTGAAATATGCTTTTTTATTTAAGGCCTGGTCAAAGATTTTCAAGGTCTTAACAGCTATTTCTGGACCCGACGCAGGAATTAATGAAAAAAACGCGACGACTAATATCGCCAGGTAGGCAAGAATTTGTTTCACTGCCTCCTTTTTTAATATCCACGCAGCTAGCAATAAACCAATAATCGTAGCGACGTAGTTTATTCTTGAGCCTGTAAAAGTCAAAATAAAAGCAGCTAATAATACGGATATAAAAATCCACCATTTATATTTCTCGTAAGTTTTATTAAGCGGCATAAGTGTTAGAAAAGGCAGAGACAGTGAGATGTAACTTGCAAAATCATTTGGATGGTGAAAGAAGGAAGAGACAAATAGCTGAAGCCTCTTTTGCTCACCCAAAAGACCGGAGCCTGGCAGCCTAAAACCAAAGAAAATCTCTAGCAAAGCGATAAATAGCGCCGCTCCAAATGTAATCAAAAGAAGCTTCCAAATTCTGTGTAAGGTTTCTCTGTCTTGGAGGAAAAAAATAAGAGTAAAACCAAAAAATATATTTGTAACCAGCAGGACGTTATATCTGAAGTATTTTTCAAAATCAATTATCCAAAAATAACTCACCGCACTTGCTAAAAGCCAGGCGATAAAAAACCCTACGACGAATTTTTCTTTCTTCAGGTTGGTTAGTCTCTCAAGAATATATTTTCTTTTGAACAAAAAAGTAAGAAATAGAAGAGCTAATATCAAAAACAGTAGAATCCTGAACAAGAAGAAGGATTCATAACCAGGCAGAGAAGCATTAACCCGAATGATGCTAGCAGGTATCAACAAAAGGAACAGAAAATATAAAACTCGCTCGCTTAAAGCCATTTTACGCTTCATAAAAACTAAAGAGGTTTAAACTAACAGATTTTGCACCTCATTTACCTCTGATTCTAATCTTTGCTGCCAAGACCAAATATGTTTGTCGGCAAATCTCTTAGCGTTGTAACCCAACCTTCTTCGTTTGTCCTCATCATTAAACAGTTTCGTTAGCACACCTGTTAGTTCCTCTGGTGAGGGTTTTTTGACTAAAACACCGTTCTCCTCAGTAAGGATAAATTTATTTGTATCACCAACGTCTAAAGCAACCACACACTTTCCACTACTCATTGCTTCTAAAAGAGGGTTGCCTACGTTTGATATATCGTACATTGAAACAAAAATATCGGCAACATTATAATAATCACCCAACTTGTTGTGCGGAATCCCCCCCAGAAAAATTACGTCTTTTTCTACCCCGAATTTTTTAGCTGTCTCTTCGAGATATTTTCTATCGCTCCCTTCTCCGATAACTACAAATTTAACACTCGGTATTTTTTCTAAAATATGGGGTAGCGCCCTAATGGTACGATCAACACGCTTCCATCTCTCTAACCGGCTAACGCTTAGCAAAATTTTGTCTTTGGATGAAAATTTTAGTTTTTTCCTTAATTGAAAATTATCAGGTCTCCCGTTAAAGAGATCTTTATCGACCCCGTTGACCCAAAATTTTACTTTAGACATACCTGCACCCAGCTTTTTCAACACTAAATCACCCCTTGTACCATCATTAGCCATAATCAGTAAATCCGTTTTCGTCTTTAGAGCAAGAACATGCCACCAAAACTTTAGCTTCCACAATCTCTCATCGCTACTCAAGTACCTTGAAAGAAGAGTGCCCTGAAACCTTGAAACCACAGGCTTTTTAAATATTATGCTGAGAACCTTCGCGGCTATAACTCCATCAACCTCATACCCATAAAAAACATCAATTTTTTCTTTCCTGGCAATTAGTATTCCTTTGAAAATTGACTGTAGTTGGAAGTAAAACCACCAAAGACTAGTGGCGAAAAAGCCAATTTTTCTAAGGTTAGATAGCTTTTTCAATAGCTTACAATCAAATCTGACTATCTTTAATTGTTTGAACGGGAATTCTTCGTTATTTACAGGCTTACCTTGAGCGCCCTTACTACCCGTTATAAATATCACACCCCACCCAACGTTCACATAACCTTCAAGGGTTCTCCAAAGGCTCTGGGCCCCTACATTCTTACCAATAGACCAAACATCCAGCGCTGAAATTATCAAAATTTTTTTATCACCTCTTGAAACCATAATGCCTAACAACCATCAAGAGAAAAAACGAGCTTAATTACTTCTTTCGAAATTTTTCAAAATTTTAATTATCTTATCAGAGGCGTCCCCAGAACCAAAATAATTGTGTTGAGGTCTTTTCGGCAAAAAATATTTTATAGCTCTTATGATCTGTTCTTTATCTGCGCCTACGAGTTTATTCCAACCATCCTTAACCGTCTCAATCCACTCTGTTTCTCTCCTTAAAGTAATACACGGCACATTTAGCATGTAAGCCTCCTTCTGTACCCCACCAGAATCTGTAAGTACCTTCTTGGCATTTTTTTGCAGCATCAAACTATCTAAATAACCAACTGGGTCGATTAACTTGA
>Ga0214474_1001278_pt1 | contig 11648 bp, 12 predicted proteins | sample RVTome_2_FD_187335 | JGI IMG/M metagenome (GOLD analysis project Ga0214474, IMG submission 187335) | Soil microbial communities from uranium-contaminated site in the Upper Colorado River Basin, Wyoming, United States - RVT95D214 HiSeq ...
GGGCATGGTTTGAAGATCCTGTCCAACTTCTGCAAATGGGGAGGGGAAGATGCTGAGTAAAAGGATCATACCCTGCCTCGACGTCCGTGATGGAAGATTGACAAAAGGGATAAAGTTTAAAGGGAATGTGGATATCGGGGACCCTGTCCAGATGGCCTTTAACTATTACGAGGAAGGGGCCGATGAGATTGTCTTTTATGATATTACCGCGTCGAGCGAGGGCCGGGATATCATGATCGATACAGTAAGGAGGGTGGCAGAAAAGATCTTTATCCCGTTCTGCGTAGGCGGGGGCATAAGGTCTGTAGAAGATATGCGTCAGGCGCTTATGGCCGGCGCTGAAAAGGTAAGTATAAATTCAGCCGCTGTCAGGGATCCGCAGATTATATCCAGAGGAGCCGAGTCTTTCGGCAGCCAATGTATTGTACTCGGCATGGACGTTAAAAAGGTCCGGCCCACAGATCATATCCCAAGCGGGTATGAGATTGTCATTGATGGCGGAAGGAGTTATACTGGGATTGATGCGCTTGGATGGGCCAGGAGGGGGGAAAATCTGGGCGCGGGAGAGATCTGCCTTAATTCCATTGATGCGGACGGCACAAAAGATGGTTATGAATTGGAACTAAATGGATTAATATCATCCAATGTGAAGATACCGGTTATTGCTTCAGGCGGGGCAGGGAATCCTGAACATCTCTTTGAGGTCCTGTCGGATGACAGGGCGGATGCGGTGCTTATAGCATCCATGACGCATTTCGGTACATATTCCATAAAAGAGATCAAGACGTATCTCCATAATAAGGGCATCAAGGTGAGGATGAATTGGTAGGCAATATTTGCACATTTTTAGATTTTATGATAAACATCAATTTGATCCAACATACTGATTCAAGAACAACGAGCAGGGAGAATATATTATGGCGAAGATATTGATTGTTGATGATGAGGAACATATCCGTTTCCTGTATTCCGAGGAGCTTGCGGAGGCCGGGTATGAGGTAATAACGGCTGACAGCGGATATAAGTTATTAGAGAAAATAGATGAGGAAAGGCCTGACCTGATAGTGCTGGATATAAAGATGGTGGATTATAACGGCCTCGACCTGTTACAGGACATACGCAATAAATATTATAACCTGCCTGTTATCCTATGCACGGCCTATGATACCTTCAAAGAGGATATGAAATCCATCGCCGCCGATTTCTATGTTATAAAATCATTTGATTTAACGGAACTCAAGAACAAGATAAAAATCGCACTGGAGGCAAACTCGAGCAGTTAGCCTGTCCTTATCTGTGATACTTATGGCCTTCTATTATGGTAAGAGCCCGGTATAGCTGTTCAATCAGAAAAAGCCGGCTCATTTCGTGGGTAAGGGTCAGCCTTGAAAGGGATATAATGGTGTCGGCCTGATCTAAGATCTCCTTTGAAAGCCCTACAGGGCCTCCAACCACAAAGCATGCCTTGCCTCTAATTCCTGTGCGCAGATCTTTCAGCCAGGAGGCAAGCCCTTCAGAATCATATTGTTTTCCGGACAGGTCAAGCGCGATGAGATAATCCCCTGTTTTTAACCTTCTGGCTATTTCGCGGCCCTCAGCATCAAGGATCTCCTGTTCGGATCTGCCCTTTTTAATCCTTGAGGGTTTGATCTCTATCCATTCGATCTGCGCGTACCTTTTCAGACGGCTCAGGTAATGGGCCTCGCCCTCTCTGAGAAAGGAGGATCTTGTGCGGTCAACAACTATGAACTTGATCTTAAGCATGTTTGTTTTAAATAATCATATCTTTTTTTCTGAAAGGAGTTTTTTCACAAGGGATCTTATAGCCAATGTGATCTGTGATCGGGCAAGTCTATAATAATATGGGGATTTCCCAAACGGGTCGATGATATTATCCTCCGACCCATCCTGGGCGATATATCTTCCGAGAAGTTCTACCTTGCCCTTCGCATCAGGCCATTGATCTTCTATTATCTTTTGATGGGCCTTTTCCATGACCAGGATAATGTCCGCGCTGTCCACATCCTCCTTTGTGATAGGTCTTGAAGCGAACCTCTCCGCGGGCACCCCTATTTGAGAAAGGTAATTCACCATCTCCGGATCAGCCTTCAGGCCGTTAAAGGCGGAAACACCCGCGGATGAGACAACGATATCTTTCAATTGAAGCCGTTTTGCCTCATTCTTCAGCAGCATTTCCGCAAGAAAGCTCCTGCTGACGTTTCCGGTGCATACAAAAATAATATTCATCTTTGTTTTTGAAGATTCAGGATCCCGGCAATCTCAGAACTCATCGTCTGTATAAATCTCTTCATGTCTTGACCCTTGAGAGGTCTGCCCGGTTCCGGATATTTTTTGAGTCCTTTAGGCCTTACCAATACAGGGGCGTTTTTCAACTCCTTCCTGGGCTTAACACCGTATTCGGGATTAAAGTCATCATTGAAGTACATCTCCTGAAAGGCCAGGAACTTGAGCATATGGGCGGTGGAATCAAGCAGTCCGATCTCCCCAGGCCTGACATGGCCCATTTCTACCGCCTTTTTGAGCCCTGCCATGGATTCGCCCCCCTGCGTGCACGCGATATTCCCGTTTCTGTTGGCTATGATCATGGAATCCATTATCTCCTGCTCCGTCACCCTAACTACGAAGATCTTCTTTTCTCCGGCTATACTATCGTATTCATCGGCCACGGCGATAACCCGCGGCATGGAGACCGGATTTCCGATCATAGCTGCCTGCGCCACGCTGGGTTTTACATGAACGGGCTTAAATCTGCGTTTTCGGGGATCGTCCTCCAGATAATATCGATAGACCGGGTCAGCGTGTTCAGACTGCACCCCTATAATCTTCGGGAGATGATCGATAACCCCGGCTTTATGAAACTTTATGAAACCATTCATGACCGCGGTGATATTTCCGGCGTTGCCTATGGGTAAAACCACCACTTTATCTTTTACATGATAGTCGAAATCCTGAGCGATTTCGTAGGAAAATGACTCCTGCCCGAGTATGCGCCAGCTGTTTTTTGAATTTAGAAGCGCTACCTGATAGTTGTCGGCGAGGGCCTCTACCACCTTCATGCAGTCGTCAAAGACGCCGGGTATCTCCAGGACCTTTGCCCCGCTAGCCAGTGGCTGGGCCAGTTGCTGTTTGGTGACCTTTCCATGGGGCAGGAGGACGGCTGATTTAAGGAAATCTTCCAGATATGATGCATAAAGCGCGGCGGAGGCGGACGTGTCCCCTGTGGAGGCGCAAATGGCCAGCATTCTGTCCAGTCCGTTTTTCCTGGCAAAATAATTGATAAAGCTGAGCGCGCATGCCATTCCCCTGTCCTTGAAAGAGGCGCTCGGATTCAGGCCGTCGTCCTTAAAATAGAAATCAAGGCCTACGATCTCTTTTAATCTATTATTTGCCTCGACTAACGGTGTGTGACCCTCCCCCAGATAGACGATCTGATCCAGGGGTATGATAGGCGCTATAAATTCATAGTATCGGAAGATGCCCTTGAGGGATTGGTTATTCAGCATCCTGCGGTAATCGAAGATTTTCCTCCACAGAGCTCCGCTGATCTCATTAAAGCGATCGAACCTGCTGTCCGCGAGCATAAGAACGTTGCCGCATTCAGGGCACGTGTATACCATGCGATCAATGCCGAATTCCCCTTTGCAGCCCAGGCATTGATAGTACATCCGGCCGGTAGGCTCGGGTATCAGATATGGCCTTATGTCTTCAGGAAATTGATCAATCTTCATGATTTAATCCTTTATGTGCAAATATGATAACAATATTACAAAAGCGATTTAAATTCAACTTAAGTTCTATACTTTCAAAAGGGAGAAAGAAGGGCTCAGGGTATATACTCATCGATGAGACTGCCTGGAATAGCCGTTACGACGTCGGATATAGGGTAGGCATAGGGTGCTGGTTGAAAAGCTCTTTTATTGTCTTTTCATATCTTCTATCTATCCACATGCGGATATTTTGCAATCTAAATGCAAAAAAGTCAATATTCTTTTTCCGATAGTATATTGAGATGTCTCAAGATGAGTCGTATGTGGCATGCTTCTATGCTGGCGGAGTATAAAGAAAAATCTAAATTTATCATAATTCTTGTCATGCGGAAAGGAAAGTGATAAATAACCAACAGTTTAAATAGCTGGATTCCGGCTTTCGCCGGAATGACGACTCGCGGCAAGACTTCGACGAGCTCAGTCGGGTCGCCGTGGGGAATAAACCCTACAGGAATTAACAAGGTCTACTGATATTGAATTGAAAAGGGGGCAGGTCTTTTGGGTAACAGAAGACAGAAAAAGGTCAGTGAGCAGGTAAAAGAGGTCCTGGAGATAGAGGCCCAGGGTATCATGGGTCTTGTGGATCGCGTAGGGCCGGAATTTGAAGAGGCGGTTCACCTGATCCTGAGGTCAAAGGGCAGGGTTATACTGACAGGCATGGGAAAATCAGGCCTTGTGGCCAGGAAGATCTCCGCCACCCTGAACAGCACCGGAACCCCATCACTTTTCATGCACCCTGCTGAGGCAATACACGGCGATCTGGGCATGGTGACAAAGGATGATGTGATTCTGTCCATATCAAACAGCGGAAATACCCAGGAGATAAACAGGCTGCTGCCGATTATTAAGAAAATGGGAACCAAGATCATCTCCTTCACAGGAGACCTGGATTCTCCGATGGCGAAAATAAGCGATGTGGTGATTGATGTCGGCGTTGAGAGAGAGGCATGCCCGATGGGCCTGGTTCCGACAGCCAGCACCACTGCCGTTCTTGCCATGGGGGACGCGCTTGCCGTTGTACTTATAAACCTCCGACAGTTTAGCCAGAAGGACTTTAAGAGATTTCACCCGGGCGGTAGTCTCGGAGAGAGGCTTTCCACAAAGGTGAAAGAGGTGATGTTCACAGATGATAATATCCCTGTAGTGCTTCTGGGTTCGAGGGTAGCCGATGCCATAATAGAAATGGACTCGAAAGGGATCGGGGCCACCGTTATCGCCGACAAGGACAGAAGGCTGGCCGGTATCCTAACGGATGGTGACCTGAGAAGGGCCCTCATGAGTTATAAGAATATCCACTCCATGAAGGTGGAAGACATAATGACACCATCACCAAGGACTATTGATGAGGATCTGTCCGCTGCCGAAGCCCTTGGAATCATGGAATTGTATGGAATAACTCACCTGATAATCCTGGACAGGGAAAAGCGCCTGAAAGGCGTGATCCACCTGCACGATCTGTTGGGCAGAGAGGAATTCAGACTAAATGGAGGCGTTACATCTACCTAGAGGGCTGATAGTCGACCTGGTTACCCCCCTTGCTAAGGGCGGGGGCATTGATGGCAGGAGTCTGGGAAGACAGTTGGACAGGGTTCTACCCTATGCCCAGGGATTGTTGATCTCAAGCCCATATATGGGTGAGGGTAATCTCCTAAAACCTGAGCAGAGGGATGAACTCTTTGAAAAATGCCTTGTTGTTGTTCATGGAATGGTGCCGATTTTCATGTGGATAAGCAGTAAGACCACTGAGAAGACCAAGGAGGCCCTGCTTTCGTGTAAAAAAACAATGAAAGTTCGTAAATATAAGGGTCCTGTATTCTGGGTCGACACCCCTCTTTATTATCACAGCAACCGCGGCCTGCGCCGGCATTATGAAGAGATGATCTCTTTGGTTGAGGAACCTTTCATCCTCCATAATGATCCGGATCTTATCAATTCAATCGGTATGACATTCAAGAGAAATAATATACGAACAGGCATCCTTAAGGAGCTTAGTTTTTTAACCGGCATTAAAGGGCTGATCTTTTTCGGGCCGCTTGACAGGGCTTATAACTACAGGAAAGCGGTCAGGGCGCGTATGGATTTTCGGATATATGACGGTGATGAGTCATACTTTCTAGGACATCCGAGCCTCAGCGGGATTATATCAAGGGGCGCAAACCTGGCCCCTAGGTCGTGGCAAAAGATAACATCATCTTCTCTTAACCTCAAAGGCAGCCAGGGGGACTATCCGGATTACCTGGAACAGGTGTGGGAGACAGGAGGATACCTTAATAAACTCAAGGATATTTATTCCGGTCACGGGCCTTCCTTTATAAAAATGGTCCTTAATGATATGGGTGTAATTGAAGATGACGGATCGGGCAAGGGATTTGAAGATATGTCCAGTGAGGTCAATGCTATCAGAGACCTGATGGAGAAACACGAGGATTATTCCTGATCTGTGATGAAAATCAGGGCTCAGGGCGCAAGGCTCAAGGCGCAGGGTTAAATTACACATGGATCGTTTTTTAAAGATATGATTTGTTAACTATAAATGGGGTTTAAAGTGGATATAATTGAAGTAAACAGGGAGACATGCAGACAGGACGGGGTATGCGCGGCCGTCTGCCCGGCCGGGCTTATAGATTTTCAAAAAGGCGGTTATCCAAAACCCGTTCCCGAGGCAGAGGAAATATGCATCCTATGCGGTCATTGCGTGGCGGCCTGCCCGACAGGGAGCCTGACACACCGGCTCATGTCTTCAGAAAAGTGTATTCCCTTGCAGGACAGACTCAAACTGACTCATGAACAGTGCGAGCAATTTTTTAAATCTCGAAGGTCCATAAGGGCCTTTAAAAAAACTCCCGTCAAACAGAAGGATATTGAAAGGTTGATTGACATCGCCAGATATGCCCCTACCGGACATAATTCCGAGTGTGTTGAATGGCTTGTTCTGGCTGAAAGGGATGAATTGCAGCGTCTTGCGGGGATAACGATCGACTGGATGCGCTGGATGATAAAAGAGACGCCGGAATTGGCCAAGGAGAGGCACCTGGATTTAGTGCTAAAACGCTGGGAAAATGGGACAGATACTATCTTGAGGGATGCGCCCGTTGTAATATTGGCCAATGCAGAAAAGGATATTCGCCTTGCCGCTACAGGCTGCCTGATCGCATTGAGCCATCTTGAGCTGGCTGCAGCCGGAACGGGCATGGGATGCTGCTGGGCCGGCTTTTTTTTTGAGGCTGCGACTACCTTTACTCCAATGATGGAGGCATTATCATTTCCTGATGGACATGACTGCTATGGCGCCATGATGGTGGGTTATCCCAAGTACAGTTACCACAGAATACCTCTACGCAAGGACCCCAGGATCACTTGGCGGTTGTAGAAAGAACCGCTATCTCAAGGATTGCATTTACATGATAATGATATTTTGACTATTTAGATTAATATATGTAATATGCCGTTGAGTTAAATCTAAATGGTTAGGACAATATCAATTGTAACAAAGATTGAGACGGGGGCGGTAATGGATGAAAAGAGAAGGGACTCGAGGATCGAGATAGATTGGCCGGTCGAGATATTCCTGGATGATAGGACAATAGAAGGGGTAGCAAAAAATATTACTACAAAAGGACTGTTCGTGTGCTGCGAAGAGCCGCTGTCTTTGAAAGAAGATTATCGTATTTCTATATTTACACCCAATAACAAGGCCCTGACTGTTGTTGGTAAGGCGGTCTGGTCTAGCTCCTATGCTATGGATAACGCTAAAACGCCGGTCTGTATCGGATTATCGTTTATTAAGATATCTTCTGAGGATCGTGATTACCTGAAGGAGATAATTAAAACTATTTCATAAGAATAGGATGTGTTTTATTTCTCGATACCCGTATGACCTGTCCCAGGGTAATCAAATAAAATAACGAATTCCAAACATGGAGGAGAGACAATGACATCATTGCCTTACAATATACGCCCCAACCTTGCGGGCGATTATCCCAAAATCGATCCGACCGCATTGATTGATCCTTCGGCCCAGATCATAGGCCATGTTGAGATTGCAAGAGACGTGTTTGTGGGGCCATTGGTCGTTATCCGGGCCGATCAGCGCGGACCGGACGGGAAGGTCACGCCCATTGTAATCGGTGAGGAGGTCAACATCCAGGATGGCGTTATTATCCACACCGAGGAAGGCACATCAGTAATCATCGGCCCCAAGACCTCTATAGCCCACGGTGTAACCATACATGGGCCGTGTACGATCGGACGAGAGTGTTTTGTGGCCATGCGCTCCGCTTTATATAAGACAACCCTCGAAGATCACGTATGGGTGGGGATGGGCGCCATTGCCAAGCTGGTTACAATCCCCAGCTTTACGAAGATACCTGCGGGAAGCATTATCCGTGGAATGCCGGATGCGCTCAGGCTTAGGCTTATTACGGACACGGAGCGGGAATATATGCAGATGGTTTGGGCAGCCAATTCCCGTTTGCGCATGGATTATCTGGAACTGAGGGAAAAGGCGGAGGCTATCCGGCAGTCCGCGGGGGAAAAGGCGGACAGTAAAAATCCTTCATAAAGGCATGTCTCCGACACATGCACCTGGCAATGTCTTAATCATAAGACGAAACATTGAAAATCGAGATTTAAACCCAAATTTAGTCATTCTGCGCACAGCGGGAAATCTATTCAAGTATTTCCTGGATTCCGGATCCCTGGCCCAGACCGCAACTAAGGAACGCTTGTTTAAGAATCATACAATTATATTATAATAATATATTTACTATTTATCCGAAAATCGCGCCAGGGCGGGCAAGTCCGGAATGACGGATTGGGGAGTTTTGCAAAGGTTTCAAGATTATTAAGACAGATAAAAATATATTCTCAAAAATGGAAAATACGATGAACGATCGTAAAATAGATGTTGGTATTCTGATATTTTTTCTGATGTCTTCCTTATTATTTTTAGACGGCTGCAAGGAACCTGTTAATCTCCAGAGCAGATGGCTTGATAAAGAAATCGTTATTGATGCAAACGATAATGATTGGCAGGATTATCCGCTTTTTTATGATGAAAAAACCCGCAGCTGTATAGGCGTATATAATGATGACGCAAATCTTTATCTGTGTTTTCAGACCATGGATGAAGATATTCAGAGGCAGATCTTAGGCCAGGGCTTGTTTGTATGGTTTAATAAAACAGGCGGTAAAGGCAAACAATTTGGCGTATGCTTTCCGACAGGAGGACGATCAAGTGGGCCTGGTGGTTTTCCGGACAGGCCGTCGGATATGCCTGGTCCTCTTCCGGAAGGATCATCGGATATGTCAGGCCCTCCAACAGGCAGTTCATCAGGCGACCGGGATATGCCTCCCGGAAGGCCATTTGACCGTGATTCAGATACAGTTGAAGAAATTCGACTATTTACTTCAGAAAAGGTCGGAGGTTGGTCGTATACGTTTCAGGAAGCTGCTAATTTAGGTATATTTGCCAGATACACGGTTGATCAGAGAAAAAGATTTATATATGAGCTTAAGATCCATCTGGCAAAAGGTGGTGAAGCCAACTATGCTACCGTGGTTTCGGCAGCAAATAAAATCGGCATAGGTTTTATGACTGCTGGATCAGTAAATATGCCAGGAGCAGGCGGAATGGGCAGGGAAGGCATGGGAGGAGGCGACATGCCTGGTGGCGGTAGGCCTGGTGGTGGTATGCCCCCCGGTGGCGGTATGCCTGGCGGCGGAATGGGCGGCAGAGGCATGCCCGGAGGCGGCATGGGCCGCTCAGGAGATCCGCTCGAAATATGGGCTAACGTTACACTGGCATCAAATCCGTTCAATAATAAATAATGGGTAAATAATTTTTATTGGACACTAACAAATTTTTTACCAAAAGTACTCAATCAGTAAAGTTTTGGAGGATCAGGACGAGTCGGATTAGTATTTATGATATGTATTGATTCGCGTATCTCCTGATGTGGTGCCCGTCCAGGACATGAAATTGCCTGATCTTTTTAACGGTGACAGGAGAGAAGATCCCGATAGGAAGGTATATGATCTTCTTGCCGTTTCGAGCGGCCATACTCTGGCACCAGCCCGACGGGGGCGTGGCTGCCACATAGACCACATGTTTTTCAAGACAGTAGTCGATGGCAGCCATCAGGAGTCTTTCAGGTTTGTTCCTTGCCATATTAAAATAGGGGTCTCTCCATATATCAAAGACCCTCATAGGCGGGTAGGTGAGCATGAATCCACCGTACTGGCACCTGCTGATGCCCGGGCCGTCCATGACCTCACCCGCGGGGGTGCTGTAGAATGACATGTCCGATTCCTGGTCATGCTCTCCAAGCCATGTCACCCTCCAGGGGAAATTCTCCTTTCTGTCCTTGTCCGGGATGTCCGGATCAAAGATTACCACCACGGAGCCTGCCTTTCCCCTCAATGGCCTGTTTTCCTTTACATAGATCTTTCCCCTGTCCATCTCCCTGATAGTCTGTCTCATATCAATGCCATCCATCATGGAGCTCTCAAAGGGGATAATCCTGCTGTTCTCCTCTGATTTTATCTCCAGGGCGCGTTTCATGACGTGCCTGCCGTAATCCTCGATGACTATATCTTCAGGGGGATAGGAGCAGATATGGAGGCCTTTAAAGCCCCTTTTCCACTCCCCGATCCTTTTTTCGCGCCCTTTTTTCTTTACCGGCATAGGCACCAGACGCCTTCGGAATGTCTTGATCCTCCTGTGGAATCGGATTTGCCTCTGGTCAAGAAAGAGATCTTCCCCTCTTAATTTAAGGACAGGGATGCCTGGATTATCGGTCTGCCAGGGGTATTCCCTTCCCTTGTCCCATAGTTCATATGCAAAGTTGTCATCTACGGAACCCCGCGCGGCAATAACAAGCTGGTAAAAACCAGGTACAAGGCCTCCCGAGACCAGGGAATAGTTGCGCGCGAACTTATTCAGCAATCTTATCTGTACCTGTGACAATTCCTCTTTGTCATTCTCCCAGTATCTCTCTCCGGCTATCTTTATCAGCAGGTTGTTTATCTTGATCCTGTCAGGGGATTCAGCCTCGTTCTCAGACCTGAAGCGCTCGTACACAGCTGCAAGGAAGGGCATTTCAGAAAGGATCTCCCCGCTTGACTCACTGTCAAGGTGGGACAGGCCCACACCTTTCCTGTTTATCCTGCCGATCACCTCCGTCTGAGGCTTATCAAGCATGTCAAGTATACCCGGTAGATGATACAGGCCCCCTACGAACATGATCCTTTCACCCTTATGGTCGAGTTCCTGAAGACGGTAGGTCATTGCCTTCTCCCTGAGCATGTCATAGTCCGTACGGGGATCATCTCTGTGGATTCGCAGATAGGACTGACAATAGTTATAATGGCCAGTCCTGGTGATGGCATAGGGATCAGGCATGGGGGATCGATCCATGGGATAACCTTCGGAATCGCGGTCTATAAAATGTACAGGGATATTATCGGCAAGGGCCAGCCTCAATGCCTCAACCTGGCCGTCGGTAGGTTCTATTAACAGGTAGATGAAAGGCCCATCTCTCTCTTCATAATGGACTACCGAGATATAGGGGAGCCTTTTAATCCCCTGGAGTATCCTGGCCTCCAGGGTGGGAGGATATTCAATCGCGACATGATCAGGCCGGAACTCCCTGTACTGTCTTCTTACCTCAAGGGCGAATTCCATACGGTTATGCAGGATAGGGACAAGACAGATATTTTTCCATATGAAGCTATTCTTCCTCATAGGGCTCTTCCATGAGGTCATGGAAATATTCGGCCGCGGCCTGATCCAGGATCATGGTCGCGGACTCTTTCATATAGTCCAGGATCCTTGTTTTTCGATCACTCGAGGTCATCCGT
>Ga0214474_1001282_pt1 | contig 11636 bp, 10 predicted proteins | sample RVTome_2_FD_187335 | JGI IMG/M metagenome (GOLD analysis project Ga0214474, IMG submission 187335) | Soil microbial communities from uranium-contaminated site in the Upper Colorado River Basin, Wyoming, United States - RVT95D214 HiSeq ...
CGCTGGCAACGCAACCATACTAGGAGCCGCTGCAAACGTGATAGTAGTCGAGAAGGCGGAAGCGAAGGGAGTCGACATCAACTTCTGGAAGTTCACGCTCGTTGGCTTCCCAATCGCAATGGTTACCCTGTTCATCTCGACAGTGATGCTCATACTTCTGTTCTGAGAACAGAAGCCAGTAAAGTGTCTGACAGCTAGCCAGCACAGAAAAAGCGACGTTCTGGCGTAAGGGATTTATATGTCGGACATTGATGCACTGACTGTCGGAAGTATTCCGGCAGAACACGGAGGGATGCACGTGCCCATGAAGCCAATATCTGTCGACAGGGCGAAGACGATCGCGACCGAGAAGAATCTCAAGCCTGGCAAGGTCAGAGGGACCTCAGAGATTGAGTTCACCAGGGGCGGAAGCCCAAGGGTCGAGATCATCGACTGGCCCGAGTTTGAGCAGATCCTCGCCCAGAAGGGTCTAGAGATCCACGAGGGCGGCGGATTCATGAAGCTCATGAAGAAGATGTAGGCGGGTCGCCCATCTTCTTCACCCGAAACCCTTTTCTTCGAGTTTTCATCGCTTCACGATTACTGTGACAACATCCTGGTCTCGGACCTTGTGCTCGAGCCCAACTATCTGTCCGGGAAACCGCGCGCTCTTCCCCCAGATCTGAGCGTATCTGAAGTTCTTTCTGAAGTCCCTGTGGATGGCGTCGCAGACCATCCCGATGTCTGAGCCGTCTTTGATCACGAGGGGCTCGACCATGTCCGCCTCCTTCCCCTGGGGCTTCATGTAGATCCGGATGAACCTCAGCGCGTCATAGATGGCATCCTTCAGCGGCCCTAGCCCAACTCCCTTCTCCGCACAGATCGGCACTATCCTCCAACCCTTCAGCCTCTTCTCGATCTGCTTCAGGTATAGAGGGGTCACGAGATCGGTCTTGTTGATCGTGACTATCGCGGGTATGTAGATCCTGTTGCCTGAGATGTAGTCAATGAGCTGGTCCTCCGTGATATCGTCCCTTATTACTATGTCGGCATTGATGTGGCCATACTCATTCATCATGTCGCGAACGAGGTCCTCGTCGAGAGTGGACTGTTTCGTCGTGAAGTTGACTATCACGCCACCCCGGGTCTTCTTGGCTATCACGATGTCTGCAGGGGCCTGGTTGAGCCGCAGGTTGGCCGTCTTGAGCTCGTCGACAAGAATCTGGATGTTCGTCTCGAACACGTCGATCATCAGGAGTATCATGTCGGCGGAACGGACGACTGAAAGAACTTCCTTGCCTCTGCCCTTGCCTTTAGATGCGTCCTTGATGAGCCCTGGAAGATCGAGCACCTGTATCTTCGCGCCCTTGTGCTCCATCAACCCTGGGACCACTGTCAGGGTCGTGAACTTATACGCGGCGACCTCACTCTGCGCGTTCGTGATCTTGTTCAAAAGTGTGGATTTGCCGACGCTCGGGAAACCGACAATGGCGATGGTCGCATTTCCCGACTTCTTGACTGCATAACCAGCGGTCTTAGGGCCCTTCGACCGTCTCAGCTCTTGCTCGTCCTTGAGCCTTGCCATCTTGGCCTTGAGCTTGCCGATGTGGTGCTGGGTCTTCTTGTTGTAGTCTGTGCGTGCCAGCTCGTCTTCGAGCTCCTTGATCTGCTCTTCAATGTTGGCCATTGCTTCAAGCCCTAATAGCGTCCTTGTAAATATGAGTTCCAGCGCCTTCCTCGACGGCCTGGACCAGGTTCTGCAGAGAACAGATGATGACCTCTTCTCCGCCACCCTCGAGGAATCGGATGGCCGCGAGTATCTTCGGGCCCATCGTCCCCGGCGGGAACTGCCCTTCCGAGTAGAGCTTCTTGATCTCGCTCCTCGTGGAGCTCATGAAGGGCCTCTGATTTATCGTGCCGAAATCCAAAAAGACATGATCCACATCGGTAGCCATCACGAACAGTGTCTCTTTGATGCTCACAGCCAGCAACGATGCAGCGAGGTCCTTGTCGACAACAGCTTCCACGCCATGATACCTGTTCCCTCGCCTCACCACAGGGATCCCGCCTCCACCGCATGCGATTACAACTTCTGCCTGTCGTTCGCCCCCGAAAACCAGCCTGCGAACGGGCTTGTATTCAACTATGCCGATCGGGTCAGGTGAGGGCACGACTCTCCTCCAGCCTCCTCGTTTCTTGTCGTGCACCAGGACCCAGCCCTTCTCCTTCTCGAGGTGTCTGGCCTCTTGGGCTGAGAAGTACTTGCCTATCGGCTTCGTCGGGTTCTGAAATGCTGGGTCGTTTTCGTCGACAATTACCTGGGTGATCAGCGAGACCGCGACCTTGTCCAGCTTCCTGCTGAGGAACTCTGACGTCAGGGCCTGTTGGAGCATGTATCCGATCTGTCCCTGGCTCTCGGCATCGCACACATCCATGCCCATGGGCGGGATCTCGGTCTTCGCCATCTCGTTCTTGAGAAGTATGTCTCCGACCTGTGGACCGTTCCCATGGGTCAACACGATGTCGTAGCCGCGCTCGATGAGGTCGGCCAGGCCTTTCGCCGTGGTCGCCACATTGCGCATCTGGTTCTCCTGGGTCGGCTTCTCCCCGGAGCGAAGGAGCGCGTTGCCTCCAATGGCTATGACCGCGGTTTTCAGAGTCGGAGCCTCCCACTGGGAAGTTAAAACGATTGAGAAACCGAGTATATAACGACTATTGCGGGACTTGGATGTCATAAAGAAGGTTTTTATCCGAAGACCAAGTACCCCCACAATATGCCCACACCGGCACAGCAGATACAGGCCAAGTTCAAGGTACTGGTCGAGCGTTTCATGAAACTGCCGACCATCACGAGGATCGGCTTCTCGCTCGGCGTGCTCGCGGTCATCTATGCGCTGCTCATGGTCACATCCCCGTTCAACTGCTTCATCAACCTCATCGTTCCGTTGCTGTTCATAGGCGTCCTGTGGAAGCTGAAGATACAGGGCATCAAGCAGCTGCTGATAATCGGTGTCTTGGGGTCACTTGTGATCGCCGGCATATACGCGGATGTCGCCGCGAGATACTATCAAGACGTCCCAGCACAGACCGCTGAGAGCGACGACAGGGAGATGTTCGATGGCACGGTCACTCCCTTGTACGGCACGTCGGAGACGCTGTACAACTACACCATCACGATCAGATTGCCGAGCAATAGCTCCGTCGTAACCAACATAACGGTTCTTATCGGAGACCTCAAGTTCTACGGAGGGGAAGGTCACAACTACACGATGGTTCTGCTGGAGAGGAACGACACGGTGGCGAAATACCACAATCTGACCACCGTCCCGCACCCGCTGAACCTGTTCGTTTTCTGGGCCAACATCGACGGAGAATGGTTCATCGCGGGGAACCAGAACCCGAGCACACGCAGCCCACTTCCCACCTACGGCGTCGAGGGGCCGGTTCAGAATGACTTCGGTGCTCTCTTTGCTCTCATGTTGCCGTTCGGGCTGTATGCCGGCTTCGTCAACATATTTCCGGTCTATGTCATGCTTATCCTGATGGTCTGGTGGCTCAAGAGGGCCAGACAGATGAGGGTCGACTCCTACCAGAAGGCGATGGCCGAACGGGAGAAGGAGCACGAAGGAGTCTCGAAGGACGAGGCGAAGGTTCCGAGCCTCGCGAAGGCGATGGGCGTCGAGGGCGGGGAGGGCTTCGTGTGCTCCGAGTGTGGTGCCGATGTTCCCGGTGACGCGAAGGTCTGCCCGAAGTGCGGGGAGAAGTTCGACTGACCAGTCCCTGGCGCACAACACATTTATCTTGGAATGCTATTGGGTCTGACTGGGATGCACCCTAAGGCTGAGCGATCCGATTGGGTCGCGGAGGCGCGTAACATTGTCATCGATAGCACATGAGCTAGCGAAAAAGCAGAAGGAGATCTCAGTCTCCGAGTTCTTCGAGAAGAACAAACAGATACTTGGTTTCGACTCGTTGACGCGCGCCCTGATCACTACAGTCAAAGAAGCAGTCGACAACTCACTTGATGCATGTGAGGATGCTGCAGTCCTCCCCGAACTGACGGTCAAAGTGGAGAAGGTCGAGAACAATGAATACAGAGTGACGGTCGAGGACAACGGTCCGGGCATTGTCAAGAAACAAGTGCCCAACGTTTTCGCAAGACTCCTATACGGGTCAAGGTTCCACACCAGAGCCCAGAGGAGAGGACAGCAAGGGATAGGAGTATCCGCGGTTGTGATGTACGGCCAGCTCACGACCGGCAAGGCGGCGAGGGTTCGGTCAAAGATCTCAGATGAAGACGTCGCCTACGAGTGTGACCTCATTCTCGACACCAAGAAGAACCGACCGGATGTGATCAAGGAGGATTTCGTCATTTGGGACAGGGTCCACGGCACCAGCTTCCAGATTCATGTCAAGGGGAAATACATCACTGGGAAGCAATCCATCTTCGAGTACCTGAAAGGCGTCGCGATCGTCAACCCGCACGCCAAGATCACATTCATTCCTCCCGAGGGGAACACTGTGATCTTCGAGAGAGCGACCGAGCAGATGCCGCCTCCGACGAAAGAGATCAAACCGCATCCAGAAGGCGTAGAGCTGGGCGAGCTGCTGAGCATGGCGAAGTACACTGAGTCGCTCAAGATGACGAGCTTCCTGAACAACGAGTTCTCAAGAATATCATATCGGGTGGCACGGGAGATCTGCGAGCTCGCGGGCGTCGCTCCAGATGCGAGGCCCGACAAGCTGTCACTTGAGGAGGCCGGGGCCATCCTGGAGGCCATCAAGAAGGTCAAGATAATGTCCCCTGAGACGGACTGCCTCTCGCCGATAGGGGAGACGCTGATAAGGAAGGGACTCAAGAACGTACTGGGTAATCTGAAGGCAGAGTTCTATGCCCCGCCGGTCACCAGAGAGCCAAAGGTGTTCGGAGGAAACCCGTTCATCGTCGAGGTAGGGATCGTCTATGGTGGGGGACTGAACAGAGAGGAATCTGTCCAGATACTCAGGTTCGCCAACCGTGTCCCGCTGATGTACCAGCAAGGCGCATGCGCAATAACCCAGGCAATCGAAGCTGTCGACTGGAGAAGGTACGGGCTGGAACAGCGGGGCGGGCAGGGAATCCCGTTCGGCCCGGCGATCATACTGGTCCACGTGGCGTCTACCAAGATACCTTTCACTTCCGAGTCGAAAGAGGCCGTCGCGAACATCCCGGAGATCAAGGAAGAGATCGAGCTCGCGCTCAAGCACTGCGCACGAAGGCTCAAGACGCACCTCAACAAGGCTGCGAAGAAGGGCAAGGCGAAGGTCAAGTTCGAGATCGTCCAGGACATCATCCCGATGATCGCCGAGAAGAGCGCGAAGATAGTCGGGAAGCCAGTCCCTGACATCGCGGGGACCATCACGAAGATCATGAACGTCGTTTGGATAGACGACTCCGTCACATTCGAGAAGAAGAGGCACCATGTGTCTGTCAAGATATTCAACTACACACCCAAGTCGCAGGGACTGCACCTGCACATGCTCATCCCATACGACAAGATCGACCAGAAATCCCTCAAGATCCAACCGATCGAGGTCCGGGAGGGGAACAAGGTCACATGGGACATCAAGAGGATTTCCTCAACGGAGGTCTACGAGCTGGCTTTCGACATGACGGGCATCCCGCAGGAGCAGTACGATGACAACGAAGTGTACGTCAGCCACATAGACGCGGCCTCCGTCATAGGCGTCGAGGTTCTGCCGGGAGACTGGGACCTCGAGCACCTGAAGATCACCGAGGAGGGCCCCGAAGAGGCTCCGGAGGAGGGCGAGGAAGGAGAGGTCGACTACGACGAATCTGCGGAGGTGGTGAAGAATGAAGAATAACGAGCGCCACCTGAGAGCAGTCGACCGGCTGACCGATCTCGCAGGGGACGTCTACGACCAGCTGGACACTGGTAAGATACCGAAGATGATGATTCCTCTGAGAACAAAGGCCAACATCAGATTCGACCCCAAGTCCAATGTCTGGAAGTACGGGAAGGCCATGGGCGCGAGGACCGCCAAGAAGCTCACGGGCGCCCAGATGCTTCTTCGAACCATGTACATGCTAGAGTTCATCGAGGAGATGATCAAGGAGAACAAGAGCTCGACCCTGAGGGAGATGTACTACATCTCAGAGGGCTGGGCAAAGGCGAAGTTCTCGACCCAGGACGAATCGAACATGCTCGCCGAAGACCTGGAGATCATCACGACCTGCATGAGAGAGGATTTCAAGCTCAGGCCCGAGGAGGACGGAGCGCGCGTCATGGGGAACGTAACGATCCAGGAGATGGACAGGAAGGGCAAGAAGAAGAAGATCAACTGCAGGGACGATGTCGGCGACTCAGGGTATGGAATCCCTTACAACGTGGAGAAAGAAAAGATCGAGTTCCTCGACTGCGACGCGGACTTCATCATAGCGATCGAGACTGGCGGTATGTTCGATAGGTTGGTGGAGAACAAGTTCGATGAGGACTCGCATGCCATCCTTGTGCATCTCAAAGGCCAGCCAGCTCGGAGCACGAGGAGATTCGTCAAGAGGATGCACGAGGAGATGAAGCTCCCAGTCTGCACATTCACCGATGGTGACCCTTGGAGCTTCAGGATACACGCGTCGCTGGCGTACGGTGCCATCAAGACCGCGCACCTCTCGGAATTCCTGGCCACGCCGACTGCCGAGTTCATCGGCATAACGGCCTCTGATATTCTCAACTACGAGCTCCCCACGGACAAGCTGAACGACAAGGACATCGCCGCGCTGAACGCCGAAAAGACCGACCCAAGGTTCAACGACGAGTTCTGGAAGCAGGAGATCGACCTGATGCTCGAGATAGGCAAGAAGGCGGAGCAGCAGGCGTTGGCCAAGTACGGCCTGGACTATGTGACCGACAAGTACCTGCCAGAGAAGTTGACTCAGATGGGCATAATCAAGTAGGCCGCTGCATAGGCCAGCTGACCGTAGCTCTTCATTCTTTAAATAGACAAAGTGGGATTCCAGCAAACGCCATGAAGATGACTCCGGAGTGCGTCCCATGTCTCATCAGGCGGGTGCTTTTCGAGAGCCTTGAATCCGATCAATCAAAAGCCATCCCAGCAGTGAGGAACGCCTCGATGATGCTTGGAGAACACTTTGACCATGGCGTTTGTTCAGCAACGGTCGCGACGCACGTGCACCGGGAGACTTATAGGATCTTAGGCGACGCGGACCCCTATGCCAGATTGAAGAAGTGGAGCAACGAGGTTGCATTGGAACTGTATCCGTATGCGGAGAGAATGGTCCGAGGATCTAAGAATCGCCTCAAGACCAGCTTCCTCTGTGCCATAGTGGGGAATGTTCTGGATTTCGGAATAGGCACAGGCTATGACAATCCTGCTAAGCTCAAGACAGAATACAGAAACCTGCTACGAGAGGGCCTTGGCCATGACGACACTTCCGAGGTCAAGAGACTGCTCCGGAAGGCGGACAAGGTAGTCTATCTTGCCGACAATTGCGGCGAGATAGTTCTAGACAGGCTCGCATTGAAGGAGATCAAGGGTTTTGGAGTTCACCTTACGCTCGTGGTCAAGGAGGAACCTATCCTCACGGATGCGACTCTCAAGGACATCAAAGGGCTTGGGATGGAGAAGATAGCTGACAGGATCGATGTGGCTCCCGGGTTTGCCGTAGGGATTGACCTGGGCTCTATGAAGGGCGCGTTCGGCAAGAAGCTTAGGAATGCGGACTTGGTCATTGCGAAAGGTATGGCCAACTTCGAGGCGCTTTCCGAAACGGACATCGCGCCAATAGCATACCTGTTGAGGACGAAATGCAACCCAGTCGCGAGGGCCATGGGCCTCAAGAAGGACATCAGCGCAGTGAAACTGTTCGATAGGAGGCGGGCAAGACGATAGACTCCGTCGAGTTCAGGACTTTCGTGAACAAACGGTCCAGCACATTCACAATCGCCACTGGTTCATCGAGTTCCGAGGAGAATGTGATTGTCAAGGTCGTTTGTGGGGACGAGTTCGGCATCGGGAACGCGAACCCCTCGGATGTGACCAAGGAGACTCTCAAATCCATCGAGGCATTCCTGTCCAAAGTCCCGAAGAAGATCGTTGGAACTGATGAGAACGAACCGGAGAAGCTGCATCAGAGGCTCGACTCGATTGCTGAGGGCAACACCGCTGCGAAGGCCGCAGTCGATATCGCCATCTTCGACCTGCTAGCCAAGCGATGCAAGCAGCCATTGTGGAAGTTCCTCGGCGGTGAACGCGATAAGATGCTGACGGACATGACCATAGGTATCGCGTCGAAGGAACTCACTGTCGAGCGAGCGACAAAGCACACCCGCTCCGGTTTCAGGGCGCTCAAGATCAAGGTCGGGCTCGATCTCGCAGAGGACATCAAGAGAGTCGCTGCTGTGAGAGAGGCCGTCGGAGAGAAGATCGAGCTAAGGGTGGACGCCAATCAAGGATACTCCGTTGACCAGGCAATCAGGTTCTGTGAGGAAATGCACTCTATCGGGATCGTAGTTGTAGAGCAACCCGTGAAAGCGGAAGACTACAAAGGCCTCAAGAAAGTGACCGAAGCCAGCGATGTCCCAATAATGGCGGATGAGTGCGTGAGATCGGTGCTCGATGCACGGAAGGTCGCGCGCGAAGGCATCGCAGACATGATCAACATCAAGCTCATGAAAAGCGCCGGAATATGCGACGCGATCATGATCAATAAGTTCGCGGAGGCCGCGGACATGAACACGATGGTCGGGTGCATGGGCGAGATACAGGTCTCAATCGCAGCAGGCCTGCACTTCGCCCTAAGCTCCAAGAACGTCATCTTCGCTGACCTCGATTCTCACTTCAACATTGTTGACGACCCATCGAGCGGCCTTTCATTCGAGGACGGCTGCCTGATAGCTCCAAAGGGCAATGGTCTCGGGATTCGGACACCTCTCGACGATTGATTGGGACAACACGCTTATTATATACCTCCTGCATGAGGGGCCAGTACAGCGAAACCGGTGTAGCAGAATGCCGAAGAAGATCAGTGAGCTGCAGAGCGCTGAGTTGAAGTTCAGGGCCCTGCTCAACAAGCGGGACGAGATCAACGAGCAGGCCGTACTTTTGAGATCGGAGAGGGATTCCCTGAACGAGCGGAAGAAGGTGCTCCAGGGGCAGATGGGCGCGGCGAGGGACAAGCGAGACGCGCTAGTCACCGAAATGCGGGTTCACAAGAAGAAGAGGGACGAGCTCCAGGCAAAGGCCAAGGATCTCATAGCCTACAAGCAGAAGATGAAAGGGAAGCCCCTCGGAAGCCTCAAGGACGAAATCCGGGCACTCGAGCGCGAAGCCAAAGAGATGGAGCGGACACAGCAGACAGTTCCGCTGAGCATTCCCAAAGAGAGGGATCTCCTGGACAACCTCAGGAAGAAGATCGCGCAGGTCGCGGACCTGAAGAAGACACTCTCAGAAGAGGAGAAGGTCTTGAAGGAGGTTCGCGACGTTGACAAGAGTATTGACTCGCTGTTCAAGCAAGCGGACAAGGAGCATGATGAGGTCGTCCGCCTCTCCGAAGAGCAGCACAAGGCGCACGAGGAAGCATCTGTGTTCGTGAAGGAAATCGCGGCTTTGAGAGCGAGCGCGGACAAGAAGCACGAGGAGTTTCTGAAGCTACGCGAAGAGGCAGACGCAGCTCACAACAAGGCCCAGGAGATGCGCGACAAGGTCATAGACATCCGTAAGGAGAAGCGGATGGAGCGAATGGAGGAGCGTAACGCGGTGCGCGACGTGAATATCGCGACGCGTAAAGCCCTGGACGACAAGGTCAAGAAGGACAAAGCCGCCGACGAAGCTCTCGCGATGCTCCTCAAGAAGGGGAAGGTACAGATTGGTTAGCTAGGAGCTTGGCCTTCTCGAGGAACTCGGCTCCCGTCATGGTCCCCGTTATTCTTCCGTCAACTATTGTCATCACCGTATCGGCGATCTGGCCGATCCGTTGGTCGTGCGTGACGATGACGACTGTCTTCTTGTATTCGTCCCTGAGCCTCTTGAACAGATGGAGTATCTGTTGGCCGGTGACCGTGTCCAGCTCGCCCGTCGGTTCGTCAGCGAGGATTATCGGAGGATCGTTCGCGAGCGCAGTTGCTATGCCTATCCTCTGTTGCTCCCCGCCAGACATCTCATCCGGTCTGTGAGGTCCCCGCGGTTCCATATCGACCAGCTTGAGCAACATAGCCGCTCTGTTCCGTATGTCCTCGGAGCTCTTCCCCGCCAGCCTCATGGGCAGTTCAATGTTCTCCTTGGCGGTGAGTGTTGGGACGAGGTTGAAGAACTGAAACACGATGCCGACCCTCTGACGCCTGTGCTTGACCAGGTCTGCATCGGAGAGGTCCACAAGGTTGACACCGTCGATGCTGATCGAACCCGCAGTCGGACGATCCAAACCTCCTATCACATTCAGAAGGGTCGTCTTGCCGCATCCGGAGGGACCCATGATCGCGAGCACCTGTCCCTCCTTGATTGTGCAGTCCAGGCCCCTTAGGGCGATGACTTCCGCTTTTCCCGTCTTGTACACTCTGATGAGGTCCTTCACGACTATGTCTCCCAGATCAACCACCTCTGATCCTGAGCACTTCAGCTAGCTTGATCTTCCCCGCTCTGCTTGTTGCGAGGAGTGATGCGAGGATGAGCGCCACGATCGAAGCGATAACGATGGCTGCGCTTATCCATGTGAACAAGATTCCTCTCGGGACTATTGAAGAATCGCCGCCCATGCCGTATAGGGACTGGAAGAGGAACGCGGTAAGGAGGCCGACGGACGCGCCCACTATCAGGCCGAGAGTCATGAGCGTGAACGACTCCCCCATCAGCATCTTCCTTATCTGGCTCGCGGACGAACCCCTGGCCATTATGCTGGCCAGCTCCTTCTCCCTGTCGTTCACCGCCACGAAGATGAGTATGCCGACGCCAATCGTCATGATCACAACTGACAGGACGTACTCCATGTATAGGTAATCGGTCAGCGCTTGGTACGCATCATCGCTTCGCAGTTCCTCCATCTTGTCGTCAACGGTCGTAGATGACGGTGCCAAGCCGGCGTTGACGAAAACCCGCTCGACCCCGTCCGCCACTTCGCCCTGGTCGTAGCCGCTGGCCACATCGACGAATGAGCCGTAGCCGTTCACCATCTCAGAGCGGTTCTGCTCGGGCACGAAGTCGAGCGACGACTTGTCCATGAAGATGCCGACGTCCTGCAATCCTGGGAGGCTCTTTACGATGCCTGCAACACGCCCTATGTAGTTGATGTGCTTCTCCTGATAGTAGTAGCTGTAGTAATCTGTCAGGTCCATGATCAACGGGATGGGGTCGCCCACGTCGAACCCGTACATCTCCGCCATCCACTGGGCGATAAGAACTGTCCCGTTGATAGCTGCAATATCGTCCAGCATCTCTGTGCCGCCGTCGACAAAGTAAAATCCGTCTGGACGAACGGTCTTCTTGTAGTCCGACGCGTCGATGGCCACTGCGTTGCCGTAGTAGTATCCCCCGTAGTATCCATACGAAACACGCACGTTCTCGTACAGCGCGAAGGAGTCCACACCTTCAACCGCGGAGATCGTTTCGAGGAGGGCGGGATTGAACCTATCGAGCTGCACCTG
>Ga0214474_1001284_pt1 | contig 11634 bp, 5 predicted proteins | sample RVTome_2_FD_187335 | JGI IMG/M metagenome (GOLD analysis project Ga0214474, IMG submission 187335) | Soil microbial communities from uranium-contaminated site in the Upper Colorado River Basin, Wyoming, United States - RVT95D214 HiSeq ...
GAATCGCCCAACAGGCCGGCTTGCGGATACCCATGGAAACCGTCCTGTTGATAGCCGTTTTGGAGGGCGTGGGGCGGAAATATCCCCTCTCCGCTGAGATCCTGGCTCCCATTCTGGCCTTCTACATCGAGGAGGATTTCGACGCAGCCATCCGACGCTGTTCCGAGATTACCCGCTTCGGGGGGGCTGGGCACACGGCCGTGATCTATTCCAACCAGGACGAGCGGATCGAGTATTTCTCCCGGGTGATCGACGCGGGCCGCATTCTGGTCAACATGCCCTCCACCCAGGGCGCCCTGGGCGGCATCTACAACACCCTGAGCCCGTCCTTCACCCTGGGCTGCGGGTCGGGCGGTCACAACATCACTACAGACAACATCTCCGCCCGGCACCTGCTCAACATCCACCGCATCGCCCGGAGGAGGCCGAACCCCCGCTGGATGGCGCTCCGCCAGGACAGCCTGCTGGATGAGGCCGTGCCGGCCAAGAACATCGAGGCCGAGTTCAACAAGAATTTTTGATATGGATGTCTACAAACGCCTGGCCAGGCACCTGGACGACCTGCCGGCCGGTTTCCCGCCGACAAAAAGCGGCGTCGAGCTCCGCATCCTGAAAAAGCTCTTCACCGAGGACGAGGCGGAGATGGCCCTGCTCCTGTCCCTGCTCCCCGAGTCCCCGGAGTCGGTGGCCGTCCGGGCCCGGATGTCCGTGGCCGAGACTGCCCGGAGGCTGGAGGACATGTCCCGCAGGGGGCTCATCTACCGTCATGAAGCCGAGGACGGTGTTCGCCGCTACAGTGCCAACCAGTTTGTCATCGGCATCTGGGAGTTCCAGGTCAATAACCTCCGTCCCGAGCTCATCCGGGACATGGAAGAATACCTTCCCACGCTGATGACGGACGGCCCCTGGAAAAAGACTCCCCAGCTCAGGACCGTGCCCGTCATGGAAAGCCTTCCCGTCCGGCTCGAGATACTGGCCCATGAGAAGGCGGAAGAGATGCTGCGCGGCCAAAGCCGATTTCTCGTGGCTCCCTGCATCTGCCGCCGGGAGCGGACAATGATGGGTCAGGGCTGCGGCAAGCCCGAAGAGGCCTGCCTCGTCATGGGCCGGGCCGTGGACTACTACGAGAAGAACGGCATGGGCCGGGTCATCGACCGGGAAGAAGCCCTGGCCATCCTCAAGAAGGCCAGCGAGGCCGGGCTCGTCCTCCAGCCGAGCAACGCCCGCAAGATCGCCAACATCTGCATGTGCTGCGGCTGCTGCTGCGGGGTTCTGCGGACGATCAAGTCCCATCCCCGGCCGGCCGAGTTCGTCTCTACCCCTTTCCGAGTTTCCCTGCGGGCTGAAACCTGCGCGGACTGCGGCACGTGCCTCGAACGTTGCCCGATGGGCGCGCTGGCAGGGAAGGACGGTGACGGGATTCGGCTCGACCCGGCCCGCTGTATCGGCTGCGGGCTGTGCGTCGCGACCTGCCCCAGCAGGAGTCTGACCCTCGTCCGAAAGCCGGACGCCGAGCAGAGGGATGTGCCGCCCACGCTCCTTCGGACCTATATGGATATGGCCCGGAAACGGGGGAAGCTCAAGCCGGTCAAACTGGCCCGGGCTTGGCTCCGGACGAAAATCCGTGCTAAGTTAGGTTGATTTTTTTCTCTTTAGCTCCGTCCGGGCGAAATTTTCCATGCCGCGCGCAGGCGAGCCTGAAGACCAACTTCGGGCTCTCCTCAGGCCGAATCTCTCGTGCTCCGCTTTGAGCCTCCGCCCAATCCACTTTGGGCAAGAATGCACCCGCTTTTCAGCTCGACTTTCTCGACGGCGGCCGTCTTGACATCGAGGCTCATAAAGGAAAAAATATCGTCATCCTCGATTTTTGAGCGACCTGGTGCGGTCCGCCCGCGAGGCTATGCCCCAGATCGGCCAGGCGGCAAAAGCCCACAAAGACAAGGGTGTCGTTCTTTTCGGCGTCAACCTCAAGGAAGACACGGAGAAGATTCGGAATTTTTTGGAGAAAATCCAGCTGAGACTCAACGTGGCGACGGGACCAAGGCGAAATCTCGGGTCTCTTTTTTGTGCTCGAAAGATTTCTAGCGAATTTCTTTTCTTCGGGGACTGATTGGGACTCAGCTCTTCATCGCCCCGAGTGGCAGGCCGATACGTTTGAGCAAAACCTCATAGCGGGGGTCGGACCGCAGTCCATCAAACCGCCGGTCGCATTTGATATAAATCAGAAAGCCTGACCGCTCCTCTAAGGCTTTAGAGAGCCATTCAAAGGCCCGAGCATTTTCTCCAAGGCCAACATAGACGGCAGCGATATCGTAGGCCGGAACGTAGGTTCGCTTCGACTTCTCTTGGAGTTTCTCCAAAATCTCCTGAGCTTCCTTCTTTTTGCCGGCGATCCCGTAGGCGTGACCAAGGGCGCCCAGGGGCAGAGAGCCATCTTTCCAATGGCTGAGGGCGTTTTGGAACTCGACAATGGCCTCTTTGATCATGATTTTCTGTTCATAGGCCCAGCCCAAAATGACCTGGGCCCACGCATTGTTAGGGTCCATCTGGACTCCTTTGCGGGCGAGCCCAATCGCCTCATCATAATCTGCTGTGCTGAGGCAGTGCCAGCCGAAGCATAAATTCATGTCCGCTGAAAAGGGATCGAGTTCCGAGGCGAGTTTGATCTCAGCCATTGACTCTTCCATTCTGTCCATGGCCATCAGGTAGTGCGCATAGAGATGGTGAGTATAGGCGAGGCTGGGGTTGAGTTCCAGGGCTCGTTTGAATTCTTTCTCGGCCTTTGCCCAATTCAAATCATAGTGGAGCCATGCCAGAGCCAAATAACTGTGGGCCTCTCCGAGAGTATTATCCTTCTCCAAGGCTTTCAGGGCCGCTTGTTTCATTTTCAAAAAGGCCTCTTGAGGTGGGACAGCGCCGAATAGACCACTAAAAAAATAGCCATCTGCAATCTTTGTGTAAGCCAGAGCAAAATCCGGGTCAAGCTTGATCGCTTGATTAAAATATTCACTATCGCCGGAATAAACTCCCTTAAGATAGGCGTCGAGGGCATGGGGATTCACGGCCCTTCCTTTTGCCAACCGAAGCCTCGCCTCCTCACTGAGTCTGATGCCGATCTGCCTCGTGATATCCTGGGCAATTTCGCTCTGTAGAACCAGAAAACCGCCGATGTCGCGTTCGTAGCTTTTGACCCAGAGCTGCCGGTCTTCGGCCGGATTAAACAGCCTGGCTGTGATCCGCATTTTTTCCCCCGACCTCAAGACAGAACCTTCAACCACCATGTCTGCATTCAGCTCTTTGGCAATCTGCGGCAGAGATTTTTCTGTTTTTTTATACCGCATGACAGAGGTCAATGATCTTACCCGCAGGGTGCTAATCTGTCCCAATTCGGTGATGAGAGCATCTGTTATGACCGTGGCAAAATCTTTTTGCTCTGGATCTTGGGAGAGATTCTCCAGGGGCAGCACGGCCAGCGACTGCACCTGAGGAGTACTTACCCGGCCTTTCAAAAAGCCTCTTATTCCACCGATATTGAGAGCGAACAAAAGACCCGCCACCCCGAGGGCCAAAACACTAGTGAGCAACGATATTTGCCACGAGCTTCGCTTGGCCCCGCGCCTTGGCTTTCCGGCAATAAGCGCCGATAGATGACCGGCCTCAAGCTGGTTTAAATCAGCGAGCAGCTCCTTTGCCGACGCGTAACGGTTGGCCGGCTCTTTCTCCAGGCACTTAAAGATAATCCGCTCCAGCCCCTCAGAGATTGGGGCTCCCATGGATCGAGGCATATCGGGCTGCTTGTGGAGGATCGCCTGAATAACCTCAGACGGGGTCTCCTGAGGATACGGCCTTTTCCCTGTTGCCAGCTCATAGAGAATGGCGCCTAGGGCATGAATGTCGGTTCGCTCGTCAACTTCCCGGCCTTCCATCTGCTCGGGCGCCATGTAGGGAAGAGTGCCCGTCAAAGCTTGTGTGCCGGTGCCGGTGCGAGTTAAAGTCTTGTCCATCGTTCCCGAGGGCTGGAAAAGCTTGGCCAGGCCAAAGTCGAGCACTTTGACCAAACCCTTGGGCGTGACCATGATGTTCCCGGGCTTGAGATCCCGGTGGATGATTCCCTGTTCATGGGCCGCTTCCAACGCTTCCGCCGTCTGTTTTCCGAGCGAGACAACTTCTGCCTCCGGCAATGCTCCTGAGAGTGACCTGTCCCCCAGCGTGACACCGGATATGTATTCCATGGCCAGAAAGTCCACGTCTCTTTCGGTGTTAAAATCATGAATAGTGGCGATATTGGGATGGTTGAGCTTGGAGAGAGCCATTGCTTCCCGGCGAAAACGCTTTCTCATCTCTTCGTCGGCAAGAGCCCCAGCGGGCAGGGCCTTAAGGGCGACGTCTCTTTCGAGGCGTTCATCCCTGGCCCGATAGACAACCCCCATACCTCCGGCGCCGATTTTTTGGATGATGCGATAATGTCCGAGAGTCTGGCCTATCATGGTAGCTCACTCCTTTAAATCAAGCCGAACTGCAAAAATTCTCCTTCTCCCAGCAAAGGTGGTGGGAAACCGAATTATTGCTACCAAACGCTTTATGACCCCTTCGAGTTCGGAATCTATATAATTACTATAATTATACTGTATCACCGCCTGGTGATCGATGTCAAGTTATTGAACGAGTTCAGCGGAAAGCGCGGAAAGGCAACCAGGGAACCGTCCGGGGTGACAGAAAAGCCGGAAATCAGCTGCACCTCACCCCATCCTGCGAGAAGGTCACGAGAAATATTCGAGCGTTGTACCAGAGACCAGGCCGCAGCTTTATATCTTCCTCGCTATTTACTTGACCGGGTTGCCGTCGGCGTCGATGAGGCGGACCTCGCCAAAGCCCAGCTCCTTGAGTTTCGGGCCGACCTTGGCGCCGTCGCCGACCACCACCCAGATCACGCCGTCCGGCCGCAGGGCGTCCTTGGCCGCCTGGGAGACCTGGTCCAGGGTCAGGCCTTTCACCTTGCCGGCGTAGGTATCGAAATAATTTTCCGGATAACCGTAGATGACCATCTCGGCGATGGAACCGCCCACAGCGGCGCTCGTCTCCCACTGCCCGGGCAGTCCCAGGACCTGGCTGCTCTTATTGCGGTTCAACTCGTCGGAGGTCGGCGGCCGGGTCCCGACAATTTCCTTGATCTCCTTGCCGGCCTCAAAAACCGATTCCTTGGTCTTATCCGTCTGAACGATGCCGTAAACCACATACGGCCGTTGGCCGCGGGCGCTGATAACGGCGCTGCCGGCCCCATAGGACCAGTGCTTGTCCTCGCGGAGATTCATGTTGATCCGGGAGGTGAACTGGCCGCCCAGGATCATGTTCATGATCTCGATGGCGACCTCTTCAGGATTGGCCTTGGGCAGAGTCACAAACCCGCCCAGGATGATCGAGGAGGGCGAGCCGGGTTTGTCGATGAGATAGACCTCGGGCGCGTTCTTGCCGGCCACCTGGCTGATGTTCTTCTTGGGAACTTCGCCCGGCTTCCAGCCCGAGAAGAGCTTTTCCAGCTTGGGTTGGAGCTCGTCCAGGCCGGCCGCGCCGACGATGACCAGCGTGGTCTGGTTGGGCTTGAACCAGGTCTGATGGAACTTCTGGAGGTCAGCCAGGGTCATGGACTGGACCGAAGTCTCTGTTCCGCTCCCGGTGAAGGGGTTGCTGTAGGCATGGCCCGGGCCGTAGAGAAGCTTGGGGAAAACACGGAGAGCGATGGAGAAGGGCTCGGCCTTCTCCTGCTGGATGGCGGCCAGGGTCTGGGCCTTGAGCCGCTTGAATTCATTCTCGGGGAACGACGGGTTGAGGATGACGTCGGCGTAAAGGGCCAGCGAGGCGTCGAGGTTGGCCTTGAGCGCGGACAGCGAAACGCTGGACGTATCGAGGCTGGAACCGGAGTTGAGGGAGGCGCCGAGCTTCTGGAGCTCTTCGCTGATCTGGAGGGCGCTCCGCGTTTTAGTCCCCTCGTCCAGCATGTTCATGGCCAGGGAGGCCGTGCCGGGGAGGCCTGATTGATCGGCAGCATAGCCCGCGTCGAGCAGGAGGCTGAAGTTGACGACGGGAACAGCCTCTCGCCGGGCTAGGATGACCTTGAGCCCGTTGGACAGGGTTGTCCGCTCGAACTTGGGGAATTTGGCGTCGGGCGGCGTGCCCGCTTCAGGGAGCTTAGACCGGTCCACGTTCGAGGCGACCGTCTTATAGGTGGGGAAGGGATGGATTTCAAGGATGTAAACGCCGTCGGAAAGCCAGTGCTGGGCGGCTTCTTGGACATCTTTAACCGAAGCTTTTTCGATCGCGGCCAGGTTCTTCTTGTAAGCATCGGGCGACCCGCCGAAGACCTGGGAGGTGGCCAGGATGTCGCTTTTGCCCCCGAAACCGCCGATCCTCTCCAGGCCGCGGATAGTTCTGGCGATGTGCTGGGCCTTGACCCGCTCAAGCTCCGCGGCGGTCGGCCCTTCCCGCAGGAAGCGGTCGAGCTCCTCATCTACCGCCTTCTCGACTTTGGCCAGCTCGACGCCGGGCTTGGCCGTGGCTTCGATGTTGAACAGGCCGGCGATTTCCCGGGCATCGATATAGGCGCTGACGTTTGTGGCGATCTGGTCGTCATAGACGAGCCGCTTGTAGAGTCGGGAGTTCTTTCCGGCTGACAGGAAAGCCGCTGCCAGCTCCAACCGGTTGGCGCAGTCCGTGCCCCAGGCCGGGACGTTCCAGACTTTATAGAGCCGGGCCTGGGGGACCCGGTCCTGGGCGATTTGGCGCTGGACGCCCGTCCGCTTGGCGGTATAGGCTTCATACTTGGCGATCGGGGGGCCGCTGGGGATATCGCCGAAATACTGTTTAACCTTAGCCAGGGCCTGTTCAGCGGTGATGTCACCGGCAACAGCGATGACGGCGTTGGCCGCCCCGTAATAGGCCTTGAACCATTCATGAACGTCCTGGAGGGAGGCCGCGCTGAGGTCCTCCATGGAACCGATAACCGTCCAAGAATAGGGGTGGCCCTTGGGGAAACAATTGGTGGTGATGAGATCATAGCTCAGGGCATAGGGCTCGTTCTCGTATTGGCGCTTCTCGTTCTGAACGACGCCGCGCTGCTCATCGAGCACGGCCTGGGTCACGGCGCCCAGGAGATGCCCCATGCGGTCCGACTCCATCCACAGGGCGACGTCGAAGGCGGAGACCGGGATGTTCTCGAAGTAGTTCGTCCGGTCCTCGCTGGTCGTGCCGTTCATGTCAGTGGCCCCAATTTTTTCCAGGGGCATGAAATAATCGCCCTTGTAATTCTCCGAGCCGTTGAACATGAGATGTTCGAAGAGATGGGCGAAGCCGGTCTTGCCGGGTTTCTCGTTCTTGGAGCCCACGTGGTACCAGATGTTGAAGGCCGCGATGGGCGCTTTGTGGTCCTCATGGACGATGAGTGTCAGGCCGTTGTCCAGGACGAACTTTTTGTAAGGGATGTCCACGGACTGGGTCAGGCCGGCCTGGCCTCGGGCCAGGGGGACTAGGACGAAAAGGAAAATAATCGCTAGAGACAGGAAAGCTTTCGCTGTACGCATTTAGACCTCCAATAAAAATAGCCGCTATTATATACGAAAAGAGCCTTCATATCGATGCTATAGATTGGGATTCGTCTACACACTTCGTATTGATTCAGTCGGGCCCCGAAGCTTCTTGGGTTGAAAAAATAACGAACGAAAAGCACTCCGGGATGTGGGAGTCGTAAACGCCGTGGCGGTTGAGGGCCCAGCCCGGGTCGGGCTTAAGGCGGAGACCGCCGGCCTCGACCGCCTCAAAGCGCATGAAGGCCATGCGCCAGACGTCGCCGTCGCGCGGCGGAAGCGGCCGGCCCTGCGCCAGGCAGGCCATGCCCTTCCAGGGAAAAGCCAGCTCAACTGTCCAGCCGCGGTCCAGGTCGCTGTTGTCGTTGAGCGTTCCATCCACCTTCACCGCCCAGCGCAGCCCGGGGAAGTCCCAGTCAAGGAAAGCCCAGCGTTTGCCCCGGGGATGGCGGCCGTAGCGGGAGTTGTCCTGGAATCCGGCTAGAACGTCAACTTTATGCGCCATTAGGTCGAATTCCGGCTTGCCTGAGAAACCGGCGCGGCGATAAGCGTCCTGCCAGATGTAGAACACTTCGTAGATGGTACCCAGGGCGTTAACCTGGAATTCGTAGTAGCAGTCCGGCCCGGCGATGAACACCTCGAGGTCGTTCTCCGTCCAGATGAAGGAGTCCCGCTCGGTGAGCGCGGCCCGCACATCCGGTTCCTCCAGCCAGAAGGCCAGGTAAAGATTTTCATCATCCCATAGCCCGGCCATTCGCGTGTCGAGCCCGGCCGGTGCTCCGCTCACCAGGTCCACAAAACGGCCCGAGCGCGGCGCGGCCGCCCAAGGCGATTTGTCTAAATTGCCGTCGATGGAAATGGGGCTTCGCGTGCGGCAGCAGGAATAGCGAGCCAATTCCTGTTCTTGGCAACCGTAACGAACACTCATCCTCGTCTACTCCTCGCTTCTTCCTGTTCTTTTCTCGCTATAATTGGCATCGCCAAACGCATAATACTTGGAGAGAGGAATCATGGCGCGTCTCCTCCCGTCCCCCCTGGACAATCAGGGGGGAGCTTGCTGGCGTCTCCTGAGAGGTCGGTGGGCCTTGCGCGAGGGCGGGTGGGGATGCGCCATGATAGAACTCCGCTTTTCTATTTTACCGCCGCCTTCCGGCTCTCGCTGCAGACCGCGTTCAATATCCGCAGGAAATTCCCGCCCAGAATCTTGCGGATGTCTTCTTCCTTATAGCCGCGGGCCAGAAGCTCTTGGGTGATGTTTTCCAGCTTGCCGGTGTTCTCCAGGCCCTCGGGCGCCTCGGAGATCCCGTCGAAGTCCGAGCCCAACCCGACATGATTGGCGTTCCCCGTAACCTTGACCACGTGGCCGATGTGGTCCACCAGGGTTTTAACGTTTACGGGCGGCACATTCCCGGTTCTCTTCATCTCCTCCCAGCGATCGCGGAACTCCTTGAGGGCCGGCTCCCTCTTCTCGGGCGCCAAGCGCATGACCTCGCGGAAGTCTGTGGGCAGGCCGTTTTTCCGGGCCACCTCTTCCAGCAGCGCCGTCTGCTTTTTGTCCCGCGCGGAGTTGAGAAAACCGGCCGAGTAGTTGATCCCGACCATGCCGCCGTTCTTGGCCAGGGCCTTGAGCATGTCGTCGGTCAGGTTGCGATGGTGCTCGGCCAGGGCCCGGCAGCAGGAATGGGAGGCGACCACCGGCGCGTTGGTGATCTTGAGGACGTCCCAGAAAGTTTCGTCTGAAGCATGGGACAGGTCGATGATCATCCCCAACCGGTTCATCTCCCTGACCACCTTCTCGCCGAACTCGGTAAGGCCGCCGAAGACGGGCTTCGGGTCGCCCGAAGCGTCGGCCCAGTCGGTGTGCGTCCAGTGAGTCAGGGTCAGGAGCCTTACCCCGCAGTCATAATAGGCCCGCAGCAAGCTCAGGTCGTCGGTAAGCGTATAGCCGCCCTCGATGCCGATGAGCTGGCCGATCTTGCCCGTGCCCCGGAGCTTCTGATAATCCTCATAAGATCGTATCACGGCCAGGTCATTCGGGTTCTCCTCGGCCAGGCGGCGCACAGCATCGATCATGCGGAAGACAGCCCTCACGCTCCAGGCTTTTTCTTGCTCGTTCTCCGGAGCGCCGTTATAGCAGGCAAAAACCTGGAGGTCCACCCCTCCCCTCTTCAGCTTGGGAATGTCGATGTGACCTTTGGGCAGGTCCTGGCGCAAGTCCTCGCCGTGAAGATACCTGTCGATCGTGTCGCAGTGGAGGTCGGCCAGGTCGGCATCCTTGTGGATGAATTCCTGGCGAAAGCCCTTGTCCAGCAGGTTGTTCCGGTCGTCGGCAATTTGCATGAGCGCCTCCATATGGTATTCGGCCGCCAGTCGCAGCAGCTCGGGGTCGATGAGCTCGGGACGGTCGCCCGGCCGGTGATATTCAGGATGTTCATCGTCCAGGGCCTCGGTTTCAAGCCCACCGGTGCGCAAGCTGACGGCAGTGACGCCTTTGTTCCAGAACGACGTGTGGTCCGAGCCGCGGTAGCTCTGCCGACTATGGAGCCTCCGGCGCAACTCTTCGCTCAACCCGCGCTTCAGGATGTCGAAGAACCGTCCGTATTCGTACATTCCGCCCACCCACAGGTCCGAGTCGCCGACGCCCACCATGTCGATGTTCAGGTAGGCGGCGGTCCGGTCGAGGGGGACCAAGGGATGCTCCGTGTAAAAGCGCGAGCCGACCAGCCCCACCTCCTCGCCCGCCCAGGAAGCGAAGATGATGGTGCGGCGGGGCATGAACCGCCGGGCGGAAAGTAGGCGGGCCGTCTCCAGCAGGACGGCGGCCGAGCAGGCGTTGTCGTCCGCGCCGTTGTAGGTGAAGCCGTCCACTCCCAGGCCCAGGTGGTCGAGGTGTCCGCCGATGATGACGGCCTCGTTCTTCAGGCGGCGGTCGGCGCCGGGCAGGACTCCCAGGACATTGGGGGCCGTGCGCTCACCCGATATGAAGTGTAACTCGGCCTCGATGACGACTCCGTCAAGAGTCAGGTGGAAAGGCTTTCCCAGGCGCAATGTCTTGCTGACGGCATCCCGCCAGCTCAGGCGGCCGACATGAAAGAGATCGTCCAGGAAATTGCGGCCGGCCCTCAGCACGATGAAGCCCGCAGGGCAGGTGCCGGGCGTCAGTTGGGCGAACCTCCGGCGGAAATCGGGGCTGGGCTGCTGCGGGTCGCTGAGGTCCATCTCGATAAGCCCGGCCGCGCCCTTCTCTGCCGCCAGTTTCAATTTTTTTAGCAAGGTCCAATCCTTGCGCGCCGCTTCCTCGAGGGCCTGGGGCCCGTCCGGCATGACCAGGACAATTTTTCCTTTGACGTCAAGATCCTTGTAGTCATCCCAGCCGATCTTGTCGGCCGCAACTCCGTAGCCGGCGAAAATGGGCTGGGCCCGGATGATGCCCGAGCCGGTGCCCGAGACCGGCTGGAAGTCGCGGCCGCGGCCGGCCAAATAGATCCGGCGCTGGGGCGAGACGATCTCCAGGCGCGTGGGCGGCTCGAAGCCGGTCCAGTTCTTGAAGGGAACTGGCTGGAAATACGATCCTTTATCGCCGCCGGGCTGCAGGCCATATTCCTTCATTTTGGCGGCCACATAAGCGGCGGCCTTATCATATTCGGGCGTGCCGGATTTCCGGCCCTTCATCTCGTCCGAGGCCAGGAATTGGACATGGGCTAGGGCTTTCCGGCCGTCGGGCTCGAGCGTCGGCGCCTTGGCCGCAACGAGAGCGCCCCATAAAAACAAACCTGCCGGGAAAGCAAAAAATGTTTTTTTCATGACCGGTCCTTGCTCGACAACGCTTGGCGGAGGTTTTTGGCCATCGTCTTAACGCTTCACTGTAATGGAAAAGACTCATTTTTTCAAATCTATGAAACACGGGAGTTTTCCAATATCTTACCGCGCCGGAAGCCACGGTTGGAGTTTGGGCCCTGAGGCGAAGCTTTTTTCGGGGGGAAATCTTGAATTAGACATGAGATCGCAGGTGAAGTAAGCTTAACGAAGAAACCGACGGCTCTGCCGCGACTTGGCT
>Ga0214474_1001285_pt1 | contig 11633 bp, 6 predicted proteins | sample RVTome_2_FD_187335 | JGI IMG/M metagenome (GOLD analysis project Ga0214474, IMG submission 187335) | Soil microbial communities from uranium-contaminated site in the Upper Colorado River Basin, Wyoming, United States - RVT95D214 HiSeq ...
ATTGGGGCACTTCGTACATGCAGAGCAATAGGGAAGTCATCGACATCATCTCCGAGGACCTGAGGTGGACTCTGCTGCTGGTGGGCACATCTACGGTGTTCACTCTGCTTCTGGGAATGGCGGTCGGTGCTTACGGCGCCTATCGCCGCGGGGGCGCTTTCGACATGTCCTCGACCGCGATATCGCTGTTCTTCTACGGCATGCCCATCTTCTGGTTCGCAATCATTCTTCAGATGCTGTTCAACAGCTATCCACTGGGAATGGATTGGTGGCCCCAGCTGCCCACGGGCAGCTATTTCGATCTCAAGTTGGGCACCGAGTTCCGCTGGGAATGGCCAATCATTGTCAGCGTGCTACAGCACCTGATCCTGCCTGCGGCGACGCTGTCGATCGGCTCGCTCGCGGGAGTGTCGCTCGTCATGAGGAGCTCCCTGCTCGACGTCATGACCGAGGACTACATAATGACGGCGAGGGCCAAAGGGCTCACCGACCTGCAGGTGCTGCGCTGGCACGCATTGCCCAACGGCATGACGCCGATGATCGCGCTCATCGCGCTGAGCATCGCCTTCGTGATCTCCGGAGCATATCAGGTCGAATACATCTTCAACTACCCCGGCATCGGCTACACCACCCTGAACGCGATCTGGGAGCTGGACTTCCCGATCCTTCAGTTCGTTGTCGTCGTCGGGGGCGTCGCCGTGGTTATCGCCAACTTCGTCGCCGACTTGCTTCTGATTTACATCGACCCGAGGATAAAGATCGCGTGAGGAATGACTGATGATGCGGTGTGTGACTTCAAAGAAAGGACTGGCTGTTGTTCCGATTGTGCTCATCGGCACGCTCATCGCCATCGGCCTCTTCCCTGTCGCAGCCGCACAGAGCCTTCCACCGGTCGCAGATGCGGGACCGGACCAGGCCGTCTATCTGGGCGACTTCATCATCCTGAACGGGACGGCATCCACGGACGACGTCGGGATCGTGAACTACACTTGGACATTCAGCTACGGTGGGCTGAACAGGACGCTCACTGGTGCCGTGAACAGCACCTTCAAGTCCTCCCTCACGGGGATGTTCAACATCACGCTGAACGTCACAGATGACGAAGGCAACTATGACACCGATACTGTGACAATCACTATCCTCGAACGCCCAACGAACATACTCTCGGAATACTGGTGGGCGTTTGTCATCATTGGCGCTCTAGCCACTCTGATTGCGTTCGTGTATCTCCTGGTCAACGGCTACCTCGGCTTCGTCTCAGAGGCGACCCGCGAGAAGTCGAGGCTGCTGGTCAAACGCAGCATCGAGGTCACAAAGCAGGTGATGAAGAACAAGATGGGCGCGGTCGGCATCATCATCCTCGTCTTCTTCGGCCTGCTGGCGATACTCGGGCCCACCTTCGCCCCGTACAAGATCGATGCGACCGCGGAAGGTCCGTTCCCGAGGCTCGAGATGCCGTCGAGCGACCACTGGATGGGGACGTCCTCCCTGGGATTCGACATCTTCAGTGAGCTTCTGTACGGTGCGAGGATCTCGATAGTTGTGGGCGTGTTCTCCGCGATAATCGCTTCAATCCTCGGCGCCACGATAGGCCTGTATTCCGGTTTCGTGGGGGGATGGAAGGACGAGGTAATCATGCGCATCAACGACGTCATACTCTCGATTCCGTGGCTGGTGCTGATGATCCTCGTGGCTGCGATGCTCGGGGAGATCAATCTCTCGGCCATAATCCTCATCATCGGGCTCACCGGCTGGTCTGGGACCGCCCGTCTCGTAAGGGCCCAGGTGATGTCTCTCAGGGAGAGGCAGTACATCGAGCGGGCCCGCGCGATTGGCTCGGGGGACATGCATATCATCAGCAAGCACATCCTGCCCAACGCCTTCCCTCTGGTGTTCGCAAACACGATCCTGACGGTCGCGATCTCGATCCTCTCCGAGGCTACGCTGAGCTTCCTCAAGATGCGTCCGATGGGGACGGTCACCTGGGGGACGATGCTTTCGTACGCCTCCGAGGCGAGCGCATTCCAGGTGGGCCTGCACTGGTGGATAGTAGCGCCCGGCCTGTGCATCGTGTTCCTTGTGCTGGGCTTCACACTGCTGGGCCATGCCCTTGACGAAGTCACCAACCCGCGCCTGAGGAGGAGATGAGACAATGCATGGAAGGGGTTCGCTCACTAACAGTCCAACGGCACGCTTGACCGATGCCGTGACAACGGAAGATATCTTGGTATGGGGGAATCGAAATGGATGAAAAAAGTTGTATCGTGTCTAGGATGACCGCCATCGTGGCGGTTCTGACAGCTGCCCTCATGTTGGGCGTGCCGTCGTTCATCATTGGCGGCGATAGCCCATTAAGCGCAGTAGGCTCGGCCGAGGCGCAGGGCATCGATGTGGACAGGACCTTCATTCTGGGTGTGACCGAGCTCACAGTGGACTCTTTGAATCCGAACACCTACACAATGGTCTCCGAAGGACTCGCGATATTCTACTGCTATAGCTACCTGCTAGGCTACGACGTGAATACCCAAGTCATCGGGGATCTCGCGAATTCGTGGAGCTTCTCACCTGACGGCCTTACCTGGAACTTCAAGCTGGCAAACAACGCGTACTTCTGCGACCCGGCCTTTCCGCTTGACAAGAGCCATCCCGTGACTGCCGAGGATGTCATATTCACATTCTGGGCTCTCCAGAACAACACGAACAGCAGGCTACACTCGTACTTTCCTGACGTGATCGAGTCGATGTGGTACACAGACCCCTATGATCTTTGGATTCAGTTGAACAAGCCACACGCGCCGATACTCGAGTCGTTCCTGGGCGCTATGATCCTCCCGAAGTACTACTGGGAGAGCGAGGACTTCATCAACTTCGACAACACGCCTCCGATCGGTTCCGGGGCGTTCTACTACGCCACCCTGGGCATACCTACAACGGGTTCTGTCGAGCTGAGGAGGAACCCGATCTGGTTCCAGACGGAGAACAAGGGCTGGCAGATTCACACGGACGCCTGGATAATCAAGGAGGAGCTGTCCCCCGATATTGCTCTGTTGGACCTCAACTCGGGCGACATCGACTGCATGCTGAGGGTGTCTCCATCGCTGTTTCTCGACACACTGCCCACTTACTCGAACGTCATCGGATTCTCGCAGAGCGCAGGCTTCGTGTACGAGTTCAACCTGAACCAGATGACAGACGAGCTCAGGGCAGAGCTCAAGGGGTCGTTCATGGCGGGCACCAACAACCAGCTGCTGCTGAACCCTGCCGTCAAGGAGGCCATTGCGATGTGCCTCGACAAGCAGGCCTTCGTCGACGACATCATGATGGGTCTCGGCTCGGTCGCGGACTCCCTGGTGCCCCCGGCCAACCCCGGCCACTATGACATCCCCGACCCGGTTCCCTACGACCCCGTCGCGGCGAGGAACATGTTGAGGGCCGCCGGATGGGACTATGATGCGACGGGTGCTCTCGCGACTTCAACCACATGTCCTCTCTACAGGCTTGACGAGAACAATCTGGCAGTCGATCCCCTGTCGTTCCGGTTCTACACTCTTGATACCAGTGTCGACTGGTATAACGGAGCGATGAAAATCAAGACCTGGGCAGCGGCAATCGGCGTGTTTCTGGATCTTGAAATCCATTCCGTGAGCGAAATGAACACCATATGGTACGCTGCGGACTACGATCTGTGGCTCTGGGACTGGATCTTCAGCGTCCTCACCGACGCGTCGAGCATTCTGGAGGTTCTGACATCGTATTCGATAGGCAGCAGCAGCGATGTCTACTGGGTCGATGAGACATATGATGCACTCTATGACCTGTCTCTGGTGACGGTGGACCCAGCCGCGAGACTGGAGATACTCAACACGATGCAGCAGATGGCGTACGACAACTTCGGATGCCAGTGCGTCGCATACAGCAACGACAACTACGGAGTCAGCACGATCACCTGGAACTCGGACAGCCTTGGGGACTGGAACAATACGTACATGCTATTGCCGGACATCTGGGCCCAGTGGCTCTCACAGCAAATGTACCCCAACGAGAACCATGCTCCGCAGTTCACGAGCTACACGGGCTCATCGGGTACTGTAGATGCGGAAGTTGGCGTCTCTGAGAATTTCCTCGCGACCGCCCTGGACGACGATCCGACAACGCCATTGGTGTACAGATGGTTCTGGGGAGATGGGACAAGGACCGACTGGAGCTCGAGCGGCGCAGCGTCGCACACGTATGCCGCTGATGGCCTCTACGAGGTCTGGCTGGCGGTGCGAGAGGCGGGAGCATCGAACGGCTTCGACGACAACTTCACCACAAGTGCGATGATAAACGTCGCGGCCTACGACATGAGCAACCAGGCGCCGACCGGAGTGTCGTTCACGTACGATCCCACAGACCCCGACGCAGGGACGTTCGTGACCTTCACTGGGACGGCAACGGACCCCAACAGCGATCCGCTCTACTACACATGGAACTTCGGCGACGGCCATTCGACTGAGGGTCAAGTCGTGGAGCACCAGTTTGGTGCTGAAGGATCGTTCACCGTCACTCTGTCCGTGACGGACAACCACCTCGGGCAGGGTTCAAGACCCGTGACCTACAGTGAGCTGGTGTACGTTGCGAACAACAACGCGCCCACAATATCCGTGCCCGACTTCCCGGACATCCCGATAAGGCAGACGGAGATCTACACGGTCACCGCGAGCGATCCCGAGAACTCAATGCGGTTCACCTGGGATTGGGGAGATGGCTCGATATCAGTCACCGCCGTCCCGACGGAATCGCACTCCTACAGCAATAGAGGCACGTTCACGCTCACAGTGTGGGCGGACGACCTGACGGGACTGCCCGGGCACAACACCTCCGATTCGGGGACCGTGTATGTGTACAACCCTTCCGCCAACAAGAAGCCAACTGATCTGTTGCTATCCGTGGACGACAACACTCCGTACACTGGACAGGTCGTAACCTTCTCTGCGAGCGCATCGGACCCTGACGGCGACCCGCTGAAGTTCACGATAGCCTTCGGAGATGGAACGTATTATGTCGAGTCGTTCGGAGGAACGGCGGAGGGAGAGGTCGTGAGCCTGATTGCTGAGAAGTCGTATGCGACCGCAGGTTCTCCGACGGCTTTCCTGTACGTCTCAGATGGCATCGATAACGTGACATCGAACTCTGTGGTGCTGACGGTGACGCTGAACTTCGCGCCGACGCTGTCCGCTCTGTCTGATGTGTACGGCGTTCCTGGCACGCCCATCAATGTCGTGGCAGATGTGTATGATCTGGACGACGATCCTCTCGTGTACACATGGGTCTGGGGCGACGGCAGTGTCAGCGTGACCTCGGTCGAGTCTGCGTCGCACACCTACATTGTGGGCGACAACTACGCCTACAGGGTCTATGTGGACGACGGGCATGAGCACAATGTGACGGACGCCGCTTTCGCGTACATCAACACCGTGCCGGTTCTCGAGCCACTCGTCGACGTGTCTCTGGATGTCGGCGAGGTCCACACGTTCGAGGCGACAGCATCGGATGCTGACCCGAACGATGTCCTCAGCTACATGTGGGACTTTGGCGACGGCACCGGCTTCGAGTTCGGCCCCGCGGTCGAGCACCTGTACACGGCAGAGGGTTCGTACGACTTCGCAGTTTGGGTGGACGACGCCTTCGCCCTGATCGGCCACAACATATCCAGCACTGCGACCGCAATCGTGACGGCCGCTGACGTCGAGGGCCCTGTCGCGGATGCGGGCCCCGATCAAAGTGTGATGGCAGGCGAGCTCGTGACCTTAGATGGGTCCGGATCGACGGACAACATCGGCATCGTGAACTGGACCTGGACGTTCACTTGGAACAGCGAATCAGTCGAGCTGTGGGGCGAATTCGCGGATTGCGTGTTCGACGCGGAGCCCGCGACGGTGGATGTCACCCTGACGGTACGCGACGCGGCCGGCAACTCGGACACCGACTCGATGGTCGTATACATCACCGGCTGGATCCCGGAGTTCTCGGCGCTATTGCTGCCGGTCGCAGGCACGATCGTCATGCTTGGTGCGTTGGTATACGTCAGAAGGCGGAAACAGTAGGGCCGCGCCGTCATGCCGGCCCGCCAAACCTCTTCCACGAAACCTTTTGCATTTGTTTTATCCACATCGCCTGCCAAGAAGATAGGGTCCTGCGACGGCACTGGCGCATCCCCCGACAGACTTTTAAGGAGTGCCAGTCATACAGCAGAATTGAGCGGGGATGGCCCAGACCGGCAAGGCGCTGGATTGCTATCCATTTCCGACAGGGAACGGGCAGATATCCAGTGCTCGAAAGAGCTCGGGGGTTCAAATCCCCCTCCTCGCGCCGGGTCACATTCGGCCTGTTCAACGACCGCTCCGGAGCGCGTTTCGAGCCTTTGCCAACGGTCAGTCCAGGCGGCAGTTCGATATCGGTTGCGCGGTGTCGAGACAGCTTTCCAGCATAGTTGTGTGAGCGAGTTATTCTTATATAGTGTAAAGTTGTTGGTCGCAAACCTGAGGCGACCGACGAGCTGGCTAAGGCCACGGTCCAGCCGTCTTCGGAAGCCTCCGCAATAGGGGGAATACCTTTGGGTGCGGAGACATCTAGGCCGTGTGAAAAACGCGTGCCCGGCTGCGCATCGACCGGCCGCGCGAGGCATGTCGTACCTCGTTTTCTCTCAATCGTCATCCTTGGTTTCTTGTTCATGTCCTTGTCATTCGCGGCATTGACTCCGATTCTGAGTGACGTGCCGGTCGTCGAGGAGGAGAGATCGGTTTCGGTGCTCGCTACTGGCACCCCGCCGCGGTTCGTCGTAGAGCCATTGGACCCCACGGCGGCGGCTTATGGCGTTCGCGTGAACTTCACCGGGATCGTCAAGGACAATGACAGCGACCCACTGACGGTCACCTGGTATTGGGGCGATGGCAACGTGAATGTGACCACGACTGGTCCTGCCGGAGTCAACACGATCATCAGAAACGGCCACATCTACACGCCGCCCATCCAGCAGGGAAGGGGCACTATCTTCGAGCCCTACAAAGAGAACCTCACGCTCAGGATAATGTTGGACGATGGGAACGGCAACTTCGTGAACTGTACGACTCTAGTGACGGTCACGATGCCTCCGAACGGACTGCCGGTCAGACCAGACATCTACCTGAACGGCACTAGCTCGACGAAGATCGACCCGAGTGCGGTCGTCTATGTAGTTGCGAACTCGTCCGATCCGGAGGGGGAGTCATTAACGTGGACGTACGTCTTCACGAACGCTGCGGATGAAGTCTACCGCGTGGCCGCGGTGAGCACGCCTGCGACCGCGCCGGGTGAGGGCGTCTGGGTAAACATATCGCATTCGTTCCTGACCGCAGGTCTGCACCAGATAGACATCTATGTCAGCGACGCGCTGATACCGTATCAGATATTCCCGCATAACTTGACTAACACCAAGTACGCCGAAGTTGTGGTCAACAGCATCCCCGGAGTCGGAGATGACATCAATGTGGATCCCAACGAGCCCGTCATCAACGGTACTATTGGATACAAACTCGTCAACTACACGATCGACGCCTACGATGCAGACGGCGATGTAATCACTGTGACCTGGGATTTCGGGGACGGCCTTCCTGTTGTCGTCAACACATCGGCTGGGGGCATACCTGTCTACAAGTTCTACCAGACAAGGAACTACACGGAACCAGGGATATTCAACGTCACTGTTGAGGTGACAGATGGCCGTGTTGGCCACGAGGTCTACCGTTACACAACGGTCTATGTCAACTCGACCAACCGACCGCCGAACCTGGCGGTTTTCCGACCCGTCGCCCTTTCTGGAGGTATATGGGCCCTGCCCAACGAGACCATCGATTTCGAGATGGTCATCACCGACGTTGAGCAGGATGTGATCGAGGTCCTGATCGACTGGGGGGATGGGAGTGAGATCACACATTTCTTCCTCACCGAGTATGTCGATGGCAACCTGACCATCCTCCTGAACCACAGCTACTCGCGCTTGGGCAATTTCACAATCACCGTTAATTACACCGACAACGAGCAGGGTGTCTTCAATCACAACAAGTCGTATTCTTTGACGATCGAGACCAGGCAGGTATTCATTGCGGTCCACGAGGGATGGTCCTGGTGGGATTTCACATCTCTGGGCCTGATCTGCATGATTCCAGTGTCCGCCGCCGTATGGGCGATCACGGTCTCGAGGAAGAGGCGGAGACTGGAAAAGGAAGGGCTCACGATTGACGAGTGGAAGCTGCTCCAGGAACAGAGCGTTCTGCAGGCTGCCGAGCAGGAGAAGAAGGATTAGAGGAGGACTTGAGGATGGCTAAGAAGTCTTTCAGGCGGATCATCGCACGAAGACTCGTGAATGTCGTGCTCACCATCGTCGGCATCATGATCCTCAATTTCGCACTGATTCACTTCATGCCCGGGGACCCCATCAACGAGATATTCCCTAGGAGCGCCAAGTTCAGCGACAGCATGAAGGACGCGTTCAGGGACAAGTTCCATTTGGACGAGAGCATCCCGGAGCAGCTGGGCTGGTATCTCTACAACACATTCACGGGGCAATGGGGCGATTCCTACGTCTGGAATCAGCCGGTTCTCGACCTCATATTGCTAGACCTGCGTTGGACCATGCTCCTGGTGGGGATATCGACGATATTCACCATCCTCATAGGCATGGCCGTCGGCGCGTATTCTGCATACAGGCGGGGAGGGGTCTTCGACGTGGGCGCGACTTCCATCTCGCTGTTCTTCTACGGCATGCCCGTCTTCTGGCTGGCTTTGATCCTCCAGCTGTCCTTCTCCACTTCGGAGCCCTTCGGAATGAGCTGGTGGCCCCAGCTGCCTCCTAGTGGCTACTACGATACTGATAGGTTCGGGGCGACCTTCGAGTGGAGCTTGCCGGTCTTTCTGAGCGTGCTCAAATATATGATTCTGCCCGCAATGACTCTCGCCGTCGGCACTTTGGCAGGCGTATCCCTGGTGATGAGGAGCTCGCTTGTGGACACGATGACGGAGGATTACATCCTCACGGCTCGCGCAAAAGGGCTTACCGACTACCAGGTGCTCAGGAGGCACGCGCTTCCTAACGGCATGCCCCCGATGATAGCCCTCATCGCGATGGACATAGCCTTCATCATAGGCGGGGCGTACCAAGTCGAGTATGTCTTCAACTACCCGGGGATCGGGTACAGGACGATCCTAGCGATCGAAGAGCGCGACTTCCCGATACTCCAGTTCATAGTTGTGATAGGTGGCGTGGCTGTGGTCATTGCCAATTTCATCGCTGACCTGGTTCTCGTTTACATCGATCCCAGGATAAAGATTGCATAGAGGTGGATGAACGATGACAGATATCGCTACTAGAAGGGCCTTCGCGGCATTCGCCATGGCCAGCGTCCTGCTCATGTCCGCATTCGTCCTCATCCACGCGCAGCCCGTGGGAGGGCAGTTGTCGAGCCCGCCCTTTGCCTGTCATGCATCATTCCTCGCCGCGGAGGGCGACCCTGTCGCCGAAGCTGGCGAGAACATCACAACGTACCCGAACGAGCACATCACACTCAACGGTTCCGGGTCGACGGGCTTCGAAGGGTCGGCGAACCTGAACTACACATGGAAGGTCAAGTACCAGTCGGTGACGAGGACCCTCTATGGCATGATGCCAACGACCGTCTTCAACAAATCGGTCACCGGGACCGGCGTCGCAGAGGTCAACCTGACGGTGACGGACAGCCTCAACAGGACTGCCTGGGACACAACACTCGTTTTCGTCGTCGGGCGGCCGCCTACGTGGCTGCAAGAACACGGTCTCGAGGTCGTCGGCTACGGCATCATTGTGGCCATGCTGGGGACGGCCGGATACGTGTTCGGTCGCAGGTATCTCGCGGGCGAGGCGCTCGTGTCCCCCGCGGAGAAGGAGAAGGCTCACCTTGCGCTCTCCCGCTGGGGCAAGATATTCCGGCAGCTTGTCCGCAACCCGATGGGCATCATTGGGGTTGTCATTCTGTTGTTCTTCGTTGGCATGGCGGTCGTCGGCCCGATGATATCGGGTGACGTCAAGACGGTTCAGCAGGGAAACGACTTCCTCCCGCCCTCACCGGACCATTGGCTCGGGACGGACAACTTCGGCATCGACATCTTCAAAGAGCTTCTCTACGGAGCGAGAACCTCCATGGTCGTGGGGGTGTTTTCGGCCGTCATCGCATCGTTCCTGGGGGCGGCGATCGGCCTCTACTCCGGATACGCTGGCGGGATGAAGGACGAGATAGTGATGCGGCTGAACGACGTCGTGCTCTCGATCCCATGGCTTGTGCTCATGATCATCGTTGCCGCACTTCTCGGCGAGATAGATCTCACGGGCATCATAATCATCATCGGGCTGACCGGATGGTCTTACACCGCGAGGATGGTCCGCGCCCAGGTCCTCTCCGTCAAGGAGAGGCAGTACATAGAGAGGGCGAAGGCCATCGGTGCATCCGACCTGAGCATCATCAGGAGGCACATATTCCCCAACACGTTCCCTCTAGTGTTCGCGAACACGATCCTCACAGTCGCGATATCGATCCTGTCTGAAGCGACCCTGAGTTTCCTCGGGCTTAGGCCGGAGGGCGAGGTTACCTGGGGCACGATGCTGTCGTTCGCGTCGGAGGCGAGCGCGTTCCAGATTGGTCTGCACTGGTGGATCCTCGCGCCGGGACTGTGCATAGTGGTTGTCGTGCTCGGATTCACATTGCTGGGTTATGCCCTGGACGAGATCCTGAACCCGAAGCTCAGACACCGCTGAATCGCGGGCTCTGCTGGATAGACCCGTAGGGTTCTGCGCAACTTCCGGCGCGCAGCGCCCGCAATAATGCTTTCGGGGGCAGAAATGGGCACCTTTGAGGTTAGTCCAGCATATCCGAAAGCCTCACGCCAGCAGACGAAAGACTCTTATAGCGTCTGTGCCCTCTCAATTGTTTGTTTGAGCCTGCCATGGGGGAATGCCGCGATATCTTGGATGCTGTCTGGACGAGAGGGTCTACTCTCTTGTCGCGCACCCGGTTCGCGGTCCGCTACACCTATCATGTGATTGGCGGCTGAAACTAGCGCATGAGACATTGGGAGTGAGGATATGGAAGGCAATAGTGGAAGAGCAACTAGGACTACAATTCTGACGGCAATGTTCCTTGTGGTCGTCATGCTGGGCGTGCCCATGTGTGTGATCGATAACCCCGCAATGACCGCGGTGGACAATGCTGCAGCTACGGGTCCGGGAGACCGTGTTCTGAGGGTCGGCTGGCCGGAGCTGCAGTCCGACATTCAGACGCTTAACCCGCTGACCTATACGATGGGAGCGGAGTACGTTGTCATATGGCCCTGCTACAGCATGATTCTGACGAGGGACGTCGACAACAACCTCATCGGCGACCTTGCGACCAACTGGGACCTGTCTCCGGACGGACTCACCTGGACCATAGAGATCGTCCAGACGGCTTCGTTCTACGACAAGAGGACCCCCGCGGTGCAGGAACCCTTGACGGTCCATGACATCATTTTCACATATTGGCTTATTCAGAACACCCAGGACAACTACCTGCAGTACTTCTTCCCAGAGATACCTGGTCTGGGCGGCA
>Ga0214474_1001286_pt1 | contig 11620 bp, 13 predicted proteins | sample RVTome_2_FD_187335 | JGI IMG/M metagenome (GOLD analysis project Ga0214474, IMG submission 187335) | Soil microbial communities from uranium-contaminated site in the Upper Colorado River Basin, Wyoming, United States - RVT95D214 HiSeq ...
AGCGCCGGCTGGTTCTGTCGGCTTCTGACCTCACCCCGGGATCCCTGTCATCGGCGTTCACTCCCGGTGTGCAGGCGTGGGCGCCCGAGATCCTGCAGTGGTCGGAGGAGCACGCCCTCGAGCCCGGCCTCGTGGCGACGGTGATGCAGATCGAGTCGTGCGGGTCCACTCATGCCACCTCCCCTTCCGGCGCCATGGGCCTTTTCCAGGTCATGCCCTTCCACTTCCACGGCAATGAGGATCCCTACGACCCTGCGACCAATGCCCTCCGCGGTCTGAACTACCTCGCCGGCGCGCTCCAACTCTCCGGAGGGCGCGTCGACCTGGCTCTGGCCGGCTACAACGCGGGCCACTCGGCGATTCTCCTGCCGCCCGCCGAGTGGCCCACTGAGACTCAACGCTACGTGTATTGGGGAGCGGGGATCCTGGACGATATCGCCGCTGGCCGCATCCCCAGCCCCCGGCTCGAGGAATGGGCGCGGGCGGGAGGCGACCATCTCTGTGCCGAGACACGCTCCGTCGCCCTCGCCCCTCCCTGACCATCCCTTCACTCAACGCAGCCGCAGGGGGCCCAATCGGAGGGCATCCGCTCGAATCTCCCCCTCGGGACCGGCGGATTCACCGAACGCCGCCCGACGAGGATCGCTCTCATCGGCGAGAATCGTAGGGGCGGGTCTGTGACCCGCCCCTACGCGACGCTTCGCATTCGAAACGACTCGGTGGATTCACTCGCGCGGGTCAGGACGATGCCGCGCCCTGGCCGGGCGGCCCCCCGCTCACGCTGGCGGCCTGCGCGCGCCCCAGAGGCAACCAGACGGAGAAAGTCGTTCCCTGCCCAACCTCCGACGCAACCTCAAGGTGGCCGTTGTGGCTCCGGGCGATCCAATAGGCAATGGAAAGCCCCAGCCCTGCTCCCCCGCCGTTGGTCCGCTTGCGGGAGCGGTCGATCCGGTAGAAGCGCTCGAAGATGTGAGGAAGCTCGTCGTGCGGGATCCCCGGCCCGGTGTCGGCCACGATCAGCCGCGCCCGGTCCCCCACGCGCGCCAGCCCGAGCGTCACCATGCCTCCCGCCGGCGTGTATTCGATCGCATTGGCTGCCAGGTTGAGCAGCATCTGCTTGAGCCGATCCCGATCTCCCACGATGCGCGCTTGATCCTCCTGCCCGAGCCTCACCTCCACCCGATCCTGCGCCAGGACCTTCGCCTGTTTGTAGACCTCCAAAAGGAGCGTATCCAGCTCCACCTCGTCTTGAGCCAGGCGGAGCTTCCCACTCTCGGCCTGCGCCAGGAGAAGCAGGTCTCGTACCATCCGGGTCATCCGGTCGACCTCGGAAGTGATCGCTTCGAGCGACTCGGGGTCGGCGACGCCCATCCGCCGAATCAAATCGACATTGCCCCGGATCGCCGTCAGCGGCGTTCGCAGTTCATGCGAGACGTCCGCCAGGAACCGCCGTTGGGTCTCGAAGAGATTCTCGAGCCGTTCCAGCGTGTCATTGAAGGCGATGATCAATTCCCCCACTTCGCCCGTGGGCGGGCCGCTGAGGGGAATGCGCCGCGAAAGATCGTCGGCCCGGGTGATCTGCAGGGCCGCTTCCGTCACCTGTCCGAGAGGTCTGAGGGCAGTGCGGAGCGTGGTCAGGGCTACGAGCGCGGTGAGGACCACGGCCAGGAGAGTCCCTCCCCCCAATACAAAGAGGAGCATCCTGCGCACGTGGTCGACGGTTTCAAGCGGGCTGGCCAGCTGGAGCAGCCCCAGGATCTCGCTCGAGGGCGGGGAGACGACGGGCACCGTCAGCACAAGCAGGTGCGCCGGGCCGATCATCACCTCTTCGTAGGTCGGCACGATCACGCCCAGGGCGGAGGAGTCGAGGGGATCGCCCAACGACATCAAGTTGGCCGACTCAACCAACAGGTTGCCCCGCGCATCCCAGACCTGGACGTAGACATTCGCCGTCAGGTCGAGTGGAGGCAGGGTGATGCCGCGGACGTTCCGCCGGCTGGCCCGCAACAAATCGTCCGCCGTCTGTAGAAGCGTGCTCTGGACTTGATCGACCAGGCTTTGGGAGACGAAGAGGTAGACGACCGAACCGAAGAGCACCAGGACCGCGGTGACGACGACCATGTACCAGATCGTCAGCCGGACACGGAGCGTCACGCCGCCGCCTTCCCTGCTCTCGCGTTCGCGGGCCGCGGGCTCACGCCGGTTCCCGCAGAACGTAGCCCACGCCCCGCACCGTGTGGATCAGGCGCGGCTCCACCGCTGCTTCGGTCTTCTGCCGCAGGTAGCGGACGTAGACCTCGATGATGTTGCTCTCCCCGCCGAAATCGTACCCCCACACCCGGTCGTAGATCACCTCCCGGGTGAGCACCTGACGCGGGTGGCGCAGGAAGAGCTCGAGCAGTTCGTATTCCTTGGCTGTCAGCTCGAACGGGCGATCGCCACGGAACCCCTGGTGGGTGCCGGTGTCAAGCCGCAGGTCCCCGAAGGAGAGCATCTCGGTGCCATCCGGGCGCGACCTGCGCAGCAGCGCCCGGATCCGCGCCAGGAGCTCATCGAACTCGAACGGCTTGACCAGGTAGTCATCGGCGCCCGAGTCGAGGCCCTGCACGCGATCCGCCAGCGCGTCCTTGGCGGTCAGCATCAGGATCGGGACGCTGCCCGCGGCGCGCAGCCTGCGGCAGACCTCGAGCCCGTCGATCCCGGGGAGCATCCAGTCCAGGATGACCACGTCCGGCGGCGACTCGCGCGCCATGGCCAGGCCGGAGGTGCCGTTCGCGGCCATTTCGACGCGGTATCCCTCGTAGGTGAGGCCGCGTCGAAGGAGTTGGAGGATGCGTTCCTCGTCTTCAATGACGAGTATGCGTTCGCGCATCGCGTCGCTGCCGCTCCGAGTATACCCCCGGGCGTCGGCGGCCAGGCGCGCCCCGGCGGGCGCGCCCGCGGTATTGGGTGCGCCCCAGTTCCCCGCCGGCGCGCACGGCCGCTCCGCCGGCAGGGAACTGGGAGCCAGCGCTCGGGCCCGGACTTTCCCGCTGAAAGCTCAGGTGAGTTCGACGGAAGCGCCGACGGCCTCGAGCTTGGACTTGGCGTCCATCGCCGCCTCTTTGCCGGCCGCATCCAGCACCTTCGCTCCGGCGGTCTCGGCGAGTTCCTTGGCGTCTTTCAGGCCGAGGCTGGTGATCTGGCGGATCACACGGATGACGTCGATCTTCTTCGGCCCGACGTCCTTGAGGATGACGTTGAACTCCGTCTTCTCCTCGACAGCTTCGGCAGCGGCGCCGGCGACGGGCATCGCCATCGCCATCGGGGCCGCGGCCGTGACGCCCCACTTCTCTTCGAGCGCCTTGGCGAGCTCGGCAGCCTCAAGCACGGTCAGCATGCTGAGCTCGTCGACGAGCTTGGTAATGTCAGCCATGAGTATGTTCTCTCCTTCGAAATCGTTTCCGGTCTTACCGTAGTCCAGCGTGCGCGCCGTCGCAGGTCAGGCCGGGGCGGCGGTTTCCGCGTACGCCTTGGCCACACCTACCAGCTTGCGCGCGGTGCCTGCGAGCGCCCCGGCCACGCGGCCAGCCGGCGCCTGGATGACCCCGATCAGCCTCGCCCGGAGCACCGGCAACGGCGGCAGATCGGCCAGCATCTCCAACTGGCGGGCTCCGTAGAGCACTCCGTCGATGACCCCGCCCTTCACCCGGATGAACTCGGATGCCTTGGCCGCATCGACGATCGTCTTAGCCAGGCCGGGGGCGTCGTCGGGCGCGTAGCCCATCACGGTCGTGCCTGTGAGGGCTTCCTCCGGCACCGGCAGGCCCGCCTCGCGGAAGGCCAGCCGGACGAGGCGGTTCTTCACGACGTGAAGCTCGCCGCCCTGCTCCCGGAGCTTCCGCCGGATCTCCTCCATATCCTTGACGCTGAGCCCGGAGAAAGAAGCCAGGACGACGGCCTTGCTCCGCTCGAGCCGCTCACGATACTCGGCGACGAGGGCTTGCTTGCGTTCCTTGGTGATTGCCAATGTCTCTCACCTCCTTTCACCGTTCGTGCCGTCTCGCACCGGCGGCATGCTGGTGCGAGACGGCAACAAAAGAGTCTTTGCTTCGCGCCGTGCGCCGATGCAAAGACTCCCGCGGCCCTCGGGCCGCAGCGGCAGCCTGGGGCTGCCGTGGGGTCTTCGCCTCGGCAGGAGATTGAGCCCCCGCGGGGGCGCCTGCTGTCTGGGGCGAAGCAAGCGTGTTGTGTCGGGTCGCTAGACTGCGCTCTCCATCTCCTGGGCGGCGTTCACGTCCACCCGGATCCCAGGGCCCATCGTCGCGCTCAGAACAACCTTGCGGATGTAGGTCCCTTTCGCGCCGGCGGGCCGGGCCTTCTTGATCCCTTCCATCAGGGCGGCCATGTTGTCGTACAGATTCTTGGCCTCGAAGGAGACCTTGCCGAAGGGGACGTGCAGGTTGGCCGTTCGGTCCATGCGGAACTCGACCCGCCCGGCTTTGAGCTCGTTGATCGCCCGGGGAAGATCGCCGGCGGGGACGACCGTCCCGGCTTTCGGGTTGGGCATCAAGCCGCGGGTGCCAAGGATTCGGCCCAGGCCCGATTTCCCGATCTTGCCCATCATCTCGGGCGTCGCAACGGTGGCGTCGAATTCCAGCCAGCCGCCCTGGATCTTCTTGATCACCTCGTCGTCGCCAATGTAGTCGGCCCCCGCCTCGAGCGCCGCCCGGGCCGCCTCGCCTTCGGCGAACGCCAGCACCCGGACCTTCTTTCCCAGCCCATGAGGCAGCAAGACGGTGTCGCGCACTTGCTGATCGGCATGTTTGGGATCCACCCCCAGCCGGAGGTGGAGCTCGACAGTGCCGTCGAACGACGTGATCGACGTCTGGCGGGCCAGCTCGATCGCTTCCATCGGCTCATACAGCCGTTCGGCGTCGACCTTGGCTGCGGCCGCGTTGTATTTCTTTCCGTGTTTCGTCATGGTTACTCCTTGTGGTGCGAACGGGCCGTCGACCGGCCCTCCCACGATTCTGGCGCCCAATCGGGCCCCCGAATCTTGCCGAGCCCGGAATTCCCGTACGTGAGCCTGGAAGGCGCATCGAGGCCTGTGCCACGACCGCTCAGGCTCTTCCCCTACTCCTCGACCGAGATCCCCATGTTGCGGGCGGTGCCTTCCACCTGACGCATCGCCCCTTCAATATCAATGGCGTTGAGATCCTTGAATTTGATCTCAGCGATCTCGCGGATCTGGGCCCGGGTCACCTTGCCCACCTTCGTCCGGTTCGGCTCCGCCGAGCCTTTTTCCACGCCGGCCGCCCTGCGGAGCAGCACCGGGGTAGGCGGAGTCTTCAGGATGAAGGTGAAGGAGCCGTCGGTGAAGATGGTGATTTCCGCCGGAATGATCTCGCCCGGCCGGTTGGCGGTGCGGGCGTTGTATTCCTTGCAGAACATCATCAGGTTGATGCCGTGCGGCGCCAGGGCCGGCCCGATCGGGGGCGCGGGGTTGGCCTTGCCTGCCTCGATTTGAAGGCGGACGATGGCCTTGAGTTTCTTCGCCACGAGCACACTCCTTGAGTGGTCTTAGCGGGCGGCCGGCCTCGTGCCCGCCGCCCTCCCACGCGGTCAGGCTTTCTCGACCTGCAGGAAATCCAGCTCCACGGGGGTCTCACGGCCGAAGAACGACACCATCACGCGCACCTTGGCGCGCTCCATGTCGAGATCGGCCACGGTTCCAATGAAATCGTTGAACGGCCCGTCGATGATGCGGACCTTCTGCCCGGCCTTGTAGGTCACCTTTACCCGCGGGGCCTCGGCTTCCATGCGGCGCACGATCTGGGCCACCTCTTCCGGCCGCAGCGGCGTGGGATCGTTGCCCATGCCCACGAAACCGGTGACGCCGGGCGTGTTGCGCACGACATACCACGAATCCTCGGTCAGGATCATCTGCACGAGGATATACCCCGGAAAGACGCGGCGCTCCACCGTGCGCCGCTTCCCTTCACGAACCTCGATCTCCTCCTCGGTGGGGACGACCACGTCGAAGATCTTGTCTTTCATCCCCATCGTCTCGATGCGCTGCTCGAGATTGTGCCGGACCTTGTTCTCGTACCCCGAGTAGCAGTGGACGACGTACCACTTGCGCCCGTCGTCGGGCTCCTCGCCCGCGACGGCCGGCGCAACTTGCTCTTCCTCGGGGCCCCCGCCCGGGGCCGGCAACTCTGGCTCCGCTTCCGGGCCCTCGTTCGGGGGGGCCGGCATCACCTCGGCTTCCGCTTCCACCAAGGGCAAAGCCTCGTCGCTCTGCGCTGCCGACTCGGGGCCTGGTTCGCCTCGTTCCGGCTCGGCCTCGACGGCGGGCTCGACGGGGGTTCTGGCGATGGCGTCAGCCGCCGTCACCTCGGCGGCCGTCTCCAATTCGCGGCGTTCCTCTTGCGGCTCTTCCATCCCTACCCCGGCTACACCAGCTGGAGAATCAGCCTGAAGAATTGAGAGAACAAGAAGTCGAGAAACCCCAGGATGCTGCTCGTGATGCCCAGGACCACCAGCACGATCAAGGTCAGGTTGCGGGCCTCCCGCGGGGTGGGCCAATTCACCTTCCGCAGTTCCGCGACGGTCTCCCGCACAAGGCGGACCACGACATTGGGCTGTTTACGCGTCGCGACCTGTGCTTTCGCCACCCTACACTCCTCAGCTGTATTCCGGTCTCGTCAGGCAGGCCAGGCAGGAATCGAACCCACAACCCCCGCTTTTGGAGAGCGGTGCTCTGCCAATTGAGCTACTGGCCTGTGTCTCCCAGGGCGGGCAGGCTGGCCCGGCCGATCTGTGTCGAATGGTACCTACTTCGTCTCGCGGTGCAGCGTGTGCTTGCGGCAGCGCGGGCAATACTTGCGGAACTCGATCCGCCCCGGATCGTTGCGGCGGTTCTTCTCCGTCGTGTAGTTGCGTTCCTGGCACTCCGAGCACGCCAGGGTGACAATCGGTCGAACGTCTTTCTTGGCCATGTCGGTTCCCCGCGGCGCCCCGTAGAGCCTCCGCGAGCTGCTCTCCTGCTATTCCGTAATCTCGGTGATGACGCCGGCGCCCACCGTCAGGCCGCCTTCCCGGATGGCGAATTTCGACCCCTTCTCCAGCGCCACCGGCGTGATCAGCTCCACCGTCAGCTTCACCGTGTCCCCCGGCATCACCATCTCCACCCCTTCCGGCAGCGCTATCGTCCCCGTTACGTCCATCGTCCGGATGTAGAACTGCGGCCGATACCCCGTGAAAAACGCCTTGTGCCGGCCCCCCTCTTCCTTCGTCAGCACGTACACCTGGCTCGCAAACTTCTTGTGCGGCGTGATCGACCCCGGGATCGCCACCACCATCCCCCGCTCTACGTCCGTCCGCTCGATCCCTCTCAGCAGCAGCCCCAGATTGTCCCCCGCCTGCCCCTCGTCCAGCAGCTTGTGGAACATCTCCACCCCCGTCACCACCGAGGCCATGCTCTTCTCTCTCAGCCCCACGATCTCCACCCCATCCCCCACCTTGATCTTCCCCCGATCCACCCGCCCCGTCACCACCGTCCCCCGCCCCTTGATCGAGAACACGTCCTCGATCGGCATCATGAACGGCTTGTCCAACTCCCGCATCGGCATCGGAATGTATTCGTCCACCACCCGCAGCAGTTCCTTGATCGAAGCATACTCCGGCGCATTCGGGTCCGTCGACGAGCTCTCCAGCGCCTTCAGCGCACTCCCCCTCACGATCGGCGTCTCATCCCCCGGAAACTCGTACGACGTCAACAGCTCCCGCAGCTCCAGCTCCACCAGCTCCAGCAGCTCCGGATCGTCCATCATGTCCACTTTGTTCAGATACACCACGATCGCCGGCACTTCCACCTGCCGCGCCAGCAGCACGTGCTCCCGCGTCTGCGGCATCGGCCCGTCCGGCGCCGCCACCACCAGAATCGCCCCGTCCACCTGCGCCGCACCCGTGATCATGTTCTTGATGTAGTCCCGGTGCCCCGGCATGTCCACGTGGGCATAGTGCCGCTTTTCCGTCTCATACTCCACGTGCGCAATCGCAATCGTGATCCCCCGTTCCCGTTCCTCCGGCGCATTGTCGATCGAATCGAACGGCCGAAACTGCCCTTTCCCCAGGAACGAGCAATACTTCGTGATCGCCGCCGTCAGCGTCGTCTTCCCGTGGTCGATGTGCCCCATCGTTCCCACATTCATGTGCGGCTTCGTCCGCTCGAATTTCTGCTTGGCCATAGACCTCTACTCCTCGATAATTGCGAAGGATCGATCGGTCGCCCGTCAGCGCACGCCGGCCAGGACGCCTTCGGCCACCGCCTCGGTCACCTGGGCGTAGTGATCGAACTCCATCGTGAACACCCCGCGGCCCTGAGTATTGGACCGCAGGGCGGTGGCATATCCAAACATCTCGGCCAGCGGCACCTGAGCTCGGATGGCCTGGGTCTTCCCGGGGCGGACCTCGATCCCTTCGATCAGGGCTCGCCGGGCGCTCAAATCGCCGGTGACGTCGCCGATGTGCTCTTCGGGCACCACGACCTCGGCCTTCATCACGGGCTCGAGGAGCACCGGGGCGCCCATCTGCACGCCCTGCTTGAAAGCGAGCGAGCCGGCCATCTTGAACGCCATGTCGCTCGAGTCGACTTCATGGTAGGAGCCGTCGATGAGCCGCACCGTCACGTCCACAACCGGATACCCGGCCAACACCCCCGCCTCGGCCGCTTCCACCACGCCCTTCTCGACCGCCGGGATGTATTCGCGCGGGATCGTCCCGCCCACGATGCCGTTCTCGAACTCCACGCCCGAGCCGGACGCCCCCGGGTCGAGGGAGAGCACGACATGCCCATACTGCCCTCGCCCGCCGGTTTGTTTGATATACCGGTATTCCGACTTCGGGACGCCGCGCTGGATCGACTCTCGGTAGGCCACCCGCGGCCGCCCAACTTTGGCCTGCACCCTGAACTCGCGCAGCATCCGGTCGACGAGCACTTCCAGATGCAGCTCGCCCATCCCCCAGATCACCGTCTGTCCCGTGTTGTCGTCCTGCCGGACGCGGAAGGTGGGGTCTTCCTCGGAGAGCTTGCGCAGCGCCTCCCCCATCTTGTCCTGGTCGGAGGTCGTCTTGGGCTCGATGGCCAGGAAGATCACCGGCTCGGGGAAGGTGATGTTCTCCAGGACGATCGGGTTGGCGGCGTCGCACAGGGTGTCGCCCGTGAATGTGTCTTTCATGCCCAGGATCGCGGCGATGTCGCCGGCCAGCACTTCGGGGACGTCTTCCCTCCGGTCGGCGTACATCCGCAGCAGCCGTCCAACGCGCTCCCGCTTGCCTTTCGTCGAGTTGTAGACCATCGAGCCCTGGGTGATCTTGCCCGAATACACCCGCAGGTAGGCCAGACGGCCCACATAGGGATCGGTGACGATCTTGAACACCAGGGCGCTCGTCGGGGCGTCGTCGGCCGTCGGGCGCTCGGTTTCTTCATCCGTGCCGGGCTTCAAGCCGCGCACCGGCGGAATATCGGCCGGTGAAGGGAGATAGTCCACGACGGCGTCGAGCAGAAGCTGGACGCCCTTGTTGCGCAGCGAAGAGCCGCAAAACACCGGCGTCGCCTTGCCGCCGATCACCGCAGCCCGAAGGCTGTTGCGCAGCTCTTCCGTGCTCACCGACTCGCCGTTCAGGTAGCGCAGCGTGAGATCATCGTCGGTCTCGACGATCTGCTCCACCATTCGCGCCCGGCGCTCGGCCGCCTCGGCCCGCAGGTCGGGGGGAACCTCGCCCTCTTCCGGCGTGCTGCCGGTCTCGTCCGTCCACAGGATCGCTCGTTCCGCGATCAGATCCACGACGCCCCGGAACGCGGCCTCCGCCCCAATCGGCATCTGAACCTCGATGGCGTTGGCCCCGAGGCGATCGCGGATCGACTCAACACTTCGCTCGTAAGACGCGCCCACCCGGTCCATCTTGTTCACAAAGCAGATCCGGGGGACGCTGTAGCGGTCGGCCTGACGCCAGACCGTCTCCGACTGCGGCTCCACGCCCTGGACGGCGTCGAACACCACCACCCCGCCGTCCAACACTCGGAGCGAACGCTGGACCTCGGCGGTGAAATCGATATGGCCCGGAGTGTCGATGATGTTGACGACGTGATCCCGCCACTCCGCCGTGACCGCAGCCGAGACAATCGTGATGCCGCGTTCGCGCTCCTGGTCCATCCAATCGGTGACCGTCGTCCCGTCATCGACGGACCCAAGACGATGCGTCCGACCGGTATAGAAAAGCACCCGCTCGGTGGTGGTCGTCTTTCCGGCATCGATATGGGCGATGATGCCGATGTTGCGGTAGCGCTCAAGCGGGTGCTCACGGGCCATGGTGCCGACTCTCAGGCTCCCGGTGCTTTGCAGGCGCCGGGAGCCGTTGTCTCCTCTACCAACGATAATGGGCGAAGGCGCGGTTGGCCTCCGCCATCTTATGAGTCTCTTCGCGGCGCTTGATGGCCGCTCCACTGTTGTTGGCCGCGTCCATCAGCTCGCCGGCCAGTTTCTCGGCCATCGTCTTGCCGCCCCGGGCGCGTGCGGCGGCGGTGATCCAGCGCATCGCCAGGGACACCCGGCGGTCGCTGGCCACTTCGACGGGGACCTGGTAGGTGGCGCCGCCCACCCGCCGCGGCTTGACTTCCAACGCCGGAGCGACGTTGCGCAGCGCCTGCTCGAACACCTCGACCGGCTCGCGCTTGGCCTTCGCCTCGATCATGGCCATCGCCTGATAAACCGTCCGGGCGGCGGTGCTCTTCTTGCCGCGCCGCATCAATCGGTTGATGAATCCCTGGACGAGCGGATTTCCATACCGAACGTCCCCCGGGATCTTGCGCTTGACTGGCTTGGTTCGTCTCATGACTACGCTCCGGTCCCCGGCTGAGCCGCGGCAGGCCTCCTGTCCGCAGCCCCGGCCGAGCTATGCCTTCGGGCGCTTCCCCCCGTATTTGGATCGGCCCTGGCGCCGGCCATCCACGCCGGTCGTGTCGAGCGTCCCGCGGATGATGTGATAGCGCACGCCCGGCAGGTCTTTCACGCGCCCGCCGCGCACCAGAACGACCGAGTGCTCCTGCAGGGAATGCCCTTCCCCGGGTATGTAGGCGGTCACTTCGATGAAGTTCGTCAGCCGCACCCGGGCCACTTTTCTCAGGGCCGAGTTCGGCTTCTTGGGCGTTTGGGTGCGCACCTGCGTGCACACCCCGCGCTTCTGGGGCGCGCCCTTGGGCTGCGCCAGACGCCGCTGCTTCATCGAATTGAAGGTGTACTGCAGCGCCGGCGCCTTGGTCTTCGCCTTCTTGAAGGCCCGCCCCTTGCGCACCAGCTGGTTGATCGTCGGCACAACGCGCCTCCAGAGCTTCCCGGGTGACCTGCTGAGACCCCATTTGCCAGCAAGGGAGGCCATCGAACGTGCGCGATGGCCTCGCCTCGTCCAGTTCCGTATTCGACTCGGGCGGGGGGCCAACCATACCCTGCCCGTGTTAGCCGGCAGACGGACCGCTATTCTACCACGACGGGCTCAAATGCGTCAAGAAAGCCGGGCCTGAATTCGAGGGCTGAATGCAGCTCCGGTCGACGCCTCCCGAGCCGGCCCTACCACC
>Ga0214474_1001288_pt1 | contig 11615 bp, 9 predicted proteins | sample RVTome_2_FD_187335 | JGI IMG/M metagenome (GOLD analysis project Ga0214474, IMG submission 187335) | Soil microbial communities from uranium-contaminated site in the Upper Colorado River Basin, Wyoming, United States - RVT95D214 HiSeq ...
CATTGATAATGAACCTTACATTGTGATCGTTTTCGATTTTTCCAAACCAGGAAAGGGTCAAGCCCTTTATCGGACTAAACTGCGAAATATGATCACAGGCCTAACCATTGATAGAACGTATCGTGAGGGAGAAACCTTCGAACCCGCTTCATTAGAAGAACGAGCCATGCAGTTTCTTTATAAGGAGGGCGATCACTATCACTTCATGGATAACGAGACCTATGAGCAGATCATTATCAGTGAGGAATCTCTGGGTGATGCCAAAAATTTCCTTATTGAAAATTTGAATGCGAAAGTTCTGCTATTCAGAGACAGGGCCATTGGCGTCGAGTTGCCGAACTTCGTCAATCTAAGAGTGGTTAAAACAGAGATGTGGGTGAGAGGAGATACTTCGAAAGCAGATTTTAAACCTGCCACTTTAGAGACCGGTCATGTGCTTCGTGTCCCTCCGTTCGTCGAAGACGGTGAGTTGATCACCATTGATACTCGAACCGGTGAATTTTCGAAAAGGGTCAAAGAGTAGGTTCGTGCCGAACAACTGGCAACTATCAAGACGTAAAAAAGCCCTTCAAAAAAGGGCACAGATACTGCAAGGAATTAGGCAGTATTTTATTGAAGAAAGTTATCTAGAAGTAGAAACCCCCCAGCGAATACCCACCCCTGCACCAGAGTCCCATATTGACGCCATCCCCTCCGATACATGGTTTCTTCATACCTCTCCAGAACTTTGCATGAAGCGTATGATGGCGGCAGGATTTGATAAGATTTTTCAAATCTGCAGGTGCTGGCGGGAAAGAGAAAGGGGAAGTCTGCACCTTCCTGAGTTTACCCTCCTAGAGTGGTATAGAACAGGTGCTGACTACCATTCTTTGATGGAAGAATGTGAGAGATTGATACGGTTTATTGCTCCATTGATCAGCTTGGGGGAAAAAACCTATTTCCGTGGACAAGAGGTCGATTTGTCCGGGTCATGGGAAAGGATCTCTGTCAAAGAAGCGTTTCGTTGTTATTCTAAGACTTCTATGGCCGAAGCAATAGAGGAGAATCTTTTTGATGAAATTATGGTTCAGGAAATTGAACCGAACCTGGGGATAGGGAAACCAACGTTTATTTATGATTATCCCGCTCAGCGGGGAGCGCTGGCCCGGCTGAAAAAAGAAGACCCAAGTGTTGCGGAACGTTTTGAACTTTATATGGGGGGGCTGGAATTGGCCAATGGCTTTTCAGAATTGGTTGATTCAGAAGAACAGAGGAGGCGCTTTCACATGGAGAATGAAAACCGCCAATCCTTTGGCAAACGCATTTATTCCATTCCTGATAAGTTCTTAGCTGAGTTGGACAATATGCCTCCATCAGCTGGGATAGCGCTTGGAGTGGATCGGCTGGTCATGGTTTTTCTGGATGTTAAGACAATTGATGAAGTGGTGGCCTTCACTCCGGAAGAACTTTAGGTTACTTAGTAAAACCACATCGACAAAAGATTGTCGATGTAATCCCTACCGAATTACCCCCCTTTAGCAAAGGGGGGCGAGGGGGGATTTGAGACCCAGGAAAATCCCCCTCAATCCCCCTTTGCCAAAGGGGAAGGTTATAAATTCTCCTTTAAAGGCTGCCCCGAAGGGGCCACCTCTTCCGGGCGAAGTCCCGGACAAGGCGTAGATACTTACATATTGAAATCTGAGAATTTATTTCTAACACTTGAGATCCAGATTGGGCCTTCACTTAAAACTTAACCTTAATCTTAACCTTAACCTTGTGTAGTTAGATTTAGGGGGATTCATGTCTTTCTGGACAAGAAAAAGTAGAATCGTCATTACCTGCGCTAAAGGAGTTTTGCCTTTTTTAAAGCAGGAGATCCTTTCCTCAGGGTTTCCAGTCTTATCACAGGGATTGGCAGAAGTTGAGACAGAGGGGACGATGGAGGATACCCTACGGCTTAATCTCCTAATCCGGACAGGGCAACATATTCTTTTTCTTCTTGAGTCATTTCATGCAAAGACTCCCGACGAGCTTTATAAAAGGATTTCACGAATCAGTTGGGAGGATTATATTCCAGAAGACGGTTATTTCTCTGTTACTTCTTCAGTAAACAATCCAACCATTAAAGATTCAAGATTTGCAAATGTGAAATGCAAGGATGCCGTCGTTGACAGGATCAAAGAAAAGAGTGGGCGCCGACCTGATTCTGGTTCTGAAAGAAATAGAATCGTCGTTCATCTTTACTGGAGGAGAGACCTCTGTCAAATTTTTCTCGATACCTCCGGAGAACCTCTTTCCAAGCGTGGATACAGAATGATTCCCCTCAAAGCACCCATGCAAGAGACCCTTGCCGCAGCTGTTGACTTAGCAACTGGATGGACAGGAAATGGGAACTTTGTCAACCCCATGTGCGGTAGCGGGACGCTTGCCATTGAGGCAGCTTTGATTGCCCTTGGCAGGGCTCCAGGTCTATTGAGAAGCAATTATAGCTTCATGCATCTGAAAGGTTTTAATGAATCATCTTGGAAGACATTACGCAGGAAAATAAGGGCAGAAGCAAAGGATAGATTTGACGGAAGGATCATTGCCACAGATGTCAGTCAGCAGGCGGTTGAGGCGGCTAAGAAGAATGCGATGACAGCCGGCGTGGATCGTTTTATCGAGTTTGGAGTCTGTGATTTTTCAGAGACACCTGTCCCAAATGGAGGAGGAGTGGTCATGCTGAATCCTGAATATGGTGAGCGACTGGGTGAGGAGGACAAGTTAAAGGAAACTTACAAGAAAATTGGAGATTTTTTCAAAAAGAAATGTCAGGAATATAAAGGTTATGTTTTCACCGGTAACCTCGATCTGGCAAAAAAGGTGGGACTAAGGACAAATAGAAGAATTACTTTTTTTAATGGCCCTATTGAGTGCAGGTTGTTAGAATATGAACTTTATGAAGGGAGCAGAAAAAAATGATTTCAGATTGTAGATTGTAGACTGGAGATTGAAAAAATCTGAAATCTAAAATCTGAAATTTGAAATCACACATAGTGGAAGATATTGTAGGATAATAAGAAATTTGGGACAAGGTAAATGATAAAGGGTCGGTCGGATATTTATCCTGTTTATTTCCTATATGGTCCTGAGGATTACCTGATTGAGGAGGAGATCCAGAGGATGCTCAATCAGATTCTTTCTCCAAAGGAGAGAGGGTTTAATTTACATACCTTTAGTGGAGAAGAACACAATAGTCAGGAGATCGTTCAGACCGCTCAAACGCTCCCAATGTTTTCTCGGTATCGATTTATTCTTGTCCGCGAAGCAGATCGCATGGACGAGGAGAAGGTAGGAGCTTTAATGGAATATATCCAAAAACCTTCTCCTAACACCTGTCTCATTCTCCATGGTCAGACGATAGGCCCTTGGAAGAAACATCGGAAAGAGTTTGAAAATGAAGGGAAAGTCACTGAATACACACGATTGAAGGGTAAGGCCTTAAATGCCTGGATGAAGAATAGGATGAAGGAAAAAGGAAAGACGCTTTCAGAGGAGGCTGCAGATTATTTGGTTGAGGTAGGGGGGGATCACCTATACGACCTTGACAATGCTTTGGAAAAAGTCTTTTTAAGCGTTGGTGAGAAACAAAGGATCGAACTTCCTGACATGGAAGAGATTACTGTAGAGGTTAAAATCAGCACGGTTTTTGATTTAACGGATGCTATCGGTCATCAAAACTTAGAGAAAGCCCTTGGAATTTTAGGAAGGGCAATGGAGTCCGGGGCTGTCTCATTTAAAAAGGAACAGGATCCCTCAAAGATGGATCCGGTCCCGCTCCTTTTGAGCATGATGGCTAAGCAATATTGGAGTATGTTAGTGATTAAAGAAATGTCCGCGCATCATAGGGAAGCGGGGGAGCTTGCCAAAGAACTGGGAACGTCTCCGTGGAATATAAAAAAGATGTTAGATCAGGCAAAGAATTTCTCTGAGGCTTCACTTAGGGAGGGAATTTTGAAGTGTCATCAAACCGATTTAGCCGTTAAGAGAAGTCGAGGGCCCAAGGACCTATTGATGGAAAAGCTGGTGATCGATCTCTGCCGGCCGTCAATATTGAAAAAAATGTAGAGGCGTTAAATTTAACGCCCCTACGCTGTTTTAAGAGCGTTAACCTCTCGAGTCAGCCGAGAGATCTTTCTCGCAGAGGTATTTTTATGGAAGACACCCTTGGAATGAGCCTTCTGGATTAGGGGGATCGCTTTCAACAATGCTTTCTGGGCCCCTTCAATATCCTTCTCCTCAATGGCTGCTCTCACTTTTTTCACAGAAGACTTTGCTGTGGTTTTAACGTGGAGGTTTCGAAGCCTCCTTTTTTCATTTTGTCTTGCCCGTTTGATAGCCGATAAATGAATTGCCAAAATCAAACTCCTTTCTTTTCCATTACCTACCCGAAGAAAGAGTAAGGTTGATGTATATTTGATTTTTTTAACATTTTAGGATAGTTTGTGTCAAGGTCCTTTCGAGATTCCAAAGAACCGAATCTCTGATTACACCGATTATGAAATGCGATTACATAGATTAGAATTAGGTCCACCCTAAGGGGCAAATCTATGTAATCATTTTTTGAAATCTGTGTAATCAAGGGAGTATTTTTTTTCGATCCCTATATGTCTGAACACCATAAAATTACAAGAGCAGCTACGCTCATTGGGACAGGAACACTGCTCAGTCGTATCTCCGGCTTCTTCAGGGATATGGTGGTTGCCTACTTTTTCGGGGCAGGGATAGCTACCGATGCCTTTTTGGTCGCCTTTCGTATTCCCAACCTCTGGAGAAAGTTGGTAGGAGAGGGGTCGATGACCGTCTCCTTCATCCCGGTTTATACCGAATACATTACTCAGCAAAATGAGGGGGAATCGCAAGAAGTAACACATATCGCTTTTACGATCGGTGGAGTGCTATTGCTCGTTCTGACAGTCCTCGGAATTGTCTTCTCTCCGATTTTGATCAAAATATTTGCCTGGACATGGCCCCCAACCTCAGAAAAATTTCAACTGGCCGTTACCTTAAACCGGATTATGTTCCCGTATCTGTTTTTTATCGGGTTATTTGCTCTCTCCATGGGAATTTTGAACTCCCTCAGGCATTTCTTCGCACCGGCGTTTGCTACCGTTTTCCTCAATCTCTCTATCATTGCCTCGGCCTTTTTTTTCTATCATCATTTTCAAAAACCGGTCATGGCATTGGCCATGGGTGTTCTTGCGGGAGGAATGCTTCAATTTTTCTTTCAGGTCCCTTTTTTAATAAAAAAGAAGATCAACTTCCGATTCGATCTCAATTTCAGGCATCCTGCCATTAAGCGAATCGGATTTCTGATGATTCCGGGATTGATCGGAACCGCCGTCTACCAGATCAATGTACTTATCGATACGATGTTTGCCACGTCTCTTCCCGATGGAAGCGTTTCCTATCTCTACTATGCGGACCGGCTCATGGAGTTTCCATTGGGAATATTCGTGATTGCGATCGGAACGGCTGCACTCCCGAGCTTTTCATCCCTGGTTGCACAGGGTAAGACAGAGGAATTCAAAGAGACGGTTTCCTTTGCCTTTCGTTTAGGGTCATTTATATGCATTCCTGCTGCGGTGGGTCTTATCTCGTTGAAAACGCCCATTCTCAATCTGCTTCTGCAAAGGGGAGCGTTCGATTATTTTGCGACTGAAATGACGGCCAAAGCGCTTCTATGCTATTCCATCGGCCTCTGGGCAATCGGAGGGGTCCGGGTGCTTGCCCCGGCTTTTTATTCCCTCCAGGATACGTGGACCCCTTTTAAGATCGGTCTCATCTGCCTGGGGGTCAATATCATCCTGATCCTTATCTTCATACACCCTTTAAAACATGCTGGTCTGGCACTTGCGACCAGCCTCTCCTCCATGCTGAACCTCTTTCTTCTCTATTGGAAATTGAATCGTCGATTAGGCGGATTCGATGTCGTGAAAAATATCAAGTCCCTTCTGAGGACTTTTTTGTGCGGGCTTCTCATGGGAACGGCAGCTTATTTAATCTGTTCCGTGGGAGATTGGACGGTTTCCGGAAATACGATCGAAAAGATATTTCTCCTGGGGGCAGGGATGATTGGCGGCATGGGAATCTATTCGGCTTGCTCTTATTGGATGAAGAATGAGGAGATGCTTTTTTTGCTGAATATCGTTAAAAGCAAGATGAAACGTTAAAAAGGAATACCGAAGCGGTTCAATCCGATTACCATATTCTATTCTCACGTAACGCTCCAATGGAAAAAACAGCAGATATAGTTATTATCGGAGGCGGTATTGTTGGCCTGAGCATTGCTTACTATCTTGCCCTGAAGAAGGCAGGGAGGATTGTCCTCTTCGAGAAGGGGCAATTGGGAGAGGGTTCCACCAGTCGTTGTGTGGGTGGAATTCGAACCCAATTTTCTACAGAGATTAATATTCGGTTTTCGCTTGAATCGCTAAAGACCTTCGATCAATTCGAAGAGGAATTCGGAGTCAATCCAGACTTAAAGAAAATAGGATATCTCTTTTTGGCGACAACAAAAGATGAGATTAAAATCTTCCACCAGAATGTAAAACTTCAGAAAAGATTTAATATTCCTGTTGAATTCTTAAATCCAGACGAAATCAGAGCACGTTGGCCATACCTCAGAATGGATGATATCTTAGGCGGTACCTTCTGCTTCCGGGATGGGTATGCAGGTCCTAACGAAATTCTCTCCGGGTTTGCCAGTGGTGCGAAAAGTGCAGGGGTTAAAATCTACGAAGGAATGGAGATTATGGGTATCTCATTAGCAAAAGGGAAGATTCATAGTGTCAAAACAAAGGACGAAGAGATTTTTACGCGTGTGGTGATCAATGCAGCAGGACCCTATGCTGCTTCCATAGGTGAATTGGTAGGTATCAAAATTCCTGTCAAACCTTTGAGGAGACAAATTTTTATTACTGCTCCTTTCCATCTAACCAACCATCCTATTCCACTGACCATTGATTTTCACAGGGGGTGGTATTTCCGTCAGGAATTAGATGGGTTGCTCCTCTCTGGCCCTTTAGATCTAGAACCGAGTTTTAACCTCAATATCGATTATGAAGCCATGGCTGAAGCTTCAGAGAATGCGATTTACCGTGTACCAGTTCTTGAAAAAGCTTGTATTGCCAGGGGATGGGCAGGCCTTTATGAAATCTCTCCGGATTACCACGCCATCTTGGGAAGAGTGTCTGAAGTTGAAGGATTCATTCTTGCCAATGGTTTTAGTGGACACGGATTTCAACATAGCCCTGCTGTAGGAAGGGTGATTGCCGAATTGATCATGGATGGAAAAGCCACTACCATTGACATCTCCTCCCTTTCCCTCAAACGCTTCGAAAAGGGAGAATTGATTTTAGAGCCAATGACCGCCTTTAAAGAATAAATCTCTCCAGAATATTTTTTACTATTCCGTACCAGAAAGACTGGAAAAGCTTGACCTTTTCGATGGCATGATTCTTTTCTTAATATAAGGAAAGATGCCACTCAAGGTCAACCCTGAGCATTTCATCTTTGCTTAGACAAAGAAGTCGAAGGGGTTGACAAATTTTTGTGAATAGATTAGAAAAGAATAAGATCGCGGGGTGGAGCAGTCCGGTAGCTCGTCGGGCTCATAACCCGAAGGTCGGTAGTTCAAATCTACCCCCCGCTACCAAAACAATCTAAGGGGTTACAGATTCTGTAACCCCTTTTCTTTACCCCGTAGAAAACCTTCACCATTCATGGCGGGGATGATATAGATAAAACTTCTCGTAGAGTCGAGTCTCCGACAATTCCTAATTAAAAGTGGGATCAAAGCCTTGTCCTTTAATAGGAGTTATTTTGGATTTTTATGGAAATGCATTCTACTTCTAAATTTTGGTGAAAAAGCGAAGTCTAAAAAAAATTAAGTAATTATGAAAACTTACCGCAATAACAATTGTCTGGCACACAAAATGCTTTCTAATAAACAGTGGATTTATTAAGATTGCACTTGAAAACCCCGTCCTGTGGGTGAGGTTCTTTATTACTGTCATGGATCAGGAAAGACTCCAATATATCCTATCATCATTGATGCAGTATGAATTAACATTAAGGGAAAAGCAATTTATTGAAGCAGTAGAAAAATATTTCAACAGAAATGGTAAGATAACAGATCAGCAAAAATCTGTATTGGAAGGTATTTACAGGGAAAAAATATGGATCAGGAGGGCTTTTTTCAGTCCGAGTGGTCATCTAAAGAATTCTTCTTCAAAAACCGTCTACTAATTGTATCCTATTGAAGAGCAAAGGAGTTAGAAATGGTAGCATATGAATTCTACTTGCGTGATCCAATAAGAGGATACCAAAATGTTGGGACACTACCTGAAAGGAGGAAGAATCCTGAAAGAATAACCCCCAAATCGGTTATGAAATGGGGGGAAAATTTTTTTGCCAAAACCTTAAATATCAATGAAATGATTTTTATTCAGGTATCAATCGATAAAAATAAAGACAGAATTTTTCAACCTAATTCCAATTTCGTAACTCAGAAGGAAATTTAAATAACCTTTAAAGTTACCTCTAAAAATGTCATTCCTGCGAAAGCAGTCCCGCCAAAGGCGGGACATAAGCTCTTGACATAACTGGACTCCCGCCTGCGCGGGAGTGACGAATTGGAAATTATTAGAGGTTACCTTAAAGATGAGAAAAGAGTTTAAGGTAGGCAAAAGTTGTAAAAAAACTTTACAATTTTTTGGATGTTAGAATTTACTGTATATTTTCTATTGGTTAGGCCGTTCACGTGAAACTAGTGTCGGAAAACCTTATGATTTTAATCTTTTTCATAAATTAAAGTTCTGGAAAAAACTTAATAATATCGATAGATAACCAATCACTATTTATTTGGCAGAATAATTGCTTAAATTTTAATCTATTGAAAGTATAGTCTTTATTTCCATTACCAGTGATTTATTAGAAGAACTACTTGAAATTATAAATACTTTGCTCATCGAAGAGGGAAGTTAAAAATATGGAAGAAGCATATCGGATGGTCGCTTATGAATTCTATTGGCGTGATGATACAGACAGAGTCCATCTAATTGGGATCCTTCCAGAGAGAAGGAAAAGTCAAGAACGAATCACACAAGAATCCATCCTGAATTGGGTGAGACAAGCTATAGGCAATAATTCATATCTCAATGATGATATCTATTTTGTTCAGGTAGAATTCTAGCGATTACAAACCATATATCATTATCTAATCTCCAATAGCAAAGGCAGAGGCAAAAAGGCTCTGCTTTTTTTATGCATATTTCTTTTATGAATTGTTAAACTCAAGAATAACCTTAGGGAATCAGTTTTATAAACGGAGTAAACCCCGTTAGAAATTCCAGTCGTTCGACCCAGAGGCTCTCGACGGGCGGGGCACTCGCCGCGCATGCGCTGGCGCAGCGGGTTAAATCCCGCCGGAATTATTTAGAATGTAACCCCGTTGTAAAACAGCGGTGCATTATTTCTAACGGGGTAAAAGCCTTTTTCTCTCCAACTCGTTAAAACCATTTTCATAAGAAATAACTTTTAATTCCATGATATTTGATCTTGAGTTCGTTTTTTTAAGTTGAATAAAAAATATTTTTGTTCTAATATTCATTACATATGGCAGCAATTGGAAGAAAAATATTAGTCGTTGACGACAACATAGAACTTGTTGATTTAATTAGAAGATTTTTGGAAAGAAAAGATTTCCAGATCTCTATCGCCTTGGATGGAAAGACAGGTATTGAAAAGGCATTGTCTAATATTCCTGAATTGGTTCTTCTTGATCTGAAATTGCCTGATATCCCTGGGGAAGAGATATTAAAAAGAATTAAAGAGATTGACAAAGATATTGCAATTATTGTTATTACTGGATATGGTGGGGAGCAGGTAGCAGTCGATATGATGAGGAAAGGTGCAATCGATTTCCTCTCAAAGCCCATCGAGCATGAAATTCTTCTAAAGTCTATTAAAAACGCCTTAGAAATTCGTGATGCACAAATTGAGGACAGACGTTTTGATCGACATCCTTCTCTTGAAAGGTTCTTCCCATTTTTAGCCCACGAGATTCGAAATCCACTCCATGCAATTTCCGGAGCTCTTGCTATCATCCAAAGGCGATCAGATTTGAAGGATGATCTTCTTGCTCAATCCATTAAAATTATCAATGAAGAGGTTCAACATTTAAATGAGTTTGTCCAGGAATGTTTAAATTTTGTACGACCTCCCAATATTGTCCGCCTCATTGAAGTGGAAATTAATGAGGTCATTTCTGTAGTGATGAATATTATCTCACATATGTTTGAATCAGAATATAAAAAAATCAGAATTTCGACAGAAATGGATCCTCATCTGCCAAAGATTTCTGTGAATTATGAAGAAATCAAACAAGCTTTTATAAATATTGTGAAAAATGCTTTCGAGGCCATGCCCGAAGGAGGAGAATTAACTATCAAAACTCGCTGTAAATCGGATTCACCAAAACAGATAGAAATTACTTTTATGGATAATGGAACAGGCATTAAAAAGGAAAATTTGAGCAAGCTTTTTAGCCCCTTTTTTACCACTAAGCTCAGAGGAACCGGATTGGGATTGGCCATCTGCCGCAGAATCATCGTGGAACGACATCATGGGAAAATATATATAGAGAGTGATGAAAAGAAAGGGACAACCATTAAAGTAGAATTACCAGTAGACCGTCGTTTAGGATATTAGGTCATGGTGTATCATCCATCCATTTTAGTTGTTGATGATGAACCTAATTCCCTTTTTGGAATTTGTCAGGTTTTAACCGATGAAGGATTTTATGCCATTCCAGCTAAAAATGGGAGAGAGGCACTGGAAAGGCTGAATACCGATTCAATAAATCTTATCATCACAGATGAAAAGATGCCTGACCTGAGTGGAACAGAACTTCTTTTAGAAGTTAAGAAAATATATCAACACATTCCAGTAATTCTGATCACTGCTTACGGGTCGGTTTCAATGGCTGTCGAAGCATTGAAGAAGGGAGCCTTCTATTTCTTCGAAAAACCTATCTTTGATAAGCTCGAAAGGTTCTTAATCATTATCCGGCAGGCCCTTAGAACCCAAGAAATGGAAAAGGAAATAGATTATCTTCGAAAGGAGGTCACTGAAAAATATTCTTTTCCAAATGTCGTTGGCGACCACCCTAAAATGCAAGAGATTTTTGAGATCATTAGCAAAGTTTCCGGAACTGATGCAACCGTTCTGATACAAGGAGAGAGCGGTACTGGAAAAGATCTCATCGCAAAGACCATCCATTACAACAGCCTGAGAAAAGAAAAACCCCTTATTACGGTCAATTGTGGAGCTTTAACAGAAAGCCTTCTAACCAGTGAATTATTTGGTCATAAGAAGGGGGCATTTACGGGGGCTGTTAAGGATACTATAGGTCGTTTCCAGGCTGCGGATGGGGGAACAATAGTCTTAGATGAAATTAGTGAGATTCCGATCAATTTGCAAAAGACATTTTTAAGGGTGATCGAGGAGAAGGAGTTTGAAAAGGTTGGGGATAGTCATCCGACAAAAGTTGATGTTCGAATCATTTCCACCACCAATCGAAATCTTCATGATGA
>Ga0214474_1001289_pt1 | contig 11607 bp, 11 predicted proteins | sample RVTome_2_FD_187335 | JGI IMG/M metagenome (GOLD analysis project Ga0214474, IMG submission 187335) | Soil microbial communities from uranium-contaminated site in the Upper Colorado River Basin, Wyoming, United States - RVT95D214 HiSeq ...
TATTCCGTGAATATCCGTTATCCGAGGGATTTACGAAATGACGTGGAAAAACTCAAGAGGGTGCTTGTACCTTCAATGATGTCAGGGGCATCATCTGCTTCCGGTATGAGCGCTTCGTCCGGGATTGTTCAGGTGCCCATGGGAGAGATCGCTGAATTTAAGATCAACAAGGGGCCAATGTCCATAAAAAGTGAAGAGGGGCTTCTGACCTCCTATGTTTATATAGATTTTTCAGGAAGGGATGTAGGCGGTTATGTGAAGGATGCCAAGGAAAAGGCGGCTACCTTGAAGATACCGGACGGATATCGCCTTGTCTGGAGCGGCGAGTATGAATACCTGGAAAAGACCCATCAACGGCTGAAGATGGTTATACCCCTTACTTTCTTTATTATTTTCGCCCTCATCTACATAAATACCGGATCGTTGATAAAGACGATAATCGTGCTTCTGGCAGTGCCATTTTCTCTTGTGGGCTCTTTCTGGCTCCTGTACCTTCTTAATTATAACATGAGCATAGCGGTATGGGTTGGCATTATTGCACTGGCAGGTCTTGACGCTGAGACCGGTGTCGTTATGCTCCTATATCTTGACCTTGCATATGAGCAGTGGAAGAAAGAGGGAAGGATGAGAAGTATATCTGATCTTAAAGATGCCATTATGCATGGTGCGGTAAAAAGGATACGTCCCAAGATCATGACGGTGAGTGTTATTCTTGCAGGTCTTATACCTATAATGTTCAGTCACGGCACAGGGGCAGACGTGATGAAACGCATTGCTGCTCCCATGATAGGCGGCGTTATTACTTCGACTATCCTCGAATTAATCATCTATCCTGCTATTTATAGGATCTGGAGAGGACGTAGTTTATCTAAATCTTTTTTTACGCAGTAATAATGAATTTCAATCTTATCGGGTGTTTATGCTGAAGACTGGAGGTAAAAGGATTTTTAAAACATGAAAATAGAATCCATAGCAATTAGTAAAAAGAAGGGGACAAGAAAGACCCAGGTCCAGGAGACGGAACTTATTGCAGATCATGGTCTTGATGGCGATGCCCATGCAGGCCCGTGGAATAGACAGGTCAGTTTTCTTTCATCCGAAAGCATTCAAAAGGCCAGGGAAAGGGGGCTTGATGTAACGTTCGGTGACTTTGCGGAAAATATAGCCACATCCGGTATCGACTGGCAGAACGTGCCCATAGGAACTCGTCTTCAGGTGGGAGACAAGGCCATAGTGGAGATAACCCAGATCGGCAAGGAATGCCACAACAGGTGCGCCATATATTATATGGCAGGAGACTGCATCATGCCGAGAGAAGGCATATTCGCACGCGTCCTGGATGGTGGAAAGATAAGGTGCGGGGATCCTATCACCTTCGTTGATCAATCATCTGTCGGCGGAGGTGAATATAATGATAAATGAACAGGATATATCCGGCGAAGTCATTATTGCAGGCAATATTGAACCCTTTGATGTAATCAGATGTTATAAAGGGAAGTGTCTTAAACGCCCTCATGATCTTATAGGGGAAGAGCCCCTGGTAATCCGTATCGACGGACAGGTCTATACCACTATCATGAGGACCCCGGGCGAAGAGACCTTCCATGCCGCGGGATTCTGCCTTTCTGAGGGGATTGTCGATAAGTTGAATGACTTCGCATCCATAGGGTTCTGTAAAGACATGGATGCAAACGTGGTTGAGATCAGGCTTACACCTGAAAGGCATAAAAAGGCGGAAAAGATACTTGAGAAAAAGAACCTTATAAGCCTTTCCAGCTGCGGTATTTGCGGAAGAGAGTTGATAGATGAAAAACATGCGCTCCTTGCAACCGTATCAGGCAATATAAGTATAAAGATTGATGATGCGGTCAGACTGCTTGAGGGGCTTCACGATAAACAGGAATTGCGTGATAAGACCAGGGGCTCCCATGCCGCCATACTCCTTGATTCTAAATTAGAGACTCTTTCCGTTTCTGAGGATGTAGGGCGTCATAACGCCTTGGACAAGGCGATAGGCAGGCTTTTCATGTTGGGAAAGCTGACGCAGGCCTCTATATGTGTGCTTTCATCAAGGCTTAGCTATGAAATGATTGTCAAGACAAACAGGGCGCGTATCCCCATGATCCTGAGCGCATCCCGTCCCACAGCCCTTGCCGTCAGGCTCGGCAGGACTCTGAACATGACTCTGGCCTGCCTTGCCGAAAAGTCCGAATTAATAATCTTCTCAGGGGAAGAGAGAATTTATCAATGTGATGCAGGTTATTAAATGATAAAATATTGTTTTAATCATCACCTTTTCTAATCAAAGGAGAAGCAATGAGAAAGGTATATCTGGACCATTCGGCAACGAGTCCTGTTCTTTCTGAAGTCCGTGAAGCCATGCTTCCGTACCTCGGAGAGATTTTTGGCAATCCATCTTCCATGCATGACTGGGGGGATCCCTCCCGTGAAGCAATAGATAAAGCGCGAGAACAGGTTGCCGTTCTTATCGGGGCGTCTGAACCCGATGAAATCATATTTACGTCCAGTGGTACTGAAAGCAATAATCTTGCTATAAAAGGGCTTGCCGCGGCCAAGCAGACCAAAGGAAGGCATATCATTATCTCTGCCATTGAGCATTTCTCCGTGATGAATTCGACGAAAACGCTGGAGAAGTCGGGTTTCCAGATCAGCATTGTTCCCGTGGATAAAAATGGCGTTGTCAGCCCCGACGACGTACGTAATAGCATCCGCCCCGATACCATACTGATTTCAATTATGCACGCTAACGGCGAGGTGGGCACTATTGAACCCATTCAAGAAATCTCAAAGATTACCCGTGAAAAGAAGATAGTATTTCATACGGACGCGATAGCCACCTGCGGAACCATACCTGTTAATGTGAAAGACCTCGGAGTGGATGCCCTAAGTCTTGCAGGCAATCAGTTTTATGGTCCAAAAGGGAGCGGGTCCCTCTGGGTAAGACGAGGAGTGCGCATTATCCCTCTTCTGGATGGCGGGGTTCAGGAGGGCGGTAGAAGGGCAGGGACTGAAAATGTTCCTGCGATTGTAGGCATGGGCAAGGCAGCGGAACTTGCTGCTGCTAATATTCATGATAGGGTTAAAAGGCTGATTCCAATGAGAGACACATTGCTTCAGCAGTTGCCGCCGAAGATCGGGCATATGATAGTTACAGGCCATCCTGAAAAGCGTCTCCCTGGTCTTGCCAGTTTTTGCGTGGAGTTTATTGAAGGCGAATCCATGCTTATGTTGTTGAACAGTCAGGGTATCGCTGTTTCCAGCGGTTCATCCTGCACTTCAAGGGCGCTAAAGGCTTCTCATGTCCTTATTGCAATGGGTCTTTCTCATGAAATCGCCCAGGGTTCAATCCTTTTTACTATGGGTATTGGGAACAGTTCAGAGGACATGGATTACGTGCTTGAGATAATGCCGCCAATAGTTCAACGCTTGAGGGAGATGTCACCGCTTTATTCCAAATATATTAAAGCCAGCAAAGGAGGACAATAAGATGTCAGTATACAGCGATAAAGTGATGGACCATTTCATGAATCCGCGTAATGTGGGTGAGATCGATAATCCGGATGGAGTCGGAGAAGTCGGGAACCCTGTCTGCGGGGATATGATGACATTTTACATCAAGGTTAAGGATGATCGTCTGGAAGATGTAAAATTCAAGACATTCGGCTGTGGGGCCGCAATAGCAGTATCAAGTATGGTAAGCGAGATGGCAAAGGGGAAAACAATACAGGAAGCGAAAAAGATTACCCCTGAATTAGTGGCACAGGAGTTGGAAGGTTTGCCTAAACAGAAGATGCATTGTTCAAACCTGGGGGCACAGGCGCTGAATAAGGCTATCGAAGATTATGAAGCCAGGAAAACCGGTAAGACAACAGGCATTGAATTGAAAGAAGGTGAAAAATGCTGTCCTTTTTGTGACGAGGAAGAAAAGCATCCATTTTGTCAGCCTTGCCAGATAAATCCACAGAAAAAAGAGGGACAATAACACCAGGTGAACAAGGATAAAAAATGACCTTGATATATGAGTCAATTTTATAGGAGATCGTCATGGCAGAGAAAGAAAAATTTACCATCGTCGTATTTAGCGGTGATTTGGATAAAGCGATGGCCGCATTCATTATGGCGACCACAGCGGCTAGTATGGGGATGGAAGTCACCATGTTTTTTACCTTCTGGGGATTGAACGTCATCAAGAGAAATAAAGGGAGTATTAAAAGCAAGGGATTGATGCGCAAGATGCTGAACATCCTGAATCGCGGTGGATCATCACGTCTGAAGTTGTCTAAATTCAATATGCTGGGATTAGGCACCTGGATGATGAAGAAACTGATGAAAGAGACAAATACACCTTCCATTGATGAATTCATTGACATGTCACAGGAGATGGGCATCAAAATGATTCCCTGCTCTACTTCCTGCGGTGTATTAGGGCTGCCGGATGATTCTTTCCGCAGCGGGATCATGAGCCAGGCAGGGGCTGCCTACTTCCTGGGGCAGGCACGAGTATCCAAAGTTACACTATTTATCTAATCATCTCAAAAATACGAGGAGAAGATTATGGATGCTGATCAAACATTAGATTGTGTCGGCCTATATTGCCCGATGCCAATAGTCAAGACTTCCCAACAGATTAAAAAGATGAAGGTCGGTGATATATTGGAGGTCATAGCGGACGATAAGGGGATCAAGCAGGATATGCCTGCATGGTGCGAAGCCACCGGCAATAAATTTCTGGGCATGGAGGAGCAAGGCGGGGAAATAAAGGTATATATTAAAAAGATCAAAGAATAGGATTCAAATCCTCTTTTTCAATGCATAGACTACAAATTGGCAAAGCTAATCCAATACAAGAAGAGATAATTAAAGGAGGGATCGTCCCGAACAGCCTCCGGAAGATTTAATGAAAGCTTAAGGAAGTTTATACCATGTGCCCTTGCCCCTTCCAACCATCTTTAACCGGCCTCTCCGTACCAATTCTGCAATATGGGCCTTAATGGTATTCCTGTTTGCTCCGGTAATTCTCTGTGCGTCACGTACCATGACCTTTCCGTGTTGTCGGGCTATCTGTACAATCTCTTGAGATAACGGCGGCAACTGGGCAATCATCTTTTCAGTCTCGATCTTGGATTCCAGGACAGAGACCTGCTTTCTTAATGATTGGAGGAAAAACAATATCCACTCATTAAGTTTTCCATTATCCGTGTAAAGGGTTGACTGGGCTCGCCTGAGGGCTAAATAGTAGTGATCTTTATTGTCCTCTATAATCCTTTCTAATGAAGAGTAGGGCACATAGGAATATCCCGATTTTAATAAGGTTAACGTCGTTAATATACGAGATAACCTTCCATTACCATCCTGAAACGGGTGGATGGCCAAAAAGTTGACAAGAAATATGGCAATAAGCAAGAGAGGATGCAACTCCCTTTTTTGCCATTCCTGATTATACCATTCTGTTAATCCGGCCATCTTGAATGGCGTATCAAAAGGAGAAGCGGTTTCAAAAATGACCCCGAGGCTCTTTCCGTCTTTATCAAATGCCTCCACATGATTCGGCAACTTCTTGTATTCGCCCCTGTGCCGGGCATCCTTTGATGAATGCCTTAAAAGGACCTGATGCAATTGCTTGATATGATTTTCGTCTGTCTGTATTTTATCGCAGGACTCAAATATCAACTCCATTGCTTCAGTATAACCGGCAACCTCCTCTTCATCCCTTGACCTGAAAGAGGCGGTGCTCAGTCCAGACAATAATTTTTCCACTTCGCTGTCCGTTAACCTGGCACCCTCTATCCTTGTAGAGGAACCCACGGATTCGATAGTAGCAATCCGTTTAAGCAGGGCCAATCGGTCAGGGGCAAAACTGCTCAGTGCCTGCCATCTTCCTTTGAACTCATCGATTTCTGAGATCAGCTTGATATGTTCCGGAAGGATCTGTATTTTAGGTGTATCCATAATGATATCCATATATATCCAAAAAATAGAAATGTCAAGGCTTTTTATGGATAATTATGGATATTTTTTTGGGTATTGATGCATAAATTATAGGTGGGATTTGAGTTATATAAAAGATTAGCCGCTTTCTTTTTTTACATCAGGAACATGGGTAAATTTTATTTTGTACTCATTGGTTAATAAATAATTTTTTAAATTCTTCCGCGGTTGATGGATCAAGTTTCTTGAGAACCTTATAGACTTTTTTAACCTGGTTTCTCTGACCGAGTGAATTGTAGGCAATACCCAGATTGAACCATGTTTCAGAATAATTGCTGTTTATATTCAACGCCTGTTTGAATGACTCGATGGCTTTACCGTATTGCCCGGATTTTACGTAAGCATTACCCAAATTAAACCAGGCAGCGTATTCTCGCGGCTGTAACTCCGTCCAGCTAAGTGAATGCTTTAACAACCCATTCCAATCTTCTCTTTCTTCAAGCTCCACCGATTTTTTCAACAAGTCATGCAAATTTATCTCCGAAGCCTTGGACATTTTTTGTTGCCGCCCGGGCAATTCGTTTATCCACTCTACAGGCAGGGCATAGTATAATTGCCGGTCTCCTATATCCAGGTAATAAGACATCAACCCTATCAGCCGCCCTTCTTCATCAAACAAACCCCCGCCGCTTGAGCCGGGAAGGACAGGGGTGGATATCTGAAGAAATTTGCCGCCATCCACCGAGCGGATGGACAAAATAACACCTTCAGCCAGAGGGATCGGCTGCGGAATTGCGCGCGTCTTAATAGCGTATATTCTTGAACCTGCCTTAAGACTATTGGTGTTGCCCCTAACAGCCGCTTGCGCATTAATCCCTCTTACTCTGAGTGCGCATACATCCCGATCCCAATCCGCGTATTGAACTTTAGCCGTGTATTCTTTTCCCTTATGAGTTACCCATATCTCATCGGCATCTTCAATGACATGACAATTGGTGGCAACCAGATCAGCGTCCACAACCACGCCGCCTCCTTTATTCCTGATATTATTATTTGTATTATCGGCCTGAATCATGACTAAAGCGGGAGAAACAGCATTCAAGACATCGTTGGCTGTCCCGGAATAAGATGGCATCGCCAAAAAAAGAACGATGATAGCCACAAGGCATTGCGGTCCTTTTTTCATGGTTCCTTTCCAAGCTGAAAATAAATAGGGCAATGGATAATATTCATCGCCCTAATGATAAGACCTGAATTTGTCATTTCGAGGAGCGGCAGCGACGAGAAATCTTAAAGATCCCTCGCTCTGCTCGGGACACGGATTTCTCCCTACGGTCGAAATGACAGAAAATAGTTATTATTCAAAGGTCTCATGATGTGACAAAATGGAACTATTTTTTTTCACCGATAATACCGGCACGATAAGCGCTTGTAAAGTTGCGGCAAAATCTATCCCTGCCAAGCACGGCATCAGCAGCATATATTATACTGAGGAGCCTGATATCCTCCGGGTCCATTATGGCAGTGTCAATGCCCGCTGAGATAGCAAGGACCGCAAAAGTCTGGTTGACGGTCGATCTTGCGGGCAATCCGAAGGAGATGTTGCTTAGCGCGGCGCTAATATGGACTTTGGGAAATTCCTTCCTGATTCTGCCTATGGTATCGAATGTGAGATTTCCGCTTTTAATATCTGTTGATATGGCTGTAACAAGCGGATCAACATAGAGCTTTTCATCCGCAATGCCTTTGTTTCTTGTCATACCTATAAGCCTGTGTAAGATTTCAAGCCTTTTTTCCACGTTATTGGGGATCCCCTTATCGTCCACGGGCACCAAGATAAGTTCTGTCTGGTGCTCGCACGCCAACGGCAGAACTCCTTCTATACTCTTTTTTTCTCCGCTCAGAGAGTTGATCATAGGTTTCTTGTTTACTTTCCCTATTCCGGCGGAAAGGGCCTTTGGATTAGTGCTGTCAAGACATAACGTACAATCGGTCACTTCCTGTATGGAATTAATAAGCCAGATCATGTCTTCCGGCTCTTTATCCGGGGATGTGCCAGCGTTTACATCCAGATAATTTGCTCCGGCCTTCACCTGCCTTAATGCCAGGTCCTGAATGAATGCCTTATCCTTGCTGGCTATCGCCTCTTTAACCTTTTTTCGAGTTCCGTTAATTTTCTCACCTATTATAATCATTCGAGTCCTCCTGATATGTATGATATTAGGCAGGATTCTATATGATTCAGGTTAAGATTACAAGCATAGATCTTAACTTTTTCTATTGACTTATCTTGTTGTTATTAATATAAATTGCCCATAAATTTTTGATTTTGAGGAGGTTTATTGTGACAACAAATAAATACGAAAAACTTTTTTCACCATATCATATCGGCAAGGTCCAATTAAAAAACAGGTTTGTGAAAACAGCGGCCCAGACATATTTTTTCGAGTCAGGAGAGAGGCGTGTCGGCGATATCGCCAAGGCATTCTACGGAGCCGTGGCCAAAGGCGGTGTTGGTCTTATTATAACTGAAACCCCTGCAATGGAATGGCCGCTGCTTGAAGACGGCGACCGCAGGTTTAGGGTTGATAATGATAAATATATTCCACAAATCAAAGAGTTAACCGACCTCGTTCATAAACATGACTGTAAAGTATTTACTCAATTCTATCACCGCGGCCCATGGGGTAAGGAATATCAGTTCATAGCCCAACGCATCGCGGCTTCAGCAGTACACTTTGTATCGGAATATGATGTACACCCGGATGATCCGCCGCATGCATTAACCATTGAAGAAATAGAATGGTGGGTTGATCATTTTGCCAGCTGCGCGGTACGGGTCCAAAAGGCCGGCTATGACGGGCTTGAGATAAACGCGGGCGCTGACCATCTTTTCCACTCCTTTATTTCCAGATTCTGGAACAGGCGTGATGACGAATACGGCCCCCAGACAATGGAAAACAGGATGAGATTCGTTGTCAATGTAATAAAAGAGATCAAGAAACGCTGTGGTGAAGACTGGCCGGTTCAGGTACTCATGAATGCCTATGAATTTGGAGCCGGCGAGCTCGGAATAACCAAGGAAGAAGGTATCGAGATAGCCAAGGTATATGAATCAATCGGGGTTGACTCACTTCAGGTAAGAAACCATCTTCACGGACATCATCAGGGGTCTTACCTTCACAATTTACTCTGGTATCCCGAACTATGTATCCCTAAGGATCAGTTGTGTGAAGAAATGGACTGGAGCAAATATGGGGACCTGATTAACGTACCGTCTGCCGCCAGAGTTAAAAAAGTGGTCACCAAACCGACCATCATGACCACAGGCGGATTCACCGCTGATTACGCGGAAATGGTACTACAAAAAGGCTATGCTGATATCATCGGTTTTAATCGGCGGCTGTTTGCGGACCCGAATTATCCGAACAGGATAAGAGAAGGCCGTCCCGAAGATATTCAGCCGTGCACGCATTGCAACAACTGCGCGAAATTATACAATCAGGTCAGACAATGCCGTATAAACGCCGCCTTCGGTTTGACCAGGTACGAAATCGACAAGGCGGACAAAAAGAAGAAGGTAATAGTGGTAGGCGGCGGACCCGCCGGAATGCAGGCAGCCAGGGTCGCCGCTGAGAGAGGCCATGATGTGACGCTGTATGAAGCCGGATATTACCTTGGCGGAAATATGCCTATGTCTGCGACCATAAAGGGCACCACTCTTGAAGATATTCCTTCAATCATAAAATTCTTCAAGACACAGCTTAAAAAACTGAAGGTCAAGGTCCATCTGGTCAAAGAAGTTACCCCCGATACAATCCTTAAGGAGAAGCCGGATGCAGTAGTTATAGCTGTAGGGGCAGTGCCAGGGTATCCCGATGTGCCCGGACTTGACAGTCCTAATGTAATTAAATCAGCCACCCTATATAACTTAGTAAGATTTGTGCTTATATTCTTTAGTCCTAAATTTTCCCACTGGTTTACAAAAATAAGGCTTCCCGGCGGATGGAACCCGTTCAAGACCATCGGCAAGAGGGTTGTTATAATAGGCGGCGCCATCCATGGATGCCAGCTGGGTGAATTCATGGCCAAAAGGGGACGACAGGTCACTATTGTTGAACCCGATGAAAACAATGTTGGAAGGCTGCTTGCCCCTGAATATAAAAACCGTCTGTTCATATGGTTCAGGAAAAAGGGAGTTGTCATGTATTCAGGAGCTAAACTGGTAGGGATCAACAAGGAAGGATTAAAGATAATCACTAAAGAAGGTCAGGAAAAGATGCTGCCCGCGGACAGCATTCTCCCTGTCGGCTTTGTATCCAACACTGAATTATATGAAAAACTAAAGGGAAAGGTCCCTGAACTCTATAATATCGGTGACTGCGATAATCCCGCAATATTGCCTGACGCAACCGGCGCGGGATGGAAGATTGCCAATCAGATATAGGATAGGTTTAATCACTTCATATTTATAAAGGATAATAGGAATGGCTAAAACAAAATACGGTCGATATGTAAAAAAACTCGAATTTAAAGATGATCCATCCGGGATCAACAGGCAGGTGACCCAACTGGACCTGAAGTCTTTTGGATTGGATTTTCATATTCAGTTCGGGACCTTTCTTGCGGCCGGCAAGATGGGGAAGCGGCTTTATAGCCCTCACTCCCATGACTTTAACCAAGTAATGCTTTTTATAGGGACAGATACGGATGATATGGGGGATCTGGATGCCGAGGTCGAGCTTTGCCTGGGTAAAGAAGGGGAAAAATATATGATTACAACTTCCTCATCGGTCTGGATTCCCAAGGGATTTCCGCATTTCCCAGCTACCATTAACAGGATGGATAGGCGTTTTATATACATGGAGATATCATATGCCTCTGAATATAAAGAGAAGTCCGTGCGATATGATATGAAGGCCTTTAAGTCCGCACCTATAATGGGATGGAAGGGACAATACAGGAAGCACATCAAGAACACCGCGTTTATTCGAAAAGGAGCCTGGATGTACGGGCCTAAGAACAGGGATGACTCAGGGGGCCAGCTTGCCTTTATTTTTAATAAGGAACCGGACGCATTTGAATTCCTTGTTATGTGCGAGAGCTTAAAAAAGGCCCCGTACAGATTCATGCCCTTACCCGACAGGCCGCATGCCCATCGCAGACCCGAGATCCTTTTCTTTATGGGGACAGATACCAATAATCTGGGCTATCTGGGGGGAAGGGCCGAGATATGCCTGGGAAAGGAAATGGAAAGGCATGTAATAACCGAACCGACCGCGGTGGTGATACCCAAAGGCCTCGCGCACAATCCGCTGATCATCACAAGGATTGACAGGCCATTTCTACTCACAGATGTCCGGCCCCATGGCAGCGGAGAATTTGATCCCAGAAATCTCTAGTGACACCCCGTGCAACTAAAACATAGTTTACATTTTAGACCGGGTACATCGTTTACATAATCCGATCCATAAAATATTCTGGCCCGCTCGGGGAGCGGGCCCTACAAAATCATTAGAGAAAATCTTCTGTAGGGCCTGGTCACCGAACGGGCCATCATTTCCACACCTCCCCCAATGATACCCTTCTGATCTCCTCTTAGGGGGAGGAAATAATAGAACCGTCCGCTTGTGCTACGAGTATAAGGAGAATATAGCT
>Ga0214474_1001292_pt1 | contig 11592 bp, 7 predicted proteins | sample RVTome_2_FD_187335 | JGI IMG/M metagenome (GOLD analysis project Ga0214474, IMG submission 187335) | Soil microbial communities from uranium-contaminated site in the Upper Colorado River Basin, Wyoming, United States - RVT95D214 HiSeq ...
TGACCTTTCAGGGGGAGCTGATAACCCCGATTGCGTTGGAAAAGGAGCTGCGGTTTGCCATCCGGGAGGGTGGCCGCACCGTCGGAGCAGGGGTCGTCACCGAAATCACGGAGTAAGGACGGAAAGAGATGCGGACAATAATCACCCTTGCCTGTACAGAGTGTAAGAGGAGGAACTACACCACTACGAAAAACAAGAAGACTAAACCGGATAAGCTGGATTCTAGGAAATATTGCCGTTTTTGCCAGAGGCATACCATTCATAGAGAAATACGATAGACTGGGGATTATAACAGGGGAAGGTTCTCTGCCTTCAAACCGAAATAACTTGAGGCCAGTAGCTCGAACGGCTAGAGCACCGGACTCCAAATCCGGGGGCTGGGGGTTCAAATCCCTCCTGGCCTGCCACTGTTAATTCTTCATTCTTTCCGAATTCCTTGCTCATCCTGAGTCAGAAATTAAGGGAAGGGAGTATTATGGCTGCTACTATACAAAAGGTTACTCAATTCTTAAAGGAGGTCAGGTTTGAACTCAAGCGGGTTACCTGGCCCTCTCGCAAGGAGACGTTAGCGGGAACAATGGTGGTTTTGGTCATCGTCTTTATTGCGGCCTCCTTTTTAGGCATCGTGGATATAGGGCTTTCCAAACTGATCAAGCTGGTTCTCAGCGATTGACCTCCGGGAGGATCTCGCAGGAAAAACGAAAAGGTCTTGCAATGTCGCATAAATGGTATATCGTTCATACGTACTCAGGATATGAGAATAAGGTGAAGGCTTCTCTAGAGGAGCGGGCCAGGAAATTCGAAGAGGAGAAAGAGAGACGGGGTGAACAGGATGTCCAGGGGAAATATATATCCGACATCCTGGTTCCTACGGAGACGGTGATAGAGCTGGTCAAGGGGAAAAAGAAGACCTCTTCGCGCAAGATATTCCCCGGTTATATCCTGGTTAAGATGGAGCTCAATGATGAAAGCTGGCACGTGGTAAAAGATACCCCCAAGATAACGGGGTTTGCGGGCAGCCGAACGCAGCCTACCCCCCTTTCCGACAAGGAGGCTGAGACGCTCATCACCCAGATCACCGAGGGGGCCTATACACCGAAACCGAAGGTTACCTTTGACGAAGGGGAGAGCGTGCGGGTAATAGACGGGCCTTTCACCAATTTTGTGGGGACGGTTCAGGAGACAAGGCCCGATAAGAGAAAGGTGAAGGTCCTGATCAGCATCTTCGGCAGGGCCACACCCATCGAATTGGACTTTATTCAGATAGAACGCAATTAATTAAGGAAGGGATTATGGCGAAGAAAAAAGAGGTCATGGGATCGATCAAGTTGCAGATACCGGCTGGACAGGCCACCCCCTCCCCTCCGGTGGGTCCCGCCCTGGGGCAGTATGGGCTCAACATTATGGACTTTTGTAAGGCCTTTAATGAAAAGACAAAGGGACAGGAGGGGACCATCATTCCGGCAGTCCTCACGGTATACACCGATAGAACGTACACTTTTATAACAAAGACCCCTCTTACCTCGATGCTCTTAAAACAGGCCGCCAAGATCGCCAAAGGGTCTGGGGAACCCAATAAGACGAAGGTGGGAGAGCTCACCCAAGAGCAGATCACTAAGATCGCTCAAATCAAGATGGCCGATCTCAACGCTACCAGTCTCGATGCGGCGATTAAGATGATCGAAGGAACGGCGAGGAGCATGGGATTAAAAATAGTATAGGGGAAGGTGCTATGGCTAAGATGGGCAAAAAATACAGGGAAGCCAAAAATAAGATCGACAGGACCAAGCGGTACACCCTGGAAGAGGCATTGCAAATTCTGCCAGAAACCTCCTATGTCCGGTTCGATGAGGGTATCGATGTCGCCATCCGCTTGGGTGTAGATCCCAAAAAGCCCGACCAGATGGTGAGGGGAACGGTGATCCTCCCTCATGGGACGGGAAAGAAGGTAAAGGTCCTGGTCTTTGCCCAGGGAGAGAAGGAGAAGGAGGCTCGAGAAGCGGGGACCGATTTTGTAGGCGGAGAAGAGCTCGTGGAAAAGATATTAAAGGGATGGCTGGACTTCGATAAGGCCATTGCCACCCCTGATATGATGAAGGTGGTCAGCAAATTGGGCAAGGTCTTAGGGCCGCGGGGTCTGATGCCCAATCCAAAGGTAGGCACGGTGACCTTTGAGGTGGGCAAGGCGGTTCAGGATGTCAAGTCCGGCAAGGTGGAGTTCAAGGCCGATAAGGCAGGAAATCTCCACGTCTCCGTGGGAAAGGTCTCCTTCGGCAAGGAGAAGTTAAGGGAGAATATCATAACCCTGATGGATTCCGTCATCAAGGCGAAACCCGCCTCCAGCAAGGGGACCTATGTGAAAGGGCTTGCCATTTCTACGACGATGGGGCCAGGGATCAAGGTTGATCCCCTTTCAGCAAGGAATCTGATGTAGGTGTAGTGAACCACATCAACAAGGGAGGAAAATAGGTTGCAGCGAAGAGAAAAAGAGGCGTTGGTAGCGGATCTCCACGAAAAGTTTAAAGAGGCGAAGGCCGCCATTCTGACGGATTTTACCGGCTTGAACGTAGAACAGATAACCCAGCTTCGCCGCACGCTGAAAAAGAGCGCGGTGGAATACAAGGTAGTAAAGAATACCCTGTTACGGCGCGCCTCTCTCGATACCGATATCGCGCTCCTGACGGAGCACTTTGTCGGCCCCATTGCCATCGCCCTTGCCTATGAAGATCCCGTGGCACCGGCAAAGATATTGCTGGAATTCAGCAAGTCGCAGCCTGCTTTGGCGATCAAGGCAGGAATGGTGGCCGGTACCGTAATGACTGCCAAGGATATCAAGGCCCTGGCCTCCCTTCCAAGCAAAGAGGTGTTGCTGGCACAGTTCTTGTCGCTGTTAAAGATCGTTCCCACCCGTCTTGTCCAGGCCCTCAACAACCCGATACGGAGTTTGGTAACGGTATTGGACGGCGTAAAAAGAGCGAAAGAGAAGGCATAAAAAATAGAGAAGTCTTAAGGAGGTAACGAGGAGATGACTAAAGCTAAGCTGACGAAAGATGAGTTGATCAAGTACATCGAGGAGATGCCCGTATTGGAGTTGGCGGAATTGGTCAAGGATTTGGAAGACCGCTTCGGGGTGACAGCGGCCCCCATGGCCGTGGCGGCCGCAGCTGCGCCAGGGGCAGCTGCGGCGCCTGCCGAAGAGGAGCAGGCCGAGTTCGATGTCGTCTTGACCGGTTTCGGCGACAAGAAGATACAGGTGATCAAGGCGGTACGGGAAGTGACCAACCTCGGTCTGAAAGAGGCGAAAGACCTGGTTGAAGGGGTTCCCAAGGCGGTAAAGGAAAAGGTTGCAAAAGAAGAAGCCGGCAAGATCAAGCAGAAATTGGAGGAGGCTGGGGGAACAGCAGAGATCAAATAGCGCGGTGCTGAAGGATCTGATGTCCATTGAGAGGGGGCTTCTCACAGATGCTTGGCTGCTGGAAACCAGCAGGTAAAGGGAGAGGTCCCTTTTTCCACCTTGCTTTACTATAAAAAGAGGATTGTTATATGGCACGTTCCATTATCGATCGCCGGAGGCTCCGGAAGGACTACGGCAAAATAAAGGAGATCCTGGAGATCTCCAATCTCATTGAGATCCAGGTGCGGTCTTATGCACAGTTTCTCCAGAAGGACATCCTACCGGAAGAACGCAAAGACGTCGGCTTGCAGGGAGGCTTGCAGGGGGTATTTAAGCAGGTCTTTCCCATCAAGGACTTCTATGATACGGTGGAGCTACGCTTTGTAAAATATCGCTTGGGAAAACCCAAGTACGATGTCCAAGAGTGTCTCTTGAAGGGGATAACCTATGCCGCCCCGCTGCGAGTGACCATCCAGCTCATCATCTACGATGTCCAAGAAGGGGTGAAGACAGGACAGATAAAGGCCATCAAAGAGCAGGAGGTGTACTTCGGCGAGATCCCCCTGATGACGGAGAACGGGACCTTTATCATCAATGGCACGGAACGGGTGATCGTCAGCCAGCTTCACCGCTCCCCCGGCGTCTTCTTCGATCAGGAGCAGCCCAAAACCCATACGGGGAGGCCCCTGTACTTCGCCCGGATCATCCCCTATCGGGGCTCCTGGATCGACCTGGAGTTTGACCAAAAGGACATACTCTACGTACGCATCGACAGAAGGAGGAAAATCCCGGTAACGGTCTTTCTCAAGGCCCTCGGTTATTCCACCCCGGACCTCTTGGACACCTTCTATCATAAAGAAAAGATCTTCGTGAATCCCCACGGCTTTCACAAGAAGGTGGTTCATAGCCTCATGATGGGGCAGAGGGCCTCGGCGGATATCATAGACCCCCAGACAAACGAGGTCCTCGTCAAAAAGAACAGGAAGATCACCGAGGGGATTATACAACGACTCGAGGCAGCAGGCATCTTTGAGGTCTCTGTCGAGCCCGACACCTTGGTGGGAAGGGTGGCTGCCGGGGATATCGTGGACCCTAACGCCGGAGAGATCATCCTTGAAATCAATCGGGAGCTGACCGAAGAGAAGATTCAGGAGATCAGGGAGCGTGGGATAGGGGAGTTTGAGGTCCTCCTCATCGAGGAAGTAAAGAGCAGCCCCTCCATGAGGGAGACCCTGTTGGCGGATAAGATCGTCCTGTCTGAAGATGAAAAGAAACAGCTGCCCCGTGCCGATGCCGCCGTCATTGCTAAAAAAGAACAGGAAAAGGCCAGCATCGAGATCTATCACCGTCTGCGCCCAGGGGATCCACCCACCTTGGAAACAGTCAAGACCCTCTTTAATAATCTCTTCTTCAACTCGGAGAGGTATGACCTCTCCAAGGTGGGGCGTATGAAGATCAACCATAAGTTGGGTCTCAATGTCCCCCTCGACGTCACCACCTTGAGACGCGAGGATATCCTGGAGGTGGTAAAATACCTCATCGGCCTCAAGGAGGGCAGGGGGAGCGTAGACGACATCGACCACCTGGGTAACCGTCGGGTGAGGACGGTGGGGGAGCTGTTGCAGAATCAGTTTCACATCGGCTTGGTCAGGGTGGAGCGGGCCATCAAGGAGCGCATGAGCCTCCAGGAGGTGGAGACCCTGATGCCCCACGACCTCATCAACTCGAAACCTTTGACGGCGGTGGTGCGGGAGTTCTTCGGAAGCAGTCAGCTGTCTCAATTCATGGATCAGACCAACCCCCTCTCGGAGATCACCCATAAGAGGCGGCTGAGCGCCTTGGGACCCGGAGGTCTCACGAGGGAGAGGGCCGGTTTCGAGGTCCGCGATGTTCACCCCTCCCATTACGGGAGGATCTGTCCCATAGAAACCCCTGAAGGTCCAAATATCGGATTGATCGTCTCTCTGAGCACCTTTGCCCGAGTGAACGAGTACGGCTTCATTGAGACCCCCTACCGCAAGGTAGATAGCGGACGGGTTACCGACAAGATCGATTACCTCTTCGCCCTCGATGAGGAGAAATATACCATTGCGCAGGCCAACGCCCCTCTCGATGTGGAGGGCAACTTCACCGCTGCCCTCGTCTCTGCCAGGAAGGCCGGGGAGTTCGTCATCGTAAAACCTGAGGAGGTGGACTACATGGATGTCTCTCCCCGGCAACTGGTCAGTGTGGCCAGCTCCCTCATCCCCTTCTTGGAAAACGACGACGCCAACCGGGCATTGATGGGCTCCAATATGCAACGGCAGGCGGTCTCCCTCCTGCGCACCGAGGCGCCGCTGGTAGGCACCGGCATGGAGCGAATAGTAGCCAGGGATTCCGGGGTCACGGTAATGGCCAAGAGGGAAGGCGTCGTAGAAAGTGTTGACTCTTCCCGGATCGTCGTCAAGGCAGAGGAGGACGGCAAGGGGGTGGGGGTGGACATTTACAACCTCACCAAGTATCAGCGTTCTAATCAGGGGACCTGCATCAATCAGAAACCTATTGTAGCTAAAGGTGAGCGCATGGAAAAGGGAGAGGTCATGGCCGACGGCCCCTCTACCCACTTGGGGGAACTAGCCTTGGGGCGCAATGTCCTCGTCGCCTTCATGCCCTGGGGCGGCTATAACTTTGAGGACTCCATGCTCGTCAACGAGAAGCTCCTGGAGAAAGATATATACACCTCCATTCATATCGAGGAGATGGAGTGTGTGGCGCGCGATACCAAGCTCGGCAGGGAAGAGATCACCCCCGATATCCCCAATGTGGGGGAAGAAATGCTGAAGGACCTCGATGAGAGTGGGGTCATCCGCATTGGGGCGGAGGTGAAGCCGGGGGATATCCTCGTCGGAAAGATTACCCCCAAAGGGGAGACCCAGCTCTCCCCCGAAGAGAAACTGTTGCGGGCCATCTTCGGCGAGAAGGCGAGCGATGTCAAGGACACCTCACTTCGGGTCCCCCATGGAATCGAGGGGGTCGTGATCGATGCCAAGGTCTTCACCAGGCGAGGAACGGAGAAAGACAAAAGGGCCAAGGACATTGAGGCGGAGGAAGAGAAAAAGATCATCGATGACCGAGATGCGGAGATCTCCATCATCGAGACCTACACGAAAGAGCGCATTCGCGGGCTGTTGATAGGCAGGAAGGCTGCCACACCGCTCGTGGATCCCCTCGCCGGGAAGAAGCTGGTGGAAAAAGGGGTTAAGCTTACCAATGAGATCATCGAGCAAACACCCTGGGAGCGATGGAGGGAGATCTCCCTCAGTGACGATAAAATCGCGACTGAGGTGGATCACCTCACCACCGGCGGCATCAGGGAGATCGAGGCGATAAAGGAGAGGGCAGAGGAGAAATTAAAGAAGTTGGAGGCGGGGGACGAACTCCTCCCCGGGGTGAGCAAGGTGGTCAAGGTTTACATCGCCATGAAGCGGAGACTCTCGATGGGGGATAAGGTCTCCGGGCGACATGGAAACAAGGGGATCGTATCGAGGATCCTTCCTGAAGAAGACATGCCCTATCTCGAGGATGGAACCCCCATAGATATGGTCCTCAATCCCTTGGGGGTGCCTTCACGTATGAACCTGGGCCAAATCTTAGAGACCCACCTCGGCTGGGCGGCCAGAGGATTGGGCAGCAAGGTCGAAGAATATATCAGAGACGGCAAGGGGGTAGATAAGCTCAAGGGGCTGTTGAAGGATATCTTCACCTCGGAAGAGGTCAGGGAGGCCATCGATAAGGCGACCGAAGAGGAGTTGAAGAGGTTCGCACAACGATTGAAGGAAGGGGTCTTTATGTCCGTCCCTGTCTTTGACGGGGCATCGGAGGAGGAAATCAGGGACGCCCTGAAAAAGGCCGGTCTGCCCGTCACCGGGCAAGCCACCCTCTACGACGGCCGCACCGGAGAACCGTTCGACCACCAGATCACGGTAGGCTGCATGTATATGCTCAAGCTCCACCACCTCGTGGATGACAAGATCCACGCACGGTCCATCGGGCCGTATTCGCTGGTGACGCAGCAACCCTTGGGTGGGAAGGCCCAATTCGGCGGGCAGCGGTTAGGTGAGATGGAGGTGTGGGCCTTGGAGGCATATGGGGCTGCGTATGCATTGCAGGAATTTTTGACGGTGAAATCGGACGACCAGGCCGGCAGAACCAGGGCCTACGAGGCCATTGTAAAGGGAAAGGACGTCCTTGAACCCGGCATTCCGGAATCCTTCAATGTCCTCGTCAAGGAACTTCAGGGACTCTGCCTCAATGTGGAGCTCCTAGAAGATGAAAAGAAGACCGTCAAGGAAGAATAGCATCTATATAAGGAGGTTGTGCCTTGGAAGAATATGTGCTGTCATTTTTTGAAAAACCCAAGGATCCATCGAGCTTTAATGCCATCAAAATCGCCGTGGCCTCCCCGGAGCAGATCAGGGGTTGGTCCTACGGTGAGGTAAAGAAACCGGAAACGATCAACTACCGGACCTTTAAGCCGGAGCGAGACGGCCTTTTTTGCGCCAGGATATTCGGGCCGGTAAAGGACTATGAGTGCAACTGCGGAAAATACAAGCGGATGAAGCACCGGGGGATCGTCTGTGAGAAGTGCGGGGTGGAGGTAATTCAGACCAAGGTCCGCCGGGAGCGTATGGGGCATATAGAGTTGGCGGCACCCGCGGCCCACATCTGGTTCTTGAAGAGCATCCCGAGCAAGATCGGGATGTTCCTCGATATGACCTTGAAGGAGCTTGAGCGGGTTCTTTATTTCGAGTCCTATGTGGTCATCGATCCCAAGAGCATTCCCCTCAAGAGGGGGGATCTTATCAGCGAAGAAAAATATCGGGAGATCAAGGCTAAGTACGGAGAGGACGCCATAGAGGCCGGCGTCGGAGCGGAGGCCGTGAAAAAACTCGTGCAACAGGTGGACATAGAAGAGATGGCCGAGCAGCTCCGCCTTGAGATGAAGGAGACCCAATCCGAGGCCAAGCGCAAAAAATTGGCAAAACGCTTGAGGGTTATGGAGGCCTTTCGGGATTCCGGAAACAAGCCAGTGTGGATGATCTTGGACGTCATCCCCGTCATCCCCCCTGACCTGAGGCCTCTGGTTCCCCTTGACGGAGGGAGGTTTGCCACCTCCGATCTCAACGACCTCTATCGGAGGGTGATCAACAGAAACAATCGCCTCAAGAGGCTCTTGGAATTGAACGCCCCGGACATTATCATCCGCAATGAGAAGAGGATGCTTCAGGAGGCAGTGGACGCCCTCTTCGATAACGGCAAGAGGGGCAGGGTGATCACCGGTGCCAACAAAAAACCCCTGCGGTCGTTGAGCGACATGCTCAGGGGCAAACAGGGAAGATTCCGCCAGAACCTCTTGGGCAAGCGCGTGGACTACTCGGGGAGATCGGTCATCGTCATCGGACCGGAATTGCGATTGCATCAGTGCGGTCTGCCCAAGAAGATGGCCTTGGAGCTTTTCAAGCCCTTTATCTACAATAAGTTGGAAGAACGGGGCTATGTGACCACGGTCAAGAGCGCCAAGAAGATGGTAGAGAAAGAAAGGCCTGAGGTCTGGGATATCCTCGAGGAGGTGATCCGGGAGCACCCCATCCTTCTCAACCGGGCCCCGACGCTGCACCGGCTGGGCATCCAGGCCTTTGAACCCCTGCTCATAGAGGGGAAGGCCATTCAGCTCCATCCGCTCGTATGCCTTGCCTTCAACGCCGACTTTGACGGGGACCAGATGGCCGTGCACGTCCCCCTCTCCGTGGAGGCCCAGACCGAGGCGCGGGTGCTGATGATGTCCACCAATAATATCCTCTCCCCTGCCCACGGGAAGCCCATTATCGTCCCCACGCAGGACATCGTGTTGGGTCTCTATTACATGACGCGGGAAAAGGAATATGCCAAGGGGGAGGGGAAGGTCTTCGCCAATCCCGAGGAGGTACGGATTGCCTATGATGCCCGTGAGGTGGATATGCAAGCCCGCATCAAGGTGCGGATGAACGGCCATGTGGTGGAGACCACCGCGGGCAGGATCATCCTCAGAGAAGTCGTTCCCCAGGAGGTCCCCTTTGAATTGATCAATAGGGTGATGAACAAGAGGGCTGTGGCCAACCTCATAGACTATACGTACCGCGTGGCGGGGAACAAGAAGACCGTCATCTTGGCGGATAAATTGAAAGATTTGGGCTTTGCCTATGTCACCAAATCGGGACTCTCCATCGGGATCAACGATATCCGCGTTCCCGCTCGCAAACCCTACCTCATGGAACAGGCCACCAAGGAGGTGGAAAAGATCAGACAACAATACGTCGATGGCTTGATCACCGATGGTGAGCGGTATAATAAAGTAATCGACATCTGGGCTCAGCTCACCGAGGAGATCGCCGACGAGATGATGAAGGAGTTAGGGACGGAGAAGATAAAGGATCCTGAGGGTAAAGAAAAGGCGGTGCCCAGCTTTAACCCCATCTTTATGATGGCTGATTCAGGGGCGCGTGGCAGTGCCCAGCAGATACGTCAGTTGGCCGGGATGCGGGGGTTGATGGCCAAGCCGTCAGGGGAGATCATCGAGACCCCTATAACCGCAAACTTCAGGGAAGGGCTGAGCGTGTTGCAATATTTCGTCTCCACCCATGGCGCGCGCAAGGGGTTGGCGGATACCGCCCTGAAGACGGCCAACTCCGGATATCTCACCAGGAGGTTGGTCGACGTTGCCCAGGACATCATCATCTACGAATACGATTGCGGCACCATGGACGGGATATACGTTTCCTCCCTGGTCGAAGGCGGCGAGATCATCGAACCCATGGTGGAGAGGATCTTGGGCAGGGTGGCCCTTGAGGACATCAAGGACCCCTTTGCCGATGAGATCATTGTTAAGGCAAGCCACGAGATCAACGAGGAGGCGATACAGAAGATCGCCGATGCGGGATTGGATCGCGTGAAGATTCGCTCCGTGCTTACCTGCGAGTCCAGCCATGGTGTCTGCGCCCTCTGTTACGGAAGGGACCTCGCCCGCGGCAGAATCGTCGACATCGGTGAGGCCGTGGGGGTGATAGCCGCCCAGTCCATCGGGGAGCCGGGAACACAGCTCACCATGAGGACCTTCCATATCGGAGGGACGGCGAGCAGGCGGGTGGAGGAGACCGCCCTCGAGGCCAAGATGGACGGGACCATCAAGTTCCTCGACTTGCGGACCGTCCGCAACAGGGAGGGTATGCTGGTGGTGATGAGCCGCAAGGGTGAGATTGCCATCCTGGATGACGAAGGGAGGGAACGGAAGCGGTATCCTGCGGTGTATGGGGCGAAATTGGCGGTGGGAGAGGGGAAGAAGGTGAAAGAAGGAGATCTCATAGCGGAGTGGGACCCCTATACCATCCCTATAATCACGGAGGTGCCCGGTTGGGTGAAGTTCGGCGATATCCTTGAGGGGGTCACCATGCAAGAGCAGGTGGATGAAGTAACCGGCCACGCCCACAAGGTCATTATCGAGAGCAAAGAGCTCGATCTCAGGCCGCGCATATCCATCAAGCAGGAGCGGGTCGATGCCGAAGGGAAGAAGATCATGGAGACCGAGGCGCGATACATCCTGCCCGTCGGCTCCAATATCTATGTGAAGGAAGGCGAGCCTGTGGAGGCAGCTGACGTCTTGGTGAAGATACCGCGGGAGACCACGAAGACCAAGGACATCACCGGCGGGCTCCCCCGAGTGGCCGAGCTCTTTGAGGCCAGACGGCCTAAGGAGTATGCCCTCATCAGCGAGATAGACGGAACGGTAAGCTTCGGCAAGATGCTAAAGGGAAAGCGCAAGGTAATCGTCACGCCGGAGATGGGCGAACCGAAGGAATATTCCATCCCCAAGGGGAAACACATCAGCGTGCACGAGGGGGATGTGGTCAAGGCGGGAGAACCCCTCATGGACGGGAGCTCTAATCCCCACGATATCCTCAAGGTCTTAGGGGACAAAGAGCTGGCCCGATTTTTGGTGGATGAGATCCAGGAGGTCTATCAACTACAAGGCGTCAAGATCAATGATAAACACATCGAGATCATAGTCAGACAGATGCTCAAGAGGGTAAAGATCCGCGACGTAGGGGATACCAGGTTCATCGTGGACGAGCAGGTGGAAAAACACGTCTTTAAGCAAGAAAACGAGCGGGTCCTCAAGGAAGGGG
>Ga0214474_1001293_pt1 | contig 11589 bp, 13 predicted proteins | sample RVTome_2_FD_187335 | JGI IMG/M metagenome (GOLD analysis project Ga0214474, IMG submission 187335) | Soil microbial communities from uranium-contaminated site in the Upper Colorado River Basin, Wyoming, United States - RVT95D214 HiSeq ...
CCTCAGCGAATCTCGCTCATATGCATCTTACGCGACTTGAAAGCAACCGAACGGTTAGACGCCAGTGCCAGAAGCACACTGCAACGCAACGTAATCAGTCTTGAGAAATACTCGCGGGAACAGCTTGTGGACATATTGAGCGACCGCGTCAAACTGGCTTTTGTGCCTTCAGCAGTTTCAGAGGATGTTACCAGTCTCGTAGCTGAATTGGCTTCTTCTGAAAACGGCAATGCACGCTTCGCCATTGAACTGTTGTGGCGGGCTGGAAAATACGCTGATGCAGACGGCTTAGGCGAAGTTTCGCCTGAATGCCTGCGGAAGGCGGTTTCCAGCATAATTCCAACCCTGCGCAAAAGCGAGTTGGCTTCTTTGGGGCTTCATGAGAAACTGTTTTTGCTTGGCGCTGCTCGGGTTTTCAAGGAAAACCAGAAGGCGTATGCTTCGCTGGCAGAAATCGAGAGGGCTTACGCTGTGGTGTGCGAGGAGTTTGATGAGCAGCCGCGTAGTCACACTCAGCTTTGGAAGCATGCGCAGTTTCTTTCCGCGTTAGGCATATTGAAAACTGAGGTTGCTTCGACTGGTACGCGTGGGCGGTCAACGCGGGTTTCTTTGCCTTCGATTCCCGCGGGCGAGTTGGAGAAAGAATTAAGTGCTGCTCTGGAAGAGTGAAGCAGAGGGAGCGAGGATTATGGAGATAGAGGCAGTTTTCTCTTCGAAGCCTAGAATGAAAATCCTGAAGCTCATTGCACGGTTAGGCGCGCTTAACGTTTCCGATATCGCAAGGCGGATAAAGCTGAATTACACTACAACAAACCAGCATCTGAAAATGTTGGAGGCTGAGGGCGTGCTCCAGCAGAGGGTTTATGGGAGAATCCGCATGTACAAGTTCAACGAAACGTCACCCAAAGCGAAGGCAGTGCAAAACCTTATAGAGGTCTGGGAACAGGTAAATAACAAATAAGCGTATCCTGTGTATGGAGGAAAACATGTGGCGATGGTCGATGTATCGGGCAAAGCAGAAATTTTTCGGGAAGCAACCGCAACAGGAACGATTAAGCTGAAGCCCGAAACGGTAAACCTGATAAGAACAGGGAAAATCGCGAAAGGCGACCCGTTGTACACGGCGAAAATTGCCGGCGTCCTTGCCGCCAAAAAAACAAGTGGTTTAGTGCCGCTTTGCCACCCGTTGCCCTTGTTGAATGTTGAGGTTGAAGTTAAAATCGCGGATAAAACCACCGTTGAAGTGTCAGCTGCTGTTAAAGCGAAGGCGCAGACTGGCGTGGAAATGGAAGCTCTCGTCGCGGTTTCTGTCGGCTTGCTTACTGTGTGGGACATGGTGAAGCAGTACGAAAAAGACGCTGATGGGCAGTACCCGACTACAGCAATCCAAAGTATCCATGTTACCAGAAAAAGGAAGGGAGGTATTAATGCGTGAGCGAAAGTTCAAAGAGGCATAAGGCTACGGCGCCTAAGCAGTTGAACTTTGGAGTTTTCGTGTGCAGCACATCGCGGTATCAGCAACTGCAGAACGGATCTAAGATGAATGATGTTTCAGGCGATTTGATTGAGGCTTTGGTGAAAATCGCAGGGCATAAGGTTCTGTTCAAGAAGATAATCTCAGACGATAAAGGCCAAATCCAAGATGCTGTGAAAAAGGCTTTGGGTTCCGCGGATTTAGACGCGGCTGTTTTCTGCGGCGGCACAGGCATAGCTCCGTCAGATATTACTATAGAGACCGTGGCGCCTTTTTTAGAGAAGACTTTGCCTGGCTTCGGGGAGGTTTTTAGGCATTTAAGCTATAACAAGGTTGGTTCCGCAGCAATCTTGTCCCGCGCTGTTGCGGGTGTGGCAAAAGGCAAAGCGCTGTTTTGCATCCCTGGTTCCCCTGGGGCTGTGCGTTTTTCTCTAGAAACGCTTATTTTGCCCGAAGCGCCTCACATCGTTAGGCATGCACGGGAATAACGATGGTTTTAAATGACAATTGCGGTCGACCTCTTCTGAACCTGCGAATAGCGGTAACTCCGCGTTGCAACTTGCGCTGCGACTACTGCCACAAAGAAGGCGAAGAAGTTCCTTCATGCTCCAGAGGCACAGCGGGAGAAATGACAGTTGACGAAATAGTGCGCATCGCAAAAATAGCCGTCAGCTTAGGCATTTCAAGGATTAAGCTGACAGGTGGAGAGCCGCTTATGCGGAAGGACATATGCGACATCGTCAAGGGAATCGCCGCCATACCTGACTTGAAAGACCTTTCGATGACCACTAACGGCGCAATGCTTGGCTTTATGGCTAAGAAGCTGCGTGCGTGCGGGTTAAAGCGCTTGAACATCAGCCTGCCAACCTTGAACGCTGAAGCATACTCGAAGCTTACGGATGGGAAACTTGAAAACGTTTTAGACGGCGTTAAAGCTGCTGTTGCCGCGGGTTTCTGTCCAGTTAAACTTAACATGGTTATTTTAAAGGGCGTAAATGTTGACGCAGTTCAGGAGATGATGGATTTTGCACGGCAAACGGGCACGGTACTGCAGCTTATCGAGCTTGACCCGATAAACGTTAACGACGCGTACTATGCAACGTACCATAAGTTCTTGAATGAGCAGGAAGAGATGCTGAGGCAAAAGGCTCTGACTGTGGAAACTAGGCACTTCATGCATAACCGCCGCATTTATCGTCTGCCTGACGTGAAGGTGGAGGTGGTGCATCCAACAGAAAACGGCGAGTTCTGCGCGCACTGCACCAGACTGCGAGTAACCAGCGACGGCAAGCTTAAGCCATGCCTCATGAGAAACGACAACCTCATTGACATTTTAACGCCCATGCACCACGGCGCAAGTGACGAAGAACTGAAAGAGCTTTTTATACGCGCAAACAAGAAAAGAGAACCCTACAATAAAGTTCCGAGCAACTAGCACCGGCTTTTTTTTAGTTTAAACAAGGGGGCTATAGTTTTTTTCCACGCACTAGTACGGCAAACGTTTACAACTCAACTATTCTTGCTTCACGCTTAACGGTGTCCAGCAACGCAATCGTGGATTTGCCTGTTAAGTACCCGCAGACTTCACCAGGATTAACAACCAACGTTTTCCCTTTCTTTGTAGCGCCTACTGCATGCGAGTGCCCGTGAACAACAGCGTCAAAACCGCCACAATTAACCAACGCTTCTACAAGCGCGATCTCGTCTCCATGCAACAGCGCAATCTTGAAACCATCCGCGTTTACTTCGGCGAACCTACCACGCACTTCGCAGTTTGCGCATTCGCTGAACCGTTTTTTCAGAAACTCATGGTCGCCATCGTTATTCCCGAAAACGCCGATGAGCTTGGAGTTTAACTTTTTGAATTTTGGGATAACAAATGGCGCTACGTAGTCTCCTGCGTGGAGCACAAGCGCCACTTTCAAGGCATTAAGCGTTTCCACAGCTTTTTCAACCATCGGCAAATTATCATGCGTATCCGCGATTATGCCTATCAACACGGTGCTCACCAGTTTTGAATCTCTCATCAGGATAAAATAAAGGCTTCTATATGCATAGCATAGAAGATTGTTCTAGGAGATATTACCATATTTTGAATATGCAGACGTGTGAAACACGACTTAAAACGCTCTACACGGAACTCAGTTATAGAAAACAGTTCTAAAAGAGGGAAATAGAAGTGAACTCGTATATAACGGACACAGCACCCAAAAGAAGAGACAAACTCAGCATAATAGCCGAAATCTTAGAAATCGCGAAAGACGGAACCTTGAAAACTCAAATCATGTACAAGGCAAACTTAAGCTTCGTGCAGCTCACCGAATACATAGAATACATGCTGAAAACACGCTTGCTAGACAAACTTGACATCAACATGAAAGACGTATATGTGGCAACCGAAAAGGGCATAGACTTCCTTCAGAAACATGCGGAGCTAACAGTGCTGCTAAACGACGAAAACGGAAATGCCAAAAATGGCAGAAATGGCGTCAAAATTCCCCCGCAGAGCCTGCTCAGAAAGGCTTAAAACTTTTTTTGTTATTATAAAAGTGTTTTTTCCTATTATAAATACGCTTTTAATTGGCAAAGTCAGAAGCAAAACGCAGTTAAAAATGCAGTTCAAAACGCTGCTTAGTTTTCTGCTTTTTCAAAGTAGCTTTTAACTTTGCCTCTTAACGAAGGAAAATCGTCCAGCATGGCTTTTAAGACTTGCCAGCGGATTTCTTCAATGCTGCTGTTGCGTTTCATGTTGGGTTTCCTGTATGAACAGAAGACTCTTATGTCAGCATACACAATATAAAGCTTTTTCCCAACACGGAATATCCACCACCCCGCCAAAAAACCACTCAGAAACCACAGCGCAACCGCCCACATAAAAGCAGCGCTTAGTGTGTTATGGACAATAATGGAAAATGACGTTAGAGTGGCAAAAGCGTTTTAAAGCTTGGCGCTGTTTGGATTCTGGGAAAAAAGCGGATGCAGATTAAAGCTGTATTATTCGACATGTTTGACACGCTAATGATGATTGAACATGACCACGCGTTTCACCAGCCGTCGCTGAGAAAAACGCACGCGTTTCTGGTTCAAAACGGCATTAACGCGTCATTTGACACGTTCAAAGCTGCTTACGTTGAGGCTCGAGACGCGCTTTACGCCGCTGCTGACGCGCAAATGGAAGAACCGCACTTCAACCTGCGTATCGCGAACGCATTGCATAGTTTAGGCTACGATTTTGACATTTCAAGTGATATAGTGCGCGGTGCGACTCTTGCGTTCTGCGAGGAGTTTATGCGTTACGTGCGTATGGATGAGAATGCACGAAGTGCCTTGGAGAAGCTGCATGGAAAATACAAGTTAGGGATAGTGTCAAACTATGCTATTCCTGAATGCGTGTTTAAGCTGTTGGAGAGGCATGGTTTAGCTGGATTGTTTGATGTGGTGATCGTGTCGGGTGCAGTTAACAAGCGGAAGCCAAGCCCAGAAATCTTTCAGAAAGCACTGGAAAAACTGGGCGTTGACGCTGAAAGCACAGTGTTTGTGGGCGACACTATAGATGCAGATATTCAAGGTCCCAAAAGCATGGGAATGAAGACCATATACATTGAAAGACGCATGCAAAAAGAAATAGAACAAACTTGCCCAGACCAGACAATAAAAAATCTAAACCAGTTGGCAGCAGCAATAGAACGCTTCTAAAGCCGAAGTTCTGCACTGGTGAATTAGGCTTGAAGGGCGCTATTCCTTGTGGAAGAGTTTGCTCCAGCCGCAATCATGACATTGAGCCGACTTTAACCGGACGTCAATATCTATTTTTCCGCTGCACACAGGGCACTTCAAAGTTAACACGATCTCCTTTCTTAAGACGAAAGACGTTAAGCTAATAACGTGTTATTTCGGAATCAGCAATATTTTGAAGAGGGAATAAAGGCATTAAGGCATTTTTCGTAAGATGCTCAAATTGCTTCGAATTCGTGGAAGTGCTAGGAGATTTCACAAGATTTATAGAGACTAAGAATATCCTAAGTGCTGATCCAGCAGGTTTAAAGAAATTGGCAGAGGCGTTTAGGTTAGAAATTTGATAACAAAGGATATAATTTTATTACCAGAACAAGGGGTCAATTTCTGAAAATTAAATTTTAATCCCTGCGTGCTAGATTAGAAAAAGGTGGAAAGATAGAAAAGAGCGCTACCGGTTAAACCCAGTTTATTTCACTCTTTCCACAACGAAAGCGATTTTGACTACAGCCCTGTATTCAACAATCTTGTTGTTTTCCACCTTTGCGTTGCATCTTTTTACGTAAATAGACTTGATGTTTCTAATTGTCTTTGCAGCTTCTGCCAATGCCTTCTTAGTAGCATCTTCCCAGCTTTTTGGCGAGCTACCTATTAGCTCGATAATTTTCACAACCGCCATATTATTCGTCACTCCAACTTGTAATAGGTTAACCAGCCTAATTATTTTTTGCATTGGATTAAGCTTTGATATCGCGTGTGCTGCAATGGCAAGCCATGAAAGGAACTTTAATAGGAACACAACGCCATTATGGAATTGTTCCGAGTGAACACAAAAGGCTGCGGACGTATTCATGAAATTTGAAACTTACGTGAAAGAAATTATACCGCGCACTTACAACGTGAAAAGCTTCAGATTTCCAAGACCAGCAACATTAAGCTACAAGGCAGGTCAGTTCCTAATCGCCACGATAAAGACTGACGGCGGAAAAGAGTTAAGCAAGCCCTTCAGCATCTCAAGCAGCCCAACCGAAACAGAGCATATTGAATTCACCAAGAAACTGTCGGAAAGCGAGTTCTCAACCGCCCTGAAAACGCTCAAAAAAGGCGACTGGGCAAAAATAGATGCGCCATATGGAACGTTCACCTTCGAAGGCGAACACGAAAAAATAGGGTTGCTTGGCGGCGGAATCGGAATAACCCCGTTCATGAGCATATGTTGCTACTGCACAGACAAGCGCCTACCTGCGAAGATTACGCTGCTCTACGGCAACCGCAGCGAAAACGACATCGTCTTCAGAAAAGAGTTTGAAGCAATGCAGAAACAAAACGCGAACCTAGAAGTGGTATTTATACTCAGTGAAGCCACCAGCGGGTGGAAAGGCGCCACTGGATTCATCAACGCAGAACTTGTGAAAAAAGAGATACCAGACTACAAGGAAACCGTATTTTACACTTGTGGCCCTCCAGCGATGGTTGAGGCAATGGAAAAACTCGTCGAATCGTTAGGTTTGCCTAAGACACAGTTGAAACGCGAGTACTTTGCAGGCTACACGTAACCAGCCAGAAAGCGCAGTTCCGCTTATGGGTAGAATCGCCTTGTGGTTCTTGGGAACGGAATCGAATCAATAATGTTCTCCAAATCAAGCATCCACGTTAACAGCCTCTCCAAACCCATGCCGAAACCCGCATGCGGCACAGTGCCGTAGCGCCGAAGATCAAGGTACCATTCGTAGTCTTCTGGTTTCAAACCCTGCTCTTTCATGCGTTGGATAAGTCTGTCCTTGTCGTCTTCCCTTGCGCCACCCGTGGAAATCTCGCCTATTTTAGGCACCAGCATATCAGTGGACATGGCGATTTCAGGGCGATCACGGTAAGTTTTACAGTAAAACGCCTTAATCGCTGTTGGATAATCATAAACAAAGAAGGGCTTGCCAAACTCTTCAGCCAACACTTTCTCATCCTCATAGCCAAGGTCATCGCCCCACTGCAGTTTAGCGCCTTTCGCCTTAAGCCGCTCAACCGCCTCAGTATAAGTTATCCGCGGAAAAGGCACTTGCACTGAAGCTAATTTGGAAATGTCCACGCCCAACTCTTCAAGTTCTTTTTTGCAGTTTGCAACTGTGCGCTGGCAAACGTGAGCCAACAAGCCTTCTTCAAACCGCATTAAATCCTGCATGTCGGCGAAAGGCCATTCGCCTTCAATGTGCCAATACTCTGTCAAATGCCTGATTGTTCGGCTTTTTTCAGCGCGAAAAGACGGCGCGATGCAGTAGACTTTTTCTAAAGAGTAGATTAGTATTTCAAGGTAAAGCTGAGAACTCTGCGTCAAATAGAGGTTCTCGTCGAAATACTTCAAGCCGAAAAGGGTTGAGCCGCCCTCAACAGCAGCGGAAATAAACATTGGTGGAGAAACTTCGGTGAAGCCTTGGCTCTTAAAGAATTCACGAGCAAACTCTAAAACGCTGCCGCGAACTTTCATAACCAAGTTCATTTTGCGGCTCCGCAGCCAAAGATGGCGCACATCACGCAGGAATTCTTCGCTTTTGTCCTTGGCTATGGGGAAAAGCTCCGCCAAGCCAACAACTGAAATCGCGTCAACACTTATTTCGTATCCGCCAGGCGCACGCTTATCAGGTTTAGCTGTTCCTTCAAGCATCAAGGAGGATTCAATCGTTAAGCGTTCAGCTTCGCTCCATGCGGAGCTGGCTTTTTTTACGGTGCATTGGATGAACCCAGTTGAGTCTCGCACCAGCAAGAAGATTAGCTCTTTGCTTTCTCTTTTACGGTAAACCCAGCCTTTTACGGCGACCTTCTTGTTTTCGCAACACCCATCTAAGATTTCGCGAACTTGCACCAAGACCATGCGCCTCGTCAACGTTTTCTCTAAATATTGCTTTCAAAGCTAAATGCCTATCTATTCCAAATGTCAATCCTCATTAAACACGCACTACAATTTGGGAGAATTCGCCTCTTAAGGTCTGTGGAGAAAATGCTTTAATTTTGCCGTGAAAAACACTACACTATGAGTACGGAAAAATCAGCAAAAACCAGTTAACAAGTAAATATTATCAATTGTTTAGCATAGTGAAAGTTAATTATTTATACAAGGGTACACGTAAAAATACACATATGCCTCAGAAAGTTTTATCTGTCAGCAACAAATTACCCGACTGGAATAAACATGAACAACACGGTGGAAATTGACGAAATCGACGTTAAAATTCTTCGTGAATTAATTAAAGATGCACGAGCAAAACTTAAAGATATAGCAAAAAAATGCGACGTATCATCCACGACTATAATGAACCGAATCAAGCGCTTAAAAACTACAGGAGTAATAACGGGAGCAGTGCAATACATCGATATGAGCAGGTTAGGTTATATGCAACCGGCAACTATCGGGATTAGTTTAAATTATAGCCAAGAATCGCAAGTTGTTAAATTGATTAGGGAACGCGCGAAGGTAATTATGTTTGATCAGAGTGTTGGAAAAAATGATCTGAGCATTTTTTGCGTCGCAAAAAACATTAAGGAATTAGATGATTTAAAACAACTCATAAAAAAACAGCCGCAGATACGAAGAGTAACTATCAACCTCTGGAGCACACCCTACCCCAATTTTGCAAAGCTCGATATACAACCAACAAGAGCCTGAACATATGGACGAACTTGACTTGAAGATAATAAATGCACTAACAAAAGATGTCCAAAGGTCTTTTTTAAGCATTGCAAAGGAAATTGGAGTATCATCGAAAACTGTGCAGATAAGGTACAAGAAACTGGAGGAAGAAGGAATAATCTTGCTGTCCTGCATAATAGTTGACCTCGCAAAGCTCGGATATCAAGGCAAAGCTTACTTAATGATAACTAATGCAGCTAACCGTAATAAAACAGAGACTATGGATGCTCTCAAACAAATGGAAAACGTGTTCACAATCGTCGAAATTATTGCAGGAGATATTGATGTGCTTGCCCTTGCGGCAGTCAAAGATTTCACTAGTATAGTTAATTTAGTGAATGAAGTGAGAAAGCTGCCGAGTGTGGATAACGTAGAAGTTACATTCACTAATGATACCACGTTCCCGGTTGGTAAAGAGTTTAATGCCGTGTTTCGGACATAAGAAAAAGCGAATGTTTAGCGGGCGTCTGGAAAAGAGACAAATATTTTAACTGGGCACATTGTTATCGTAGGGGTTTGCTGAGGCTCTGAGAACCAAACAAAAGGAGAACGAAAAATGCAACCTTTCAGTAACAAAGCTGCAGTCATTTTAATTTTCAGAGCCTTCTCAGCCCCCTTTCCAACATGCTGGATAGGTAATTGACTAAAAAAGGGGAAATTGAGTTTTGATGATGCCTTGTCATTTTAAGATCGCTTCCTGAGTATCAGTACAGTAGCTAGAGCGACGGCAATTATTATTGCAATGCCCATGCCCAAGATGGTCCATGTGTAGTCAATCGGTGCTTCAGGCGGTGGTGCCGTTGGTGCTGCTGTTGGCGCTGGTCCCACGAATATGGCGGTTGATGCGCCTGAGCTGCCGTAGGAGTCGTCGCCTACGAAGGAGGCTACAATCGTGTAGTTGCCTTCAATTGGCGGAGTCCACGCGCAGCTGAACGTGCCATAGTACGCGTTGGATGTAACCGTGCCAATATTCTCCCAGTTGCCGTTTGAATCCAAAGCAGTTAGCGTCACTGGAACACCAGTCATCGTGACATTGTTCCAAATTCCGCCAATCGGCAGTTGCATGTGCAAGTATTCCATCTGCGTGGTCATTGATTCTTTGGATACGCATGGAGTTCCCGGCTGAGCAGGAGACTGGTCAAGCACTGTGCCTTTTATCACAATGCTTTGTGTTAACGGTATAGCAGTCAATGGCGCCTCAACTGTCGTTGCGCTTTTGCCTTTGCCGTAGACGTACATGTAGCCGTCGTCTGGGTTACTGGTTACGAGATATCCGTCAGCGACAGCTGCTGGGGTCTGAGATCCCGTCATCGTCCATATGCCTTCGCCGCTAGTTGCATTGATGCAGTGAAGTTTCCATCCTCGCGTGCGGGGGTAGGTAGGCGTGTGCTCGGTATTGTACGTGTACAGTTTTCCGTCAGCGATAAATCCTCCTGCGTTGAATGAATTGACTGGTGCACCATTTTCATCAGTGTAAGGAGTTTCATAGGGAACAGTGTAATCCGTGTATCTCCAAACTATTTTACCGTTGGTCCAGTTGAATGCGTAGACGCCGTCGTAGCTTTGCCTGTAGAGGAGACCGTAAGCCGATTGGTAGGCGTAGGCTCCGAAGCTATCTGATCCCCAAGGATACTCCATAACTTCACTCTTCCACACTACATTTCCTGTGCGTACATCGAAAGCCTCATAGAAGCCTTTCTCCATCAAAACAGCGACTTTTCCGTGATCAGCGACGAAGCAGCTTGTACTGTATCTGGTATCTGAATATGTTTTGTTCCATAGCAGTGTCCCTGTGTCCATGCTGATAGCCTGCATATATGTTCCATAGTATACACCTATTCCCGTAGGAGCAAGACCGACCATCCATAAAGCAATGTCATTTTCGAAATCGAAAGAATATCCAGCATAGCCTAGAATGCCACCAGGATAAGTTGGTAGTGTAAACGGTACTGTGATGTTTTTTATTACCCTTGAAGCGAAATCAGTGCTAGTTCCTGCTGTGGTCCATTTAATCAAGAAAGTCTTCGCGGTCGCACCTGAGCCAACGGTCTGCATACTCAAGACGTAGGGGTCATCGTAAAAGCCGCCATATGAAGAACCGCCTTGGACGCCGCCAATTAATTGCGGGGTCATGCCTGTTACGTTAAGTGTTACAGCTCCAGTCCATGGGTTGATTTTGATAAGTCTGTTGCCTGACAACGACAGAAGATCCACTGAATAGGTGTTAGACTCTGTAGCTCCCGCCACAGCAACGGCTGTCGCTCGAGTGTATGATATTACTTGTGGTGTGACACCGCCTTGCGCTGTGGGTATTGCGTAGTACTGTGCGCCTGTGCGTAAGTCATAGCTTACTGCACAGCTGGTTGGAACACCGTTTACTGGTACGGTCATTGTTTGGTAGCATCGTCCATTGTAGATCACGGAAGGAACGCCAGGGTTTCCACTGATGCTGTATGCTCCTGCTGTACCTCCAATTATTCCAGCGTTGGCTCCTTGCCGCTTCCACAATATGTGTCCTGTATTTGGCGCTTGAACGTAAGGAACGAAATTGTAGCCAGCTATGTACGGGTTCGTGTCAGCAGGCCAGTTGGGATCTTCCTCGGAACCCACGATGCCGAAAGCAGGAAAGTTCCCGAGTATCGGCCACCACTCTCTGTTCTCAAGATGCGCTGGTCGTGTCCAGTAGTCGTTTGGCAGCGGT